>LUMQ01000973.1_pt1 | contig 12132 bp, 19 predicted proteins | sample 729621 | NCBI WGS metagenome assembly LUMQ01 (sample SAMN03860259, study PRJNA289734) | marine metagenome | biome: seawater column; feature: ocean; material: water; isolation source: Red Sea water column Station 12 - depth 25m | place: Saudi Arabia: Red Sea | collected 2011-10-15 | depth 25 m | reverse complement strand
ATCTGATACAATTATATTGTAAGGATTTCCCAAATCTTTTAAAAAACTTGAAGCATTTTTAAAGTTATCTTAATAATTAAATCCTATCAATTCTATTCTTTCATCTTTTTTTAGTTTCATTAAAAATTTATGTTCTTCCTTACAGGGAACACACCATGATGCCCATATGTTCATCAAATAATACTTATTATCTTCAAAAATTTTTTCTGAAATAATAATAGAATTGTTCTCAAAAGACTTTAACTCAAATGATGGAACTTCTTTTTTTAGTTTGGTGTTCGGAATATAAATATTTGAATTTTTTAATCCCTTGAAGAAAATTACAAAAGTAATTAAAAAAATAAAAATTAAAATTAGTGGAATAAATTTAGACTTCATATCTTTTTTTAAAAAAACTTAAAAAACCACCGAAACTTATTAATATTACTGAAACCCATATCCAAATCATGAAAGGTTTAACTTGATATCTTATATTGAAGTATTCCTGGTTCTGAACATAATTCATCGTCATAAATTTATCTGTGAGTAAGTTTGTTTTTATATCAGCCTCACTCGTAATTATATTTGGTTGATTATATATTCTTAACTCAGGATTGAGGATATCTGATGAGCCATCCAAATTTTGTACACTAAATTTTCCTATAATTGCTTTGAAGTTTTTTTCATCTTCTTGCTCAATGTTCTCAAAGTTTATCGTGAATTTTTCGGTCTCAAAAGTTTCACCAATTTTTAGGTTGGTAATTACCTCATTAGAAAAAATATTATTAAATAAAATACTTAGAATTAATAAGCTAAAACCAAAATGAACGATATTATTAAAAATATGGTCATATAAAACTTATCTTTAAAATCTGATTTAACCCAATTAAGATTTGGTCCAATTGCCATAGCTATTAAAAATGGAATTAAGAAAGGCAATATGAGCTTGTTATAAAAAGGTGGTCCAACGGATATTTTATTTGCGGTTATAACTTCTAAAAATATTGGATAAATTGTCCCTATTAAAACTACTGATAAAAAGTACATCATAAACCAATTATTTACTAAAATAGATGTCTCCTTGCTTAGCCAAAAAAAATTATTTTCTAATTTTTCTTTCTCTGAATGAAAAAAAATGAAAATAAAAATAGATAAAAAAATAAGTGTAAAAAGAAAAATTAAAATAAATAAACCTCTCTCTGGATCATTGGCAAATGTATGAACTGAATTTAAAATTCCAGATCTTACTAAAAAAGTACCACTCATACTCAAAGCAAAAGTTGCAATTGACAATATCATGGCCCACGAAGTTAATATTTTCTTCTTCTCCAAAACTAAAATACAGTGAAGTAAAGTTGTTAGTGCAAACCATGGCATTAAAGATACATTTTCAACTGGATCCCAAAACCAAAAACCTCCCCAACCTAATTCATAATATGCCCAAATAGATCCAAGTAAAATTCCAAGCGTAAGAAAAACCCAAGATGCTAAAACCCATTGTTTAATATGCTTTGCCCATTCTTTTGAAACATATGAGGTAACCATGGCAGCAAGAGCTGACGAGAAAATTATTGAAGAACCTACATAACCTAAATATAAAATTGGTGGATGTATTGCTAAAGCAGGGTCTTGTAAAATTGGGTTCAAGCCTAAACCCTCATTTGGTGTTGGAAAAATATAATTAAATGGACTTGAAGTCTTAATCAAAAAAATAAAAAAACCTACAATTATTATTTGTTGAAATAATAAGGTAAAAATTCTGTACTTTTTTGGCTGCTGATTAGATTTAATTAAAAAAATTGAAATAAACAAAGTTAATACTAGCAACCATAGCAATAAACTACCCTCATGATTACCCCAAGTTCCTGAGATTTTATAAAATAATGGTTTGGTTGTATGAGAGTGATTAAAAACAGTTTCGTTGCTAAAATCTGAGTTAATAAAAGAGATAATTAATCCAAAAAAACTTATGACTACAAAAAAAAATTGAATAAATGTAAAAGTTATTATCTTTTTATCTAAGATTTCAGCATCTTTTAAATTTTTAACTGAAAAAAAAATAATTAAAATTGAAAAAAGAAGTCCAAAACTTAATGAATAAGAACCTATTAAACTCGCCAAATTTATTTCTCCTCTAATGCTGCCTTAACTTCTGGCGGCATATAATTTTCATCATGTTTAGCCAAAATTTTTGTAGCTAAAAAAAAATTTTTATCTTTTAAATATCCCTCAGCAACAACACCCTTCTCTTCAGCAAAAAGATTCGGTACGACCCCAGAATAAACAACATTTATCTCGTTTTTAAAATCTGTAACAATAAATTTAATTTCTTTTGAAATCATAGTTATAGAGTCTTTTTTAACCATTCCACCTATTCTAATTTTCTTTTTACCAATTTCACTTAAAGTTTTAATTTCTGTTGGAGACTTAAAAAAAATAACGTTTTCCTCTAAAGACTTAACTAATAAAAAGACTGATAACGCTAAGGTTGTTATTATTAATAATATAAAAAAAAATCTTAATTTAACTTTTCGCCCATACATGTTTCAAAAGTTAAATGTTTGAAGTATTTGACAAAATTTCTTTATTTATACTTTGAGATTTTGCAAAAGCTGCTCTCTCAGAATTTAAAGATCCAAATTTTGCTATAAATTTATTTTTTTCTTTTTTGTATTGAATTTTAATGACCAAAAAAAGTGTCAAAAAACTCACTAAAGTAAATGAAAATGCTGACCAAACATACAGTCCATATCCATTCATAAAAAATAAATTTTCAATCATAATCTATCTAACCCTTTATTCTTAATTTTTATCAGTTCTGTATTATATTTCATTAAAAAAATCAGTAGAGAAAATAGGGCAAATGCCGCAGTCATTGTCATTAATGGAAACAGCATTGATATGTGAATTGAAGACTTCGAGAGTATGTTGATTGAAGCTGGTTGATGCAATGTATTCCACCAATCTACTGAATACTTAATTATAGGAACATTAATAATTCCCAAAATTGTGATAATTGACGTGACTTTAAATGCTTTGTCATTATCTTCAAAAATTCTCCATGCAACAAGATACATTATGTAAAACAGTGCTAGTATTAACATTGAAGTTATTCTTGCGTCCCAAGCCCACCAAGTTCCCCATGTGGGTTTGCCCCATATGGAACCAGTAACAAGAGCTATTATATTAAATACCAACCCAGAGGGTGCCAAACTTTTTGCGATTAAAAAAAAATTTCTTATTTTAAAAATATATCCAACTATAGATAAAAAAGTAATAGCTGAAAAAATTCCAAGCGAAATCCAAGCTGCTGGAACATGAACATACATTATTCTGACAGAGTGACTTTGCTTATAATCCTCAGGAGATAATATTAATGCCTCTGTTAATCCTATTGAAAGAATGACAATAAATAAAAATAATACATACTTAGGAGCTTTTGATGTTATTGAAAAAATTTTATTCGGTTCAAAATATTTAAACATATATGAGATTATATTTATTATGAAAAAACTGCCTGATCAAGAATGCCAGAGGGAGATAATAACGAAGGGTAAATAAGTAGCACCCTTGATCAGAATTAACCTCATAAAAGCAAATTGCTGTGTCAAAGGTTTGAGCTAAATGTGTTAAAAAAGTGATTTATTTAATTAGATAGCTTGAAATAGCTAGATCCCTTTTTTCCAGAGAAAATTTCTTCAATTAAAGGATGTTTAATTGGTTCATCTGAGTCATCAACAAGAAGATTTTGCTCGGAAACGTATGCCTCGTATGTGATTTCATCATTTTCAGCTAACAGATGATAAAAAGGCTGATCTTTTCTTGGTCTTACATTTTTTGGTATCGATTGATACCATTCTTCTGAATTATTAAATTCAAAATCAACATCATAAATTACACCTCTAAAGTCGAAGTGTTTATGTTTCACTATATCTCCAATTGAAAATTTAGCTTTTTGAATTGCCATCATATTTAGTATGGGTATTTAAAAACAAAAATCAATAAGAAAAATTAAAAGTTTTAATGAAAATATTATTTATGTTAATATCTTACCTGTGAACAAATCTTTTTTAAAGTTTTTAACAGATTTTGGACCTCTAGTAATTTTTTTTTACTATTTGTTAAGTGGAGTTTTAATTACTTTATTTGGGGGCTTAACAATTTACTTTGATAATCCAGTTTTTATCTATGTCAAACCAACAATTATAAATATTCTCTTTGCATTCGCTCTGATATTTGGAAGGTACTTTACAAATGAACCTGTTTTAAAAAAATTAATGGGTAACTCTGTCTCTCTAACTGATGAAGGATGGGAGATATTAAATAAAAGATGGATATATTTCTTTTTTGGTCTAGCAATTCTAAACGAAATAGTTTGGCGAACTCAATCTGAAGAATTTTGGGTAAATTTTAAAGTATGGGGACTATTACCAATTACATTTATATTCACTGCTTTTCAAATAGGTTTAATAAATAAGTATAAAACAAATGAATAATAATCTACGTCTAATAATCAATAATGTTAATAAAAAGAATGTTGAAGAAAAACATTTTTTTGAAAAAGATGAGTTGAAAATTATTTTAGATTTATACGCTAAAATGGTTTCTGAAGGATCATGGAAAGACTATGGACTTAATATTTCAAGCAAACAAGTTGGTTTTAGTGTTTTTAAAAATACTACAGAAAATGCTCTGTATAAGATTTGCAAAAATTTTAAGCCAAAAAATAAAAATCTTAAATACTTAATTACCGATGCAAATGGAAAAATATTTAGAAATTCGTCTGATTTAAATAATCTATTGAAAAATATTAATTGGAAAAAACTTTAAATTATCTTCTTTGACCAAAAAGTCTAAGCAACATGATAAATAAATTAATAAAGTCTAAATAAAGCGTTAATGCACCCATTACAGCTTTTTTGCCCATTAATTCACCCGTGTCACTAGCCGCATACATGTTTTTGATTTTTTGTGTGTCGTAAGCAGTAAGTCCTACAAAAATTAAAACACCTAAAATAGAAATTACGAAATACATCATTGAAGACTTCATAAATATATTAACTATTGATGCGATTATAATACCAATTAAACCCATCATTAAAAATGATCCTAATTTTGTTAGGTCTCTTTTTGTTGTATATCCATATATGCTCATTGCTCCAAATGTTGCAGAACAAATGAAAAATACTCTTGTGATGCTCATGCCAGTATAAACTAATAAAATTGACGAAAGAGACAGACCCATTAATGCAGCAAAAATCCAAAAAGTTGTTTGCGCTTTAGCTGCACTCATTTTATTAATACCAAAGCTCATGTAAAACACGATTCCAAGCGGAGCTAACATTACTAGCCATTTTAGCCCAGACATATAGATCGCGTTACCCACTTGAGTTAGTCCAACTATAGATCCTGAGCTATCAGTCACAACTGACATTTTGAAAGTTATAAGGGCAATTATCCCTGTCATAAGGATTCCCGTTGCCATGTAGTTATATACTTTTAACATGTAGGCTCTTAAGCCTTCATCTGTTACTGCTGTTGATTGTTGTGCAGCTTCTTTTGCTCTTCCTAATATACCTTTTTTATTAAATTCCATATTGTAACATATATAATCTTTTATTAATTATTCAAGATATCAAAAAAACACTAAATGACTAATATTGTAAAATACTAATGAATTACAAAAAATTAGGAAATACTGATCTAGATGTAAGTACAATTTGTCTCGGTACAATGACCTGGGGTGAACAAAATTCAGAGAAAGAGGGTTTTGAACAAATGGATTTTGCTTTAAGCCAAGGAGTAAATTTTTGGGATACAGCTGAAATATATTCAATTCCAATGAGAGAAGAAACCTATGGAGAAACTGAAAAAATAATTGGTAATTGGTTTCAAAAAACAAAAAAAAGGAATGACATTATTCTTGCTACTAAAGTTTGTGGAAACACGTCGAACAAATATATTAGAGGTGGTGGAAATAGTTTTGGTAAAAAAAAAATTAAAGAAGCACTAGATGAAAGTTTAAGGAGATTAAAAACAGACTATATTGATTTATATCAACTTCACTGGCCTGAAAGAAGCACAAATTTTTTTGGTGACTACGGTTATGAGCATGACGAAAATGATAAAGATTGGACACCTTTTGAAGAAATTTTAGAAAGTTTAAAAAAATTTATTGAACAAGGAAAAATTAGATATGTAGGTTTGTCGAATGAAACTGCTTGGGGTTTATCAAAATTTCTTGAACTCTCAAAGATGAAAGGGCTTCCAAAAATGATGTCTGTCCAAAATCCTTACAACTTACTAAATCGAACGTATGAGGTTGGTTTAGCCGAAATTTCCATTAGGGAGCAAAGCGGATTATTGGCTTACTCTCCATTGGCGTTTGGATATTTAACAGGAAAATATAGAAATAATAAATTACCAGCAAAATCGAGAATGCAATTATTTAAAAATTTTAACAGATATAAAAATGAAAATGGTCAAAAAGCCATTGATGAATACTACAAAATTTCAAAAAAATATAATTTAGATTTTACTCAAATGTCTTTAAAATTCTGTGAAATTCAACATTTCACAACTAGTGTTATTATTGGGGCAACGACAATGGAACAGTTGAAAACAAATATAGAAAGTGTAAATGTAAATTTAAACAGCGATATAATAAATGATATTAATAAAATTCAACAGAAATACCCTAATCCATGTCCATAACTAAAAAATTTATCTTCACATTTTTATTTTTTATCATTCCAATTTCATTTAGTTTAGCTGATATAAAAAAAGTTGGTAAGTTCAAAGATTGGGAAACATTAGTAATCCAAGAAAGTTCTGGTAAAGTTTGTTTTGCTCAATCTACCCCTGTTTTACAAGCACCAAAAACAAATAAAAGAGATGCTAGATTATTTGTTACTTTCAGACCGAATGAAAAAATTTCTAATGAAATAAGTGCAACTGCTGGATATGAATTTAACAAAAATAATACTGTTTTAGCAACTTCAGGAAATAACAAATTTAAATTTGATATTAAACAACAGGGTTTTGCTTGGATGACGAGTAATAAAAAAGAAAAAATAATGGTTAAAGTTATGAAAAAAGGATCAAGAATTATGGTTACTGGTTACAATGAAAAAGGTTCACAAACCATAGATCATTATTCATTATTAGGATTCACAAAGGCCTACAATTCTGCAAAAAAAGCTTGCAGTTAATTAATGAAATCAAAAAAAAGAATTGTCTTAGCTTATTCTGGTGGCTTAGATACATCTATAATTCTAAAATGGCTTCAAGAAAATTATAACGCAGAAGTCATTTGTTACACTGCTGATATAGGGCAAGAGATTGATCGAAAAAAAATAATCAATAATGCTAAAAAATTTGGTGTTAAAAAGATCATAATTAAAGATTTAAAAAATCTTTTCGTAAAAGATTACGTTTTTCCAATGATACGAGGTAATGCGATTTATGAGGGAGTTTATTTATTAGGAACTTCTATAGCAAGACCATTAATCGCAAAAGACCAGATAAGAGTAGCAAAAAAATTTAAAGCATATGCAGTATCTCATGGAGCAACTGGAAAAGGTAATGATCAGGTCAGATTTGAGTTAGGTTATCACTATTTTGGCCCAAAGATAAAAGTTGTTGCACCCTGGAGAATTTGGAAATTAAAATCTAGAAGCGATTTAATTAATTATGCAAAAAAACATAAGATACCTATCCCCAAAGATAAAAAAGGTGCACCCCCTTTTTCTGTTGACGATAATTTATTTCATACCTCAACTGAGGGTAAAATTTTAGAGAACCCAAAAAATTCAGCTCCAGAATTTATTTTCCAAAGAACAACTTCCCCTGAAAAAGCACCGAATAAACCAACTTTTATTTCAATTAATTTTAAAAATGGTGACCCTGTTGGAATAAATGGAAAAAAATTAAATCCTGAAAACATTCTTACCAAATTAAATTTTATTGCTGGAAAAAATGGCATAGGAAGAGTTGACCTAGTTGAAAATAGATTTCTTGGAATTAAATCAAGAGGAGTTTATGAAACACCGGGCGGAACACTTTTGATTCATGCCCATAGAGCTATTGAGTCAGTGACATTGGATAAAGAAACAATGCACAAAAAAGATTTGATTATGCCAAGATATGCCGAACTGATTTATAATGGTTATTGGTATTCAAAAGAGAGATTTAAATTGCAAAAAATTATTGATCAAAAAAGAAATAAGGTGAATGGGTCAGTAAAACTTAAACTATACAAAGGGAATATTACTATTCAATCTAGAATTACAAAAAGTAATGCATACTCAATGAAAAAAGTTTCTTTTGAAGAAAATAAAACATTTAATAAATCTAATGTTGAAAGATTTATTAATTATCACAAGAAAAAACTGAGATATTAATAAGTTTTAGGACAATTTATAGTTTGTTAAATTTATTTTTAGCTATATCTTAGAATTATGGAATCACTTAAAAATTGGATGAGAGATACAGCAAACATTTTGTTTGATGATAGTAAAAATGATCTCCGTTCTCTTCCTAAAACTGTTAGGTTGCAAATTTTATTAGTTTTAAGCTTTATATGGACCACAGTTTTTAGTTTATATGTTTTTTCATACACAACTTTTGTTTTTGGTTGGACTGGTCTTTTTTTAGCTCACATTGGTTTAATCTTTGCCGTGTATATGACCTTTAAACATTTTCATAGAGCAGAAGAAAATTCAGCTAGTGTTTTTAAAACAAAAAATTTTGACCCTTTTAAAATAATGGTTCTTGTTTTTGTGATTGTGTTTATATTTGTTTTTTCAAAAGGTATTGAAGTATTAACAAGTCCGAATCCATATTCTTATTCAATTCCTTATGAAGGTTCTTCAAAATCAGTGTTTGAAAAATGGTTGCCTTTTAGTAAAGATAAATAATGGAAAAAATAGCAAAAAATTTACAGCTTATTTTAATGGTTATCATTTTAATAAGCACAGTTATTGCAGTCGGTATAGAGATGTACAAAATGTTTGAGAATAGATCGGTAACTTTAGCTGATTTATTATTAATGTTTCTTTACCTAGAAGTTCTAGCAATGGTAAGAGTTTTTTGGAACCAACAATCAATTAGTATTACCCTTCCATTGTTAATTGCAATTACTGCTTTAGCACGATTTATTATTCTTCAAGGTAAGGAAATGGATCCAACAGCATTAGTTTATGAAGCTATTGCCATTGTTCTAATTGCTGGTGCAATTGTTATTTTAAGATTAAGACATAGCGACAAGCTTGGTTTAAAGAAAAAAAAATCAAAATAAATCAAAATGAAATTTGAAGCCTCAAAGGCTGCGGCCTTAAATAGATTAAATAATTTTGTAGAACAAAATCTTTCTGAATATTCCAAACTAAGAAATTTTGACTTTGGTCCAGAAAACAGAACAAATATATCTGGTTTATCTCCATATATTACTCATGGAGTTATCAACGAGAAAGAAGTTATTGAAAAATCACTTAGCAAGTTTTCTTTTTCAAAAAATGAAAAATTTATTCAAGAAGTTTTGTGGCGAACATATTGGAAGGGTTGGTTAGAATTACGACCAAACGTTTGGACAGATTACGTAGCAGAGTTAAATAAAATTCGAGAAGAATATAAAGATAACCAAAATTACAAAAATGCAATAGATGGAAAAACCAATATTGAATGTTTTAATTACTGGGTAACAGAACTTAAAGAAAATAATTATTTACATAATCATACTAGAATGTGGTTTGCTAGTATTTGGATTTTTACATTAGAATTACCCTGGCAATTAGGAGCAGAATTTTTTATGCAACATCTTTATGATGGCGACTCTGCATCTAATACTCTTGGTTGGAGATGGGTAGCTGGAATTCAAACACAGGGAAAACACTATTTAGCAAGTGAGTGGAATATCAAAAAATTCACTAATAATAGATTTAATAATATTAAATTAAATGAAACTGCTCCTCCAAAAGTTTCTGAAAAAACTTACTCAATAGTTAAACAAGATTTTAGCAATAAAAATACAGATGATGAAAATCTTTTTATTTTTGAAAATAGTTTATCATTTGAAACTACAGATTTTCAAAATCATAAATTTAAAAAAATTTATATAATTTCAAATAAAAATGAAAATAGATCCATAAAGCTGAGTGAAAAAGTTATTAAATTTAAATCTCTTTTAATTAGTGATCAAAAACAAAGATTAGAAAATAATTCTATCAATTGTGAAGTGGTAGATATAAGTGAGGTTAAAAATATAAACGAAAAAGTTATTGCGTTATATCCAACAGTTGGTGAAAACCTGGATTATTTAAATTCAAATAATTTAAAAATAGATTTTTTATATAGAAAACTCGATCAATATTCATGGCAATATTGTAATAAAGGTTTTTTTAATTTTAAAAATTATATTCCTAAAATAATATCATCTTTAAATTAAAACCACCTGAACATCCCGATAATTGCTGCAGTAGCATAAAAGAATTGTAAAAATAATATTCCTCTGTGACCGCCCCTATAAGCCCAAATTCCAATTAGGATTGCAGATATAAGTAATAAACAAAAACCAAAAAACTCTATGCCAATATTCATAGCTACAAATAATGAATATAATATAGCAGTTATAACTCCTGCCCATTCAAAAATTTTATTATTCATTTTCTAATTTGAATTTTTTTGCATTGGTGAGCTCAATAATCTGGCCATTGGATTTTTCTTTTTTAATTTTTTTCTTTTTTTACTCATAAGAGACTCTTAAAATTATTATATAAAATTTTTGAATAATTATTCATATCTTTCATATTTTTTTTTGCAGATTGATCAAATTTTTCTAATGCGCCATCACCAAGTTGATCCTCAAGTGCCTTTTTATATTCTGGTACACAACCCCACTCATTAACTGTTGTATCTTTAATCTCTATATGGAATTGGATGCCATATGCATGATCTTGATATTTAAAAATCTGATACTTAGTTATTGGCGATGATGCTATTAAAGTAATATCGGGATTTTTATCAACCCCCTGAACCTCATAAGAATGCCACTGTAAACTTTTAATATTATCTGGAAATTTTGAGAACAAAATGTCTTTTTTTTTATTGTCAGTAAAATTTATATCCATCATGCCAATCTCTGCTGGATTTGATTTTACGACTTTACCACCAACTACTTCACCTAATAACTGACAGCCTAAACAGAAACCTAAATAAGGTTTTTTAAGATTTACTACAAATTCTTTTATTCTTTTTTTTTCTTCAACTAACCAGGGATACTCTTTTTCCATATAGGTATCCATCGGTCCACCCATACATAACATTCCATCATATTTTGTTAGGTCATTTGGGATTTTCTCACCTTCATCAAGTTCGATTGTTGTAAGATTTAAACCATCAGCCAACATTAGATCCTTTATGTAACCTGGATCTTCAATTTTAATATGTTGTAAAATAAGTATGTTCAATACTTAATATTTTAACCGAGTTAAATTTTATTAACAATAATTTACTGGTTAAAAAAAATAAAATTTTTTTTAAATTATCTCGCCAGTTTAATGAATATATCTCCCATACCAGCATCTAAATTCTCTAAAGGTGTATTGTTTCTTAACTCACAATACCTACCAGTAACTTGATGGCTTTTAACAAAATCTATTTCATCTTTTTCACAACTTTTTCCATTATGTAGCAAACCTATAACTATTCGATCGTCAAGACTATACACCTCTGATTTATTAATTTTTTTACCATCACAAAAATAATCTTTATTTACTCTGTTTGGAAAATCCTGTTTATCGCAAGGGTTTTTGATAGTTAAAACATAAAATTCCTTCAAGCCATCTTTAAATTCATATTTCATTTTTTGAGTTTCAGAGTACTTCATAAGATCACATGAACATGGAACACAACATCTATAATAATTTCCACAAATTTTTTTTTGAGTTTTAGTTTCTTCAATAAATAAAAATTCTGAGTCGCTATTTGGATCAATCAAAGATCCAGAAACCGCGCAGTATAATTTATTAAATTCAATAAAATCTTTATAAGTGATTTTTTTATCTATAATATATTTAAAAAACTTTGGTCCTGCCGCATTTCTATTTTTATCAGGAAATATTCTTGACCAATCAGTAATAAGCTCCTTGTGATAGT
>LUMQ01001085.1_pt1 | contig 12180 bp, 15 predicted proteins | sample 729621 | NCBI WGS metagenome assembly LUMQ01 (sample SAMN03860259, study PRJNA289734) | marine metagenome | biome: seawater column; feature: ocean; material: water; isolation source: Red Sea water column Station 12 - depth 25m | place: Saudi Arabia: Red Sea | collected 2011-10-15 | depth 25 m | reverse complement strand
GGTCTAACTGCGTATGATACTCAAAAAATTAAAAACATGTATGTTGCTAGTGATACTGGTGAGTTGATGGGTAAGAAAGCGGTAATGGGTGCTCTTACATTGTATTTGGACTTTATAAACCTATTCATAATGCTTTTGAGATTATTTGGTCAAAGAAGATAATTTTTAATCTGAAAGTTTTTTCCAATTAGTATTTTTTAATAAACTATTTAAATCATAAGAATTTTTTAGAATTTTTCCATTTGTGTCAATAATTAAGTACTTTAAGTTTTCATTTTTTGGCTTAAAATTTTTACAAATTTTATATAAAGCATTTTCAGCTGCATTTTTAAATACACTAAATCCAACCTGTTTACTCGAAATGGACAGTCCATAATCTTTCCAAGATCCTTTTGAAACCATTTTACCGTATAAATCTAAAATAATTTTTAACTCTTCTTTTTCAAAAAAATACTTTTGATCTAAATTATCTTTATGAGTGTTATTAATTACTAATTTTAAATTTTTATTCATTTATTTTGTGTTTGTTTATTAGTCCTATTTGAAAAGCTGTAAAAATAAATGTGATTGGCAATAATCCCCAAACTTTAAAGTTTACCCAAAATTCTTCTGATTGAGTTCTCCATACAGCTTCATTTAAAATTGCTAAAGCAAAGAAAAAATATATCCATCTTTTATTTAAAATTTCCCAACCTTCATCTGTTAAAGAAATTGATTTACTCATTAATTTTTTAAGAACTGGTTCATTGGTAAAATATCTTCCAAAAATAAGAGCTAGACCAAATAAGATATTTATTATTGTAGGTTTAATATAAATAAAAATTGGATTATTAAAATATATTGTTAGACCTCCAAATAGAGTGATTAATATCCCACCCACAAGAGGCATTTTTGGAATTTTTTTTTCCAATATCCAAACTATTAGCAGAGCAATTATTGTCGCAATTATGAATGGTGGAATTGCTACCTTTAAGTCTTTTCCACTATCGTAGTAGTAGTAAAAAAAAATAATTAAAGGACCAAAATCAGTTATAAACTTTAAAAAAGATTTGTTCACTATTAAGATATTAACATAAATAATATTTCTAAGAAAACTCTAATTTTTCTTATTGATTTTTATTTTTAAATACCCATACTGAATTAGATGCCAATTCAAAAAGCAAAATTTTCCATAGGAGATATTGTTAAGCATAAGCACTTTGAGTTTAGAGGAGTGATCTATGATGTTGATTTTGAATTTAACAATTCTGAGGAATGGTATCAATCGATTCCAAAAAATGTACGACCTAGAAAAGATCAACCATTTTATCATCTTCTAGCTGAAAATGATGAAATTACTTATGAGGCTTATGTTTCAGAACAAAATCTTTTAGTAGACGACTCCGATGAGCCAATAAAACACCCTTTAATAGAGGAGATTTTCTCAGGAAAAAAAGGGTCGAGTTATTTCAAGCAATCTAACTAATAAAATCATTTTTTTAACACATTTACTTCAAATCTTTGACACAGCGTCGATTTAAAATTGGATTTGTTCTGATCAAGAGTGTTAATTAATTACCCTTCGTTATTATCTCCCTCTACATTCTTGATCAGATAATTTTTTCATATTACAAATCAATTATAAAAATGTTTAAATATTTTGAACCAAACAAAGTTTTTTCTATTACGTCAAAAGCGCCCAAGTATGTGTTGATTTTTTTTATTACCGTAGTCGCAATAGGTTTGATTGAGGCATTAATTTTATCTCCAGAAGATTATAAACAGGGTAATTCAGTTAGAATTATGTATGTTCATGTTCCAGCAGCATGGATATCACTAGGAATTTTTTCAATGATTACTTTTCTATCAATCTTTGGTTATATTTTTAAAATTAAGAACTTTTTTTTAATTGCAAAAAGTTTTGCACCCTCTGGATTTGTTTTTAATATAATTGCTTTAGTTACAGGTTCAATCTGGGGAAAACCAACATGGGGAACCTGGTGGGCTTGGGACGCACGAATAACCTCTATGTTAATCTTAATGTTTTTTTATGCTTTGTACTTAATTTCATGGAGAATTTATGAAAATAAGGATCAAATTTATAAAATTACATTAATTATTACAATTTTAGGATTTATTAATGTTCCAATCACCAAATTTTCAGTAGATTGGTGGAACACACTTCATCAACCTGCCTCAATAAATATTTTTACAAAATCTTCTATTCACGAGTCGATGTTATTTCCATTGGCAATCATGACTGCGGCATTTGCACTATTTTCTCTATTAATTTTTTTGATGAAATATAATACAGAACTGATAAAAATTAAAAATAAAGGTTTAGATAGAATATGATTAATGATTTAATTTTTATGAATGGTTACGGACTTTATGTTTGGTCTGCTTTTATCTTCACTTTTTTTTGTTTTACATCATTATATCTGATCACAAGAAAACAATACCTCAGAGAAAACAAAAAATTTATTGCTAAGTTTGGAAATTTAAACTCCGAAAGAGCTGCACTTGCTAGAAATCAAAACATTAATAAAGAAATTTTATCTAATATTTCAAATATCTAACTTTTAATCCATGTATGGTCGAAAAGTTAAATTAAGATTTTTTTTTATATTTTTAGCTATTATAACTTTAGCACTTTCAATATTCTTAATTTTAAAATCTTTAGAGGAAAACGTTGTTTATTTCAAATCACCATCTGAAATCAAGATTGATGCAGAGATTGATAAAAAAAAAATGAGAGTTGGGGGAATGGTTAAAAAGTTTCAAGAGGGTAAAGGGGTCGTTGCAGAAGGCTATCTTAAAGATAGAAATTTTTTTTTAGCAACCAAAATTTTGGCAAAACATGATGAAAACTATATGCCTCCAGAGGTTAAAGAAGCATTGGAGGGAAAATAAACTTGCCTAGTATAATTGGATTTTACTCGTTAACTTTTGGATTAATAATTTCCTTTTTAATAATTTTTTTTTCAATTAAAAATTTTAAGAATTCTGATAATCTAGATAAAAAAATAGTTATTTTCACATTTTTACAGTTTTTATTTGTTGTTATAAGTTTCATTGGGTTAATTCTATCTTTTGTAAATTCTGATTTTAGTAATGAAACAGTATTTAATCATTCTCACACAACTAAACCTCTTTTTTATAAGATATCTGGTACTTGGGGAAATCACGAAGGAAGTTTATTACTTTGGTTACTTGTATTAACATTATTTATTTTCATTTTTTTAATAAAATCTAATACCCAACCTAAAAAGTATAGAATCTTAACTTTATTATTCCAACAAGTGATAATAATTGGTTTTTTTATTTTTTTATTGAAAACATCAAATCCGTTTAATTATATTTTACCTAAACCTGAGGAAGGTTTAGGACTTAATCCAATATTACAAGATCCTGCATTAGCGATTCATCCTCCGATTTTGTATTTAGGATATGTTGGCTCATCTATAATTTTTTCATCAGCACTTGCTGCCACCTCTACAAATTATTTATCTAAAGAGTGGGCTAAACATATTAAAATTTGGGTATTGATATCTTGGATCTTTCTCTCACTTGGAATTTTGTTAGGTTCTATTTGGGCATACTATGAATTAGGTTGGGGTGGTTTTTGGTTTTGGGATCCAGTTGAAAATGTATCTTTGATGCCTTGGTTAGCTTTAATTACATTGCTGCATTGTGTTATTGTTATGGAAAAAAGACTTATCTTAACTTCTTGGGCTGTTATTTTATCTATAGCTACATTCTCACTAAGTATGTGTGGAACCTTTTTAGTGAGATCAGGTATACTAAATTCAGTACATACATTTGCAAATGATCCTGAAAGAGGTTTATTTATATTAGTCTTTTTATTTTCTTTGATATTCTTATCTCTATTTATCTTTTTATTTTTTCATAAAACAGATAATAAAAATTTAAATTCTTTTAACCTGTTTAGTAAAGAGACATCAATCATAGTAAATAATTGGTTTATGATGTACTTTTTGTCTGTTGTTTTGATTGGAACTATTTACCCAATATTTTTAGATGTGATTTCATCTGAGAAAATATCAGTAGGTCCTCCATTTTATCATAAATTGATTATACCTTTTTTAATTCCTTTTTTAATTGTAATGACTTTAGGTCTCAAATTAAAATGGATAAAGTCAGAAATAAAAGATAAAAAAAACTTAATAATTTTTTTTTTAATATCCGTATTAATATCGATACTAATCGTAAGAAATTTTGATACCAATTTTCTTATATATACTGTTTTGATTTCATCAGCTTTTTTTCTATTCTTTGTTACAGTAAGAGATTTTTTTGTTAAAAAATTTAGTAGTTTTTCACAAAATATTTCTCATTTTGGTTTTAGTCTTTTGATATTGAGTATTCTGTTTAATAACTTTTTAACTAATGAAACTATAATTAATTTAAAATTAGGACAAACTCATGTAGCAGAAAAATTTATAATAAAATTTGAAGATGTAAACCAATCCAGTCAAAAAAATTATGAGTCAGTCGTTGGAAAATTTAGTGTAAAAAATAATGATGGTAAAACTGATATACTTTACCCCGAATTAAGAATTTATAATCAACCAAACATAGTTACAAGCGAAGCATACATAAAAACGAATTTTTTTTTAGATAAATTCATGACTATGAACTATGTTCAAAATGAGGAATATTTTAATATAAGGTATCAAACAAAACCTTTAATGCTTTGGATCTGGATTTCAGTAATTTTAATTAGTCTTGGAGGTCTAACAAGTTTATTTAAAAAAAAATATGAAAGTTAAATTTTTCCCGTTTTTTTTGTCGCTAATTTTCCTTTTGATTTTCATTGTTTTTTATAAAGGACTAAATAAGTCTAATATTTATGCTCCGGATAATATCATAGAAAAAAAAGTTCCTTCTTTTTCTGGAAAATTATTTAATCAAGAAAAAGAAGTCACCTCATCAGAAATATTCGCAGAAAAAAAATTCTATTTAGTAAATATTTGGGCTTCTTGGTGTATTCCTTGTAGAGAAGAGCACAGTTTTTTGATGGAATTAAATAGAATAGAAAATTTGGAAATTATTGGCATTAATTACAAAGATAAAACTGACAATGCAAAATCTTTTTTAAATGAACTTAAAAATCCTTATGATCTAATTATTTTGGATAAGAACGGAACTATTTCAATTGAGTGGGGCGCGTACGGAGTACCTGAAACATTTTTAATTTCTGATAAAAATATTATAAAAAAAATAATTGGTCCACTTAATACAGATTCATTTTCTGAAATTAAGGATTTAGTAAGATGAAATTCATAAAATTTTTTTTAATTGTTTTAATCTTATTCAATTTTCATTTAGCTAAAGCTGAAAATGAAAATTTAAAAAATGAGATTACAAAAAATTTAAGATGTCTAATTTGTCAAGGACAATCAGTTTACGACTCTGACTCAGAATTTGCTAACAGTTTAAAAAGTTTAGTTAAACAAAAATTAGATGACGGTTATAAGGAAAAAGAAATTTATGATTTTTTAAAAGATAAATATGGAGAATGGATTCTTTACGAGCCAGAATTTAACAAAAATACCTATTTTCTTTGGTTATTACCAATATTGCTGTTTTTGATAGGTGGTGCAATAATATTTAAATTATTTATTTTGAAAAAAAATTAACTATATTGCGAATATGAATTTAAAAACTCTTTACATATTAGTTCTGTCTTTTTTTATGGGTTATTCAGTTTGTGCAGAGGATCTTAAAATAGACAATAATAATACAGAGATAAATTTTTATACTGGTTTATTTGATTTCAGTCATAACGATAAAAATTCAACTCTTTTTGGAGTTCAACATAGAAACAATGATTTAATTCGAAATACATTCATCGGCAAGTTATCACCAGTTAGTGGAGCAATGATTACAGCCGACAATTCAACTTATCTTTACACAGGAGTTCAAGCACAATATAAAATTGGTTCATTAAATTTTACGCCAAGCTTTACCCCCGGATATTATGACTCAGGAAATGGAAAAGATTTAGGTGGTATTCTCGAATTCAAAAGTGAGGTTCAACTTTCAGTAGATATGCCAAAAAGTACCCAGTTAGGTTTTTCTTATAATCATTTGTCTAACGCTAATTTAGGAGACAAAAATCCTGGGGCAAATAGTTATATGTTTAATTTCCTTAAAAAATTCTAAAATTTGAAATGAATTTAAAAGATTGTCATAATTTTAGTGATTTTAGAAAATTAGCTCAAAAAAAGTTACCTTCACCAATTTTTCATTACATTGATTGTGCTGCTGACGATGAAATTACTTATGCTAGAAACACAAGCGCTTTTGATGATGTAGATCTTGTTCCAAATGTTTTAAGAGGTGTGGAGAATGTGGATTTATCAACAACTATATTTGGTAAAAAATTAGATTTACCTTTTTATTTATCTCCAACTGCTCTGCAAAGACTTTTTCATTATGATGGTGAACGAGCAGTGGGAAAAGCTGCTAAAAAATTTAATACAATGTTTGGCGTTTCCGCTCTTGCTACTGTAAGCGTTGAGGAAATTTCTGCAATGGTTGACACTCCAAAAATGTTCCAATTTTATTTTCACAAAGATAGGGGTCTAAATGACTCTTGTTTAGAAAGAGCTAAAGCTGCTAACTTTGATGTTATGGCATTGACTGTTGACACAATAACTGGAGGAAATAGGGAGAGAGATTTAAGAACTGGTTTTACATCGCCTCCTAAACTTACCTTAGCTAGTTTATTTAGTTTCGCTACAAAGCCAATGTGGGGAATAAACTATTTAACAAAAGGTAAGTTTGAGTTGCCTCATCTTCAAGATTTTGTAAAAGAAGGCACAGACACTAATACTTCAATTGGTAATTATTTTTCAACAATGTTGGATCAATCAATGAATTGGAAAGATGCTGAAAAACTTTGCTCTCAATGGGGAGGTCATTTTGCATTAAAAGGTGTCATGTCAGTTGAAGATGCAAAAAGAGCTGTTGATATAGGATGTACAGGAATAATGGTTTCAAACCATGGTGGCAGACAATTAGATGGATCGAGATCGCCATTTGATCAACTAGCTGAAATTGTTGATGCTGTTGGAGATAAACTAGATGTGATTTGTGAGGGAGGAATTCATAGAGGAACTCACATGTTAAAGGCATTATCTTTAGGTGCAAAAGCATGTTCTGGAGGAAGACTTTATTTATATGCATTGGCTGCTGCAGGACAAGCTGGTGTTGAAAGAGCCTTAGAATTATACAAGTCTGAACTTGTTAGAGACATGAAATTAATGGGTTGCACAAAGATTTCAGATTTGAACAGAAGTAATTTGAGATTTAGAAGATAGTGAGTTTACAAAATTGCTATAATTTTGATGACTTTAGAAAACTTGCAAAAAAAAAATTACCTTCACCAATTTTTCATTATATTGATGGTGGCTCTGACGATGAAATAACTCTTAGAAGAAATACAAAATCTTTTGATGATTGTGATTTAGTTCCAAATGTTTTAGCGAGTGTTGGAAAACCAGACTTATCAACGACTATTTTTGGAAAAAAAATCGATATGCCAATCTTTTTATCTCCTTGTGCTATGCAAAGACTTTACCATCATGATGGAGATAAGGCTTCAGCTAGAGCAGCAGATAAATTTGGAACGTTTTATAGTATGTCTACAATGGCAAATAACACCATTGAGGAAATATCAAATATTTCTGGTGGTCCAAAATTATTTCAGTTGTATGTTCATAAAGATCAATCAATAACTGATGATTTAATAGATCGTTGTAGGAGGTCAGGATTTGATGGTATGTGTCTAACAGTAGATACATTAGTTGCTGGTAATAGAGAAAAAGACCATCGAACTGGATTTACAACTCCACCAAAACTAACTCTGCAAAGTTTAATGAGTTTTGCTCTTCATCCAAGTTGGGTATTTAATTATTTAACTCATGGTAAATTTAAATTAGCAAATGTAGCAAATAAAACGGACAAAGGCACAAACATTGCAAAATCAGTTATTGATTATATCAATGAGCAATATGATCCTGCAATGAATTGGAAAGATGCAGAGTATTGTGTGAAGAAATGGAATGGGCCTTTCGCATTAAAAGGAGTTATGTCGGTAGATGATGCAAAAAGAGCATTAGACATTGGATGTACTGCGATAATGATTTCAAATCATGGTGGAAGACAATTAGACGGATCAAGATCACCATTTGATCAGGTAAAAGCAATTTCAGATGCAGTTGGAGATAAGTTAGAAATTATTTTGGATGGGGGAGTAAGAAGAGGAACTCATGTTTTAAAAGCTATTGCAGCAGGTGCAAAAGCATGTAGTTTTGGTAAAATGTTTTTGTTCTCTTTAGCCGCAGGAGGGCAACAAGGTGTCGAACATTTACTTAAAAATATGCATGATGAAATCAATAGAAACATGGTTTTAATGGGTTGTAAGAATTTAAAAGAGTTGAATAGTTCAAAATTAATCTATAGAAAATAGAGGGGAAAATTATGAAATTGGCAAAGAGTTTAGAAAGACTAGGTACTGAGTCCGCATTTACTGTTCTTGCGGAAGCAAAAAAATTGGAGGCTCAGGGAAAACCTATGATTCATTTAGGATTAGGGCAACCAGATTTTAAAACTCCAAAACATGTTGTTGAGGCAGCTAAAAAAGCATTGGACGATGGACATCATGGATATGTTATGTCAAATGGTATCCCTGAATGTCGTCAAGCTGTAACTAGATGGATTAAAAAACGTTATAGTGTTGATGTTGATTCTGAAAGAATACTTATCATGCCTGGTGGAAAACCAACAATGCATTATGCAATTCAATGTTTTGGTGAGCCAGGTGCAGAAATTATACATCCTACACCAGCTTTTCCAATTTATGAGTCTATGATAAATTATACAGGATCAAAACCTGTGCCTTATGATTTAACTGAAGATTTAATTAATCCTAATAATCCAACAGGAAGTTTTGTTGAAAAAAGAGATATTGATTTTTTAGCTGACGGTCTGAAAAAACACCCTCATGTAACAATATTAAGTGATGAAATTTATAGTAGACAAATTTTTGATGGTAAAGAAATGCCTTCTTTTTTTCATTATCCAGAATTAAGGGAGAGGTTAATTGTGCTAGAGGGGTGGAGCAAAGCTTATTCAATGACGGGATGGAGGCTTGGTTGGAGTTTTTGGCCACAACACTTAATAGAACATGTAAATAAATTATTAATTAACAGTGTTTCTTGTGTTAATGCTGCAGCTCAATTTGCTGGTATCGCTGCTTTAGATGGCCCAGATGACTCAATTAATGAAATGATGGAAAAATTCACTCAAAGAAGAGATTTAATTCATAAAGGCTTAAATGATTTACCAGGTGTAGAATGTAGTTTACCTGGAGGTGCTTTTTATGCATTTCCAAAAGTAATTGGCACTGGTATGAATGGTGCAGAATTTGCAAGGAAAGCTATGCATGAGGCTGGGGTAGCGATTGTACCAGGTTCAGCTTTTGGTGAAACCTGTCAAAATTATGTAAGATTTAGTTTTGCTGCCTCAAGAGATAATATTTCTCAAGCATTGGAAAATATCAAGAAAATGCTTAGTAATTAAGATGTATTTTTCTCTAAATCTTTATTAATATCTTTTAGTTATGAATGAGCAAGTTCAAGCAGAGTTAAAAAAAATTTTTAACGGCAGATTTTCAACTTCTGAGTCAGCTAGAGCTAACTATGCTAGGGGAGAAGATACTTACGATCCAATTTTATCACAAGCTGTGGTTTTTCCGGAGACTAATGAGGAAGTTTCAAAAATTTTAAAATTATGTAATCAAAATAAAATACCAGTTGTTCCATTTGGAACAGGAACCTCTTTAGAAGGAAATGTTGTAGGTAATGAAAATGGTATAACTATATGTTTAGAGAAAATGAATAAAATTTTAGATGTTAATGTAGAAGATTTTGATTGTAGAGTTCAAGCTTGTGTTACTAGAGAACAATTAAATGAGCATTTAAGAGAGGATGGAGTTTTTTTCCCAATTGATCCAGGTGCAAATGCTGCATTAGGTGGAATGGCTTCAACCTCAGCTTCAGGAACTATGGCAGTCAAATATGGAACAATGAAAACCGTTATTTCAGGTCTAACGGTAGTTTTACCAAATGGTGATATCATTAAGACAGGTGGTAGGACCAAAAAAACATCTGCAGGTTATAATTTAACAAATTTATTTATAGGAGCAGAAGGAACCCTAGGAATTATTACTGAAGTTCACTTAAGATTATCTCCTATACCAGAAAGTATAATGAGCGCAGTTTGCCATTTTCCTTCCCTAGAGGATGCAGTTATGACAGCTCAACAGGTTATTCAGTATGGTATTCCAATTGCCAGAATAGAAATGCTTAACGCTGATCAAATGGGTATTAGTATTAATTATTCAAAGTTAAAAGATATTAAGGCAGTTCCAACATTATTCTTCGAATTTCATGGATCAGAGATTTCAAATAATGAAAATATAAAAATTGTAGAGGACATATCAAAAGATAATAATGGCAGTTCGTTCAAATGGGCGAAAGATTTAGAGGAAAGAAATAAAATTTGGAAAGCAAGATGGGATGTTTATTACTCTGTAAAAGCCTTACATAATAATGGAAGAGTTTACTCTACTGATGTATGTGTTCCAATTTCAAATATAACTGAATGTGTAAAATTTGCTGAAGAACAAGCAAAAAAATTTGGAGTTCGGGCTCCAATGGTTGGTCATATGGGCGATGGAAATTTTCATGTGGTATTACCTTATGATCCTGCAAAAAAAGAAATGTATAAACAAATTAGAGCTTTTAATGATACATTAATAAGAAAAGCATTAGAGCTTAATGGGACTATTACCGGCGAACACGGTGTAGGACTGCACAAAAAAGAGTATTTGTTAGAACAACATCCTGATAATATTCCAGTAATGAAATCAATTAAAAGAACTTTGGATCCAAACAATATAATGAATCCAGGTAAGATTTTTGATCTTAATTAATTAAATTTAAATTTGGTATGAAAAAAATTTTGATTACTAGGAAATTAATCAAAGAAAGTGAAGATAAAGCATCAAAAACGTTCGATCCAATTTTTAACTCAAATGATGAATTATACTCTCAGACAAAAGTAATTGAAATGAGTAAAGGATGTGATGGTATTTTGACTTCGCTAACTGATAAAATGGATAAACAAACAATTGAAAAATTACCTGATACTATTAAGATAATTTCAAACTTTGCAGTGGGATTCGGTAATATAGATTTAGAAGCTGCAAAAAAAAAAGGTATAGCAGTAACAAACACTCCTGAAGTTTTATCTGATGCGACTGCTGAAATAGGCATATTACTAATTCTCGGTGCTTGTAGAAGAGCTTCAGAGGGTATTGAGTCTGCGCGAGAAGGTGGATGGAAATGGTCAGCAGATTATTTGATTGGCAAACAATTAACTGGATCAAGACTTGGTATTTTAGGCATGGGAAGAATTGGACAAAAAATTGCAAAGATCGCTAAGTCACTTGGTATGGTAATTCATTATCATAATCGATCAAAACTTAGTCAGGAAAAAGAGCAAGGTGCTATTTATCATGAAAATATTAAAAGCCTTTTTTCTGTTTCAGACGTTTTGTCTATCTGTTGCCCTGCAACAAAAGAAACTGAGAATATGATTAATAAAGAAACAGTGGAATATTTTCCAAAAGGAGCAGTCATAACTAATGTTGCTAGAGGCGATATTGTAGATGATGATGCATTAATTGACGCTTTAAATAGACGAAAAATTTACGCAGTCGGACTAGATGTTTATAAAAACGAGCCAAATTTAAATCCTGGATATCATAAAATAAAATCAGCTTTCATTTTACCTCACCTAGGAAGTGCAACAAAGGATACCAGAATTGCAATGGCTAATTTAGCAATTGATAATGTTGACGAATTTTTTAAAACTGGTAATTGCAAAAATAGAGTAAATTAATTCTAGTACAGATTGTAAAAATTTAAATTTCTGCGACAACTCCGCCTTTTTTTAGAAAGACTCTAAGGTCAATCTATGCTTAAATTAATCAGTTAATTAACTGATATAGGAGTAATAATGACAAAAGAAAATAAATCATTGAAGGTGAAAACATCTTCAAGACGTAAGTTCTTTAAAACTGCTGCTAAAGCTGGTGCTGTAGCT
>LUMQ01000735.1_pt1 | contig 12195 bp, 15 predicted proteins | sample 729621 | NCBI WGS metagenome assembly LUMQ01 (sample SAMN03860259, study PRJNA289734) | marine metagenome | biome: seawater column; feature: ocean; material: water; isolation source: Red Sea water column Station 12 - depth 25m | place: Saudi Arabia: Red Sea | collected 2011-10-15 | depth 25 m | reverse complement strand
CCTTTTACACAAAGTCTATTTTCATTAGCTGGTCCATCTTTTCCATCAACGTATAATATTTTATCATCTTTAACGTGAACTTTAGTTTGACATCCAACACCACAATAAGGACAGACACTATCGACTGTTCTATCAGAATAATTAACACGAGTACCTTCTTCATTAACCAACGAAGACTCCATTAAAGCTCCAGTTGGACAAGCTTGAACACATTCACCACAAGCCACACAAGTACTTTCACCCATAGGGTCATCTAAATCAAAAATAACTTTTGCAGTTGATCCTCGATATGCCATACCGATTACATCATTTACCTGAACCTCTCTACACGCACGAACACATAAATTACAATTAATGCATGCATCTAAATTCACACTCATAGCTTTATGAGATCTATCTAAATTAATTTTTTCTTTACCAGGAAATCTACTAGTACTGACACCCATTTTTTCAGACCAGTTCCAAAATTTTGAGTCAGGGTCAGGAGATTGTTCTTTTGAAGGTTGATCAGAAACTAATAATTCAAAAACCATTGAGCGAGATTTTTCCGCTCTCGGAGAGTTAACTGTAACTTCCATGCCCTCTGTAGGTTTTCTAATACATGAAGCAGCTAAAGTTCTTTCACCTTTAATTTCGACCATACATGCTCGACAATTACCGTCAGCTCTATAACCTGGCTCAGGGGAATAACACAAATGAGGAATATCTATATTATTTTTTTTAGCAACATCCCAAATTGATTCAGAAGGTTCAGCTAAATATTCTTTACCATCAATAGAAAATTTTATTTTATCTGTCATTAGTTAGTTACCTCATTTGGAAAATGCTTAATCACAGAGAGTAAAGGGTTGGGTGCAGCCTGCCCTAATCCACATATTGATGCATCCATCATAGCTGAAGATAACTCTTTTAGTAATTCTACGTCCCAGGAATTTTCATTCATCAGCTTAAGGGCTTTCTCTGTTCCATTTCTACATGGTGTACATTGACCACAACTCTCATCATGAAAGAAAAACATTAAATTCTTTGCTATTTCACCCATTTTATCTTTATCGGATAATACCACTATGGCAGCCGAACCAATAAAACATCCATGCTCTTGTAGAGTGTCAAAGTCCAAAGGAACGTTATCCATGGAAGCCGGCAAAATACCACCTGAAGCACCACCAGGAAGATATGCCTTAAAAGTATGATCATCTTGCATTCCACCACAGTAATCCTCGATTAGTTGCTTAATTGTAATACCTGCAGGAGCTAGCTTCACACCAGGATTTTTTACTCTTCCAGACACTGAGAAAGTTCTTAAGCCTTTTCTACTATTAAGACCATGACTATTAAACCAAACAGCTCCTTTTTCTAAAATCTCTCTCACCCAAAAAACTGTTTCTACATTATGAATAAGTGTTGGTCTTCCAAACAAACCCACTTGAGAAGGAAAAGGAGGTTTGTGCCTAGGTAAGCCTCTTTTGCCTTCAAGGCTTTCAAGCATTGAGGACTCTTCGCCACAAATGTAGGCGCCAGCACCTCTTCTAAAATGAATTCTTGTTTTGATATTTAAATTATTTTCTTCAACTATTTTAATTTCTTTTTTTAAAAATTTAATCACATCAGGATACTCATCTCTCATATAAATATAAACGTCAGTAGCTTCAACGACCCAGGCTGCAATTAACATTCCCTCAAGGAAACGATGAGGATCTCGAGAAAGATAATGATGATCTTTAAAAGTTCCAGGTTCCCCCTCGTCGCCATTAATAGCCATTAGTCTTGGTTGTTGTTCGGCTCTAACAAATCTCCATTTTTTTCCAGTTGGAAAACCTGCTCCACCCAATCCTCTAAGACCTGATAATTCCATTTCTTCAATTAAGTCCATTGGATTTTTTTTATTTTCTAGACATTCTTTTAAGATTTTATATCCACCAGACTTTGTGTAGTTTTCGAAATTTATATATTCAGGTGTAGAGGGTTTTATATCTTTATTATCAATGGAAGTTTTAATTTTTTCAACATTAGCATTTGTGATATGTTTTTTTCCAACTTCAACGACAGGTGCTTGATGACATCGGCCCATACAAGGAGCTCTTACAACTCTAATATTTTCATTAGTTGAATAATTTGACTCAAGTTCTTTTTGAAGAGATTGGCATCCATTCATTTCACATGTAATGCTATCACATACGCGAATTGTAATTTCAGCTGGAGCTATATCATCATCTTTAAAAATATCAAAGTGAGCATAAAAAGATGCTACTTCGTAAATTTCAGTTAAAGGAAGATTAGTTAATTCTGCTAAAGCAGCTAAATATTTAGGTTTCAAACATTTATAATTATCTTGAATTAAATGAAGGCATTCTATGAGCATATCCCTTTGGCGAAGATAGTCTGCAGGAATTAAACTTTTTATCTCATTAATTGATTGATCATCAGATTGTCTACCTTTGTTAAAAGTAAGAGCGTTCCTTCTACCAGAACCTGGATGAATTTTTTTGGTGTTATTTTCCATATATTATTGAAATTATTTAAATTGACTTAATATTCAATTATTAAAGAGTAATTGATTGATAAGAATTACTTATTAAAGTTTTTTAAAAACTTAATAAATGAGTCTTTTATCGGAGATGGCCCTTTATCTTTAATAAAAACTGAGCCAACAGAATGGGTCACCACAGGTGTATTTAATTCAATAAATCGAATATTAGAATAATTTTCAAATTGAGCTGCATAGGAACCTGGCATAATTGTTGATAGATCTGAGGAGGATACGTGGGAAAAAAGATGAATTAATGAGTTAGATTCAATCATGATGTTAGGGCTTATATTTTTACTTTTAAAAATAGTATCTAAAATTCTCCTAAATTGATTTTCTTGAGATATCAAACATAAATCATGACCGTCACACTCGCTCCATGAAATATTTTTAAAATTTTGATATTTTTTATTTTTAGTAACTAAGAAATACTTTTCTTTGTAGAGATGAACTTTTTCTACACCTAAAATAGGTTCGTTATCCAAATAACTAAAACCAATATCTAGTTTAAAGTCATGTAATCCCTCATCAATTTTATTAGAGGACATAGAGTAAACTTCTATATTTATATTACGAAATTTTTTAACATACTGATTTAAGATAAATGAGACATCAATAAGGGCAGAAGGTATTACTCCTACCCTCAAACTACCTGTGAGATTATTTTTTAATTCAGAACTTAATTGTTTAATTTCGCTATACTCTTTTACAATAAATTTAAATTTTTCTTTTAAAATTTCACCTTCTTTAGTTAAGCCTATAAAATTTTTACCTCTTTTTACTAATTTTACACCAATTTCATTTTCCAATGATTTTAATTTCATAGAAAGTGCAGGTTGAGATATATTTAATTTCTCAGCAGCGCGATTAAAGTGTTTTTCACTATCTAAGGCTAAAATTATTTCTAAGTTCTTTATTTCCATGAAATATTGAAATAAATATATACTTAAATGGAATATTATCTAGATACGAAAGGTTATGAATGCCCAATACCAGTATTAAAAGCTGCCAAACGTATAAAAAAATTAAAAAAAAATGATTTGATTACAATAGAGAGTGATGATCCTTTATCTAAATATGACTTTAAAAATTACTGCGAAGAAAATAATTTCAAAATTATTTCAATCAAAACTCAAAAAAAAATAGTAATTATTAAATTTCAAATTTAATAACTGGATAAGACCTCCCTTTTACAACCTTAGAAATACCCTCTTCAACAATCATAAATCCATCACTTTGTGCGGTAGAAATTAATTTAGCTGATCCTCTAGAGTTGTGTTCATAAGCTGTTTTATCTTTAATTTTAACTCTTATAAATTTTGTTATATTGAATTTTTTATTTGTATTAAAACCTGATTTAAAGTTTTCAAATTTAAAGTTTGTATAAAGATTATTTGGATCAATAAATTTTGAAATTATTAATTTTAAATTAACCATCACAGCAAGTGGGTTACCCGGAAGGGAAAAAATGTATTGTCTCTTTTGTTTAGCAAAAATTATTGGTCTCCCTGGCTGTATGCGAAGATATTGAAATAAAATTTTAGTATTCTTAATTAAATAAGATGAAGTGTGATCTCCAGAACTAAATGACGATCCACCTGAGCTAATAATTAAATCATACTTAGAATTTTTTGTTCTATAAAATTTCTCAACATCTTTAAAATTATCTTTTAAAATCCCTAAATCTTCTATTTGAATTGGATATTTCTTAAGAAAATTTATAATTTGTAATTTATTTGAGTCAAAAGTTTGAAAGTCTTTTTTTTTCTTTTTGTAATCAATTAATTCATTTCCAGTAGAAATAACCCCAACTTTTAATGGGCTGTATATATGAGTTTTTTTTATTCCAACTGAGGCCAGAAGGGCAAGCTTAATAAAATTAATTTTTTGATTTTTCTTTATAAGTATCTGTTTCTTTTTTAAATCTTCACCTTTCTTTTTGATATCTTTATTGGAAATTTTTGATTTTGATAAAATTAAATACTCATTTTCAATAAATGCGTTTTCTAAAGATATAAAATTTTTAAAGTTTCTAGGAATACTGGCGCCAGTATTGATCCTATAAGCATATTTTATATTTAAATTTTTATAAACTTTTCCTGTTTCAATTATCTTTAATGAAACAGGAAATTTTGAAGATTTTTTATTTGATATTATAAAACCATCAAGTCCTGCTGAGTCTAATTCGGGTAAATTTATTGGAGAGCGTATTTCCTTACTTGATACAAAATTAAGTGAGTTAGCTAAATCTATTTCAGAGGATTTATTTGTTCTATTACTGTGCAAAATAGCTAATTGAATAGCCTTCTTCAAACTTATCAATTTAAAATGAGTCACTTAATATTTCTTTTGCAATTTCATCTATTTGTTCATGCCTCAATACCTTAATAGGATGCTCTGAATCATCATCACTTACTAAAAGTTTAATATTATCAAAAGACTCATATAGCATTTCTTTTTTATTCTTAGTAAGATTTACTTCAATTTTTGAGAGTTTTTTTATTTTTTTAAAACCTTCAAATATAAGAATATCACATCCCTTATTAAGTTGAATTAGTTCTTCTATATCTATCTCTGATGTGTTCTTTTCTTTTATATACGCTAATCTTTTTTCAGAGACGATTGTAGTTTTGAAAGAGCCAGCTTCTCTAATTTTATAGCTATCAGTATTAGGATGATCTATATCAAATGTATGATGTGCGTGCTTAACTACGCCTACTTTGAATTTTTTTTCACTAAGGTGATTGACTAGATTAGATACTAATGTCGTCTTGCCACTATTTTTCCACCCAATAACTGCTATTGTTTTCATTTATTTTACAACCATAATATATCATAGAAAATTATGACAGATTTTTTGATAAGACCGAGTGTAAATAATAAGTCCTTATTTAAATATAAAAACTCTATTGATGAGAATGGAAAAAAAACGATCATTCCTATAATTGAGGAAAGGCCATTAACTCTATATCTCAATAATCAAGAAATAGTAACCATGATGACTATTGGGGATTATCCTGAGTATTTGGCTCTTGGATATCTATATAACCAAGGAATGTTAAGTGATATTAGTAAAGTTAAAAAAATAGAATACCATAAAGATTTAAGGACCATAGTTGTCAGGACAACTGATAAAACTAATTACGAAAAAAAATTAAAAAAAAAAGTTAATACTTCAGGTTGTGCGCAGGGTACTGTTTTTGGTGATTTGTATAATGAAATTGAAGAAATTGTTTTAAATAAAAATATCAAAGTAACTCATCAGGAACTTATTGAATTATCAAAAAAAATTAATTTAGAACCCAGTTTATATCTAAAAGTTGGTGCTATTCATGGTTGTGTATTGTGTGAGGGTAATAAACCTCTTTATTATTTTGAAGATGTTGGAAGACATAATGCTGTTGATAAGATTGCAGGATTAATTTTGAAAAAAAATATTAATGTTAAAAATATGTCATTTTACACAACTGGTCGATTAACCAGTGAAATGGTTATTAAATGCATAAAAATGCAAATACCAATACTTCTATCTCGTTCAGGATTTACAGCTTGGGCTGTAGAAATAGCTAGAAAGAAAAAATTAACAATGATTGGTAGATTAAGAGGCAAACGTCTCAATGTACTTTCTGGTGACTTTAGATTTAAAAAGTGAGCGATCTAATTGTAATTTCAATACTTACAGGGGGAAAGTCCTCTCGAATGAATTTCCAAAATAAAAGTTTTCTTAAAATTCATAACAAAACATTTATTGAGTTACTTTTAGATCAATTAAAAATACTTGGTTATGAAATTATCATTAATGTTAATGATGATGAAGAGAAATACTTAAAATTTGGTTATGAAATAGTAGCTGACAAAATTAAAGGCAGAAAAGGTCCATTGGCTGGCCTTCATAGTATTATGAGCCTATACAAACAAACAAAAAAAAATATTTGGTTTGCCATGCTTCCCACTGATGCTCCTTTAATTAATTTAAATCTTTTTAAAGAATTTGAAAACATACCAACAAAGAATAAAAACTCTTATATTTCTAAAATTGATGGGAAAACAGAACCAATGTTTTCATTCTGGTCAATTAATTCTTTTGAAAAATTAGATAGAATTTTAAATTTGAATGATGGTTATAAAATTATGAAATTTGCTGAGGAAATTGGCTTTGAGTTTTTAAACATTGAAAAAGAGAATAAATTAGAATTCTTTAATATAAATGATATTGAAGATTATAATTTTTTTAAGAGTTCTTATTAAAAGAAATTAATATTGAGCCATTGTCATTAAGAGTCTTTTCTTCATAAGAGTAATTTCTCGATAAAAAATAGGGCTTATAGTCTTTAAAATTAATATATGAGAAAGCTCTTACACCCCCATTAAAAGTATGAGGTTCAATAGTTATATGAATAGTATCTACTAATTCAGCATAGATGAAAAAATCATGTACGCTAGTGCCACCTAAAATTAAAACATTTCCTGAACAAATCTTTTCAAAGTCGCTCCATTGATGTAAGTCAGGGTTAAAATAAAATTGATCAGGGATATCTTTTTTAATGAGTTCAATTTCCTTAGACTGTCGTGAAAAAACAATTCTTTTTCGATTATGATTGGGATTAAGTTCATGAGTGGTTCTTCCCATAACTTGCCATTCATTTTCACTAATTAGTGTCTGCAAATGGTTTTGGTCCTCTTTTGAGGTCCATTCAAAAGGGTTATCTTTTGAATGTTTTGCAATAAAACCATCTTGTGAACAGGCAAAAGCTAATGTGTATTTCATAATTTATTGATGTATAAATTATATTATTACAATATTCACTGAATAAATGAATTTCTATTTACCTATCGCTGAAATATCTATCAACATTTACGTGCTTTTATCACTCGGTGTAGGTATTGGTTTTATATCAGGACTTTTTGGTATTGGTGGAGGTTTTATTTCTTCTCCACTACTTATCCTTGTTGGCGTACCTCCTGCAGTAGCAGTTGGATCGACCACGGTTCAAGTTTTTGCATCTACCTCAACCGGTGTAATCAATCATTATCAGAAAAAAAATATTGATTATCAAATGGGCATTACCATGATCATTGGAGGGGTTTTTGGTACTTTAACAGGAGTTTTACTTTTAAATAATCTTCAAAATATTGGAGCTATAGATAATTATCTTAGTTCTATTTATGTTGTGCTCTTATTAGGAATATATAAGCATTCTTGCTCCATTATTAATAGGTTTTGGCATAGGTCTATTAACTGGTTTTACAGGTATAGGGGGTGGTTTTATACTTATACCATGTATGATTTATCTTTTAGGTATGACTACAATATCTGTGATAGGTACATCACTTTTTAATATTACTATAATTTCATTAATTTCTCTTTTTCTTCAAATAGCAATAAATCAGAATGTAGATTTTGTATTAGCTATTATGCTTATTGTAAGTAGCTCTCTAGGTGCTGCCATCGCTTCAAGAGTAATAGAAAAACTAGATCAAGAAAATTTGAAGGTATTGTTTGGTGTACTCTTGGTAATAATTGCATCTTTTCTTCTTTATGAGCTTTTTAGAACACCTAATAATTTATATCGAATAGATTATGTTTAAAATTATATTCACAATTCTTTTAATTACTTACTCATCTATATCTTGGTCTGCAAAATTTTCACTTGATAAATTCAATATTGAAATTAATTCAAATTTTTTAGGTGAGGAGGTTGTTTTATTTGGGCAAAAAGATGAAGGAAAAGATTTAATAATAATTTTTGAAGGAACAGAAAAACAAGGAAAATTATTTAAAAAGTCAAAAAAAGGTCTTTTTTGGATTAATGATAAGAAAGACTTAGATAAAATTCCAAGTTTCTTTGCTATTTTTTCTACTCCAAAAAAATCAATTAATGAAATTTTCTTAATACCCTCAATAACAAGAAGTCATTTTTTAATACAAAACAGTTTTTCAGAGAAACTTTACCAAATCAGAGAGGCTTTAAGAGTAAAAGGTCTATATTTTGAAGATGAACTTCAAAGTGTAGAGGGAAGTTTATTCATTAATAAATTTAAGATTCCAGACAACATTTCAGCAGGTAATATCAAGGTCAATCTATATGAGATTAAGGACAATAAAGTAATAAATTTTACCCAAAAGAAATTAAATATTCAAAAAAAAGGGATTACAAGTAGGTTTGAAACAATGCTAGAAGAACAGTCGCTAGTTTATGCGGTAATCTTAGTTATCTTTTCAATTGTATTTAGCTTAATATCAAATTGGCTTTTTAGAAGAAGATGAAAAAAATAAATCAAAGAAATTATTTTGTTGTAATTGATGATAGTGAGGAAATGAAAAGCTAAAATAAAAGCAAAAGCTGAAATATTCAAAATAAGTGAAATTGATAACTTCATTAATTTTCTCAACAGCTACTCATCGAATTCCACTATTATACTAGCTACTAGCAAAGATATTGGAAAACCAGGTCCATTAATTGATAAACTCATATATGAAAAAGGAAATTCATTACATTGCCCCCTAGTAATTATAAATGGCAATCTTGAAGACAAAGAAATAGAGAAAATTATTTAACTGAAAAACAAAGAATTTAAAATTTGTGTTGTTTGCAATCTTCCATTTACTTGGAGAAAAAAATGGGAAGTGTTAACATAAATTTTAAAAAAAAATTTACACTTACGTCAGGAAAAAAAAGCCCTGTTTACGTTGATTGTAGAAAACTTATTTCTTTCCCAAAGGAAAGAGAAATTGTAATCAATGAAATGACTAAACTTATTAAGTCCAAATATAAAAATAAGGTTTTAGTTGCAGGTGGAGAGACGGCAGGAATACCCTATTCTTCATTTATAAGCCATAAATTAAAGTATCCCATGGTTTATATTAGAAAACAGCCAAAAGGATTTGGAAAAGGAAAACTTATAGAAGGAGAATTCAAAAAAAAATCTACTTCTATTTTAATTGAAGATATGGCTACTGATGGAGGTAGTAAGCTTCACTTTATTAATTCTTTAAGAAAAAATTCACTGACTGTAAAAGATATTTATGTAGTTTTTTTCTATAACATCTACCCTTCTGCAAAAAAGAACTTACAAAAAATGAGAGTGAATTTAAATTATCTAGCTAGTTGGCACGATATACTTGAAGTCTCACCTAACTATATTTCAAATATTGAACAATTAAAATTAGAACAATACATTTCATCAATTGAAAATGGAAAATAAAGTTATCAGTATTGTCTCTGGGGGTTTTGACCCAATTCACCCTGGTCACATAATGATGATGAATGATTGTCTTGATTTTTCAGATTATCTAGTAGTTGGGGTTAATTCTAATCAGTGGTTAATCAATAAAAAGGGTAATTTTTTTATGGATATAAAACATAGACTATATGTGATCAACAGTCTTGCTGCAGTAGATGAAGCAATTGAATTTGAGGATGATTCTAAAGGAAGTGCATCTAATCTACTTATTGCTGTAAGAAAAAATATGATACTGCCAAAGAATTTGATATTGATCTGAAATTTGGTATCGGAGGAAATCATAAAGAATCGTCTAGTTCTGATCTTTTAGGACGTTGGGAAGAATATATAAAAAATAAAACTAAGGATTAAGATTATACTTAATCCATTCCTGCTGATTATTTAATTCAAAAATATCTCTTTGATGAATACGGTGTGGCATATCTTGCCAAAATTCAAATTTTTTAGGTTTAACGACAAAACCTCCCCAATGAGGTGGTCGTGGAACGTTGTTTTCATCAGGATACTTTTCTTTATACATCTCAATCTTTTTTTCTAATTCCTCTCTATTTTTTAGAGGTCTAGATTGATCACTCGCCCATGCCCCTATTCTACTCATATAATGTCTAGAATTATAATATTCGTCTGATTCATCTGTATTTAATTTATCAATTAAACCCTCAATACGGATTTGACGTTGAAGTGATTTCCAATGGAAATTTAAAGCTACGTTTTTATTTTGCTCAATATCAATGGACTTATTACTTTCGTAATTAGTAAAAAACCTAAAACCACTTTCATCATATCCTTTTAACAACACCATTCTTGAATGGGGGCAATTATTATTATCGACAGTCGATAAACACATAGCATTAGGGTCATTAATTTCTTTTTCTGAGGCACTTTCAAACCAATTTTGAAAAAGAATAAATGGATTTAAATTTTTATCTGACATGGTATGAGTATTATATAAAGATTATATCAAAATGGATTTAAAAAATAAAAAAGGCCTAATTATGGGCGTCGCAAACGATAAGTCTATTGCATGGGGAATAGCTAAACAATGCTCTAATTTTGGTGCTGAATTAGCATTTACTTATCAAAATGATCTTTTATTAAAAAGAATTGAACCATTAGCAAAGTCTGTAAATTCAGACTTTTTAATTCAATGTGACGTGAGCAGTGAAGGATCTGTCAAAAATACATTTAATGAAATACAAAATAGATGGGGAAAGCTAGATTTCTTTGTTCATGCTGTAGCTTTTGCTGATAAAAATGAACTTAGAGGTAAATATGTCCAAACATCAAAAGAAAACTTTCTAAATAGTTTGAACATATCTTGTTACTCATTTACTGAGTCTTGTAAATATTGTTATGAATTAATGAATGATGGTGGAAGTATACTGACTCTTACTTATTACGGGGCTGAACAAGTTATGCCCCACTATAACGTAATGGGTGTTGCCAAATCAGCTTTAGAGGCATCCGTAAAATATTTAGCAGTTGATATGGGTGATAAAAATATACGGGTTAATGCTATTTCTGCAGGACCCATAAAAACATTAGCTGCATCAGGAATTGGGGACTTTCGATTTATTTTGAAATGGAATGAACTCAATTCACCCTTAAAGAGAAATGTAACTTTAGACGATGTTGGCAACACGGGCGCTTACCTTCTAAGTGATTTATCTTCAGGCGTTACAGGAGAAATTCATCATGTTGACTGCGGCTATCATACAGTTGGCATGGTTGCCGTAGATGAAGCTGAAGGTGTTGCTGATTTACTTAGTGAGTTTAGTAATAAATAATTAAAATGTCTCATAATACTTTTGGAAACTTATTAAAATTTTCAACTTGGGGTGAAAGCCATGGTAAAGCTATTGGTTGTATAGTTGACGGATTTCCAGCAAATATACCAATCGATCTTAAATATATTCAGTCTAAACTAGATTTAAGAAAACCTGGACAATCCAAATTTACTACGCAAAGAAAAGAAAAAGATCAGGTAGATATTTTATCAGGAGTTTTTAACGGGAAAAGTACAGGTTCACCTATTTCCATGATCATTTACAATGAAGATCAAAGAAGTAGAGATTACTCAAATATTAAAAACAAATTTCGTCCAGGACACGCAGATTTTACTTACCATGTAAAATATAAAAATTTCGATTATCGTGGAGGTGGGCGATCAAGTGCTAGAGAAACAGCCATGAGAGTTGCTGCTGGAGCATTAGCAGACCTATACCTAAAAAAAGTTGCAAATAAATTAAAGATTACAAGTGCAGTAATTCAAATTGGAAATGAAAAAATTACTAGCTCTAATTGGAATGAGGGGTTTATAAATAAAAACCCATTCTTTTCACCAAATAAATCAATTATCAAGATATGGGAAGATTTAATCTTACAACATCGTAAGAGGGGTTCATCTTTAGGCGCAATAATAG
>LUMQ01000890.1_pt1 | contig 12288 bp, 12 predicted proteins | sample 729621 | NCBI WGS metagenome assembly LUMQ01 (sample SAMN03860259, study PRJNA289734) | marine metagenome | biome: seawater column; feature: ocean; material: water; isolation source: Red Sea water column Station 12 - depth 25m | place: Saudi Arabia: Red Sea | collected 2011-10-15 | depth 25 m | reverse complement strand
AATCCATATTAAGTTGTTATCGGATTTATTAGCTTTCATTTTTTGTAAAACTCTCTTAATAGTGTATTTTGTGCTCTATATGGAAAAAGTTCAAATTGGAAGAGTGGTTGAGTTTTACTCAAACTCATGCCTTGTAGAGATAAGAGAATTTAAAATCCCCTGCAAGACACCCAAAGATCAAGATATTGTCGTTGGTGATTTCGTTGAAATAGTTCCTCTCCAAGATAGCTTAGAAGTAAAAGGAAAGATCTTAAATAAAGTTCAAAGAAAAACATCACTGAAAAGATTCCATAGAGGTAAAAAGAAAGTTTTTGCAGCTAATGTTACAAATATTGCTATCTTGTTATCACCTGTACCACTTACTCCAAAAATATTTATTGATAAGTGGTTGGTTCTCTCTGCTGCTGCAGGAATAGATCCATTAATAGTTGTAAACAAAATAGATTTAACTGGCGACGAGGAATTTATAGAAGCTTGCAATATTTATGAGAGTCTTGGGATTAAGATGTTTAAAGTTTCAGGCAAATCAGGAGAAGGGTTGTCTGATATTGGAAGATTTCTTGAAAATAAAACTACTATTTTTGTTGGGAAATCTGGCTCAGGCAAATCAACAATCTCATCAAAGTTGCTTGGTATTAATTTAAAAACTAAGGAACTTAATAAGTCTAAGGGTGTTCATACCACGTCAGTATCTTCCTTATATGTTAAAGATAAAATAGAAATCATAGATTCTCCTGGTGTCAGAGACATAGAGATTGAGAAATTTAGTCCAGATGAAGTCTTAAAAGGGTTTTTTGAAATTAGAGAAGCTGCATTGTCTTGTAAGTTCAAAAATTGTAATCATATAAATGGTGTTGGCTGCAACGTTATTGATCAAGTATCAAAAGGCAATATTGCAGAAAGCAGATACAATAATTATATAAGTTTTACAAATAATGAATAAAGACACCCACTTCGGTTTTGAAAAGGTCTCTACGGAAGAAAAACAAGAAAAAGTAAACTCGGTTTTTACTTCTGTTGCAGAAAATTATGATCTTATGAATGATGTCATGTCATTTGGACTTCATAGATTTTGGAAAAAAATAATGATTGAACTTGCAGGAGTTAAGCCTGATAGTAAAGTTCTTGATCTTGCGGGAGGAACTGGTGATATTGCAAAAGAAATTCATCTTAACTTCCCAGATGCAGAAATCACAGTAGCTGATATAAATGCAGAGATGCTGGTTTATGGAAAGAAGAGATCGGTTGATGAAAACTTTTTCAAAAATACTTCCTTTTGTCAGTTAAACGGTGAACTACTCCCTTTTGGTGATGAATATTTTGACACTACAACTATTGCCTTTGGATTAAGAAACTTTACTGATAAAGAAAAGGGTTTATCAGAAATGCATAGATGTCTTGCCAATAACGGAAAGTTAATAATCCTAGAGTTCTCTAAGCCTCAGAATGCTACCTTCAGTAAAATATATGATTGGTATTCTTTCAATGTAATGCCAGTTATGGGAAGCATATTTGCTAGTGATTCTGATAGTTATAGATATCTAGCTGAATCAATTAGAATGCATCCTGATCAGGAAAGATTAAAAGAAAAAATACTTAAAGCTGGCTTTACAGATTGTAAATTTTATAACTTGCTTAATGGAATAGTTGCCATTCATGTTGCAGAAAAGAATTAAATGACTATCATCAATCTTTTTTTAGGAGGGCTGAAGATAATTTCAAGAGTCCTATGGTTCAACTTAATTTTTTTAGATAAAGACTCAGAAAAATTTGGTCGCAAACTCAGACTAAGCCTTGAATCAATGGGTCCTATGTTCATAAAGTTTGGTCAACTTTTATCTACCAGAACGGATCTTTTATCTATTAATGTAGCCAAAGAGCTTCAAAAATTAACTGATCAATGTAAGCCTTTTAGTAGCGACAAGTCGAGAAAGATCATCGAATCTGAGCTTGGTGGCCCAATTGAGGATTTCTTTCAAGATTTTGATGAGTCTCCTTTTGCGGCTGCTTCTCTTGCTCAAGTTCATAAGGCAACGCTTAAAGATAATTCAAAGAAGGTAGTTATAAAAATATTGAGGCCAGGTATAAGACGAGAAGTGGAAAGAAATGTGAGTCTCTTAAAGTCTTTTGCCTCTATCTTTTCAATAACTTTTAAAGATTCAGAAAGGCTTAAGCCGCTTGAAGTTGTGAGAGATTATGAGAAGACTATTATTAAAGAGCTGGACTTAAAATTAGAGGCTTCAAACACAAACCTTACTCGAAAAAACTTTAGTGGTTCAAAAATACTATATATTCCTGAAGTTTATTGGGATTTGTCTACTTCTAAGATGCTTGTTTTAGAGGAAATTGAAGGAATTCCTTGTACTGATATAGATAAAATTGATGCAGCAGGGGTAGATAAGAAGAAATTGGCTGAAAATGGTGTCCAAATCTTCTTAGATCAGGTCTTCAGAGACAATTTCTTTCATGCAGATATGCATCCAGGAAATATATTTGTAGATAAGAGAAATACTGAAAATGCTGGTTATGTAGCAGTAGATTGCGCTATTTGTGGCTCATTAACGAATGAAGAAAGGTATACGCTTGCTAGAATGCTTCAAGCCGTTATCAAGGAACAGTATCATTCTCTTGCAAAACTCTTCATAAATGCAGGTTGGGTAGACAAAAATTCAAATATTAGTGATTTGGAAAATACATTGAGAGCTTGTTGTGAGCCAATTCTTGAAAAACCACTATCTGAAATAGAATTTGGCAAACTTTTACTATATTTATTCGAAAGTACTAGAGAGTATGGTTTATCCATACAGCCATCTTTAGTTTTGTTACAAAAAACGTTAATTCATATCGAAGGAATGGGTAGGCAAATTTATCCTGCTTTAGATTTCTGGGGTTTAGCTGAACCGTATTTAGAAAACTGGATAAGTGAACAATTTAATCCTACAAAACTCAAAAACTATATCTTTGAAAATAAAGAAGAGATCTTGGAAAGTATCAAAGATACGCCGGGAATGTTTTTTGAAATTGTTGATGAAATCAGAAATATTAATATTTCATCTAATAGAAACAATGACCTCATGGTTGAGTTAGATAAAAGAATTAAAAAATTGAAAAACATTTCATACTTCTTGATTGGCTTATTAGGAGTAACAATTATTTTCTTGTACTTAAATTGATTTATATTTATTTTCAAAAAGGTTAAGATAAAAGTATGTTTTCAGGTCCATGGGAAATACTTTTAATTCTTGCAATTGCCTTGCTACTTTTTGGTAGCAAAAAAATCCGAACTTTGGGTTCCGATCTTGGTGCTGGGTTAAAAGGTTTTAAGAAATCCATGAAAGATGATAGTGAAGACGATCAACAAAATAATAATTAATTAATCGCAACTTGTTTCAAATAGGCTTCCCTGAATTACTAACACTGCTTGTTCTGACGCTCTTGCTTGTAGGGCCAAAAAGATTACCTGAGGTTACAAAGTTCTTTATTCAAATTTGGTCAAAACTTAGATCCCAATATGAAAAGATTTCTAATGAAATAAATAATGAAATTGGGACAGAAGAAATCAAAAAAGATATTTTTAATGATATGAAATTACAAGAACTTGAACTAGAGGAAAGTGAGGATAATGATGGAGGAAAATAATCTAATCGGTCACTTATCTGAACTTCGTAATCGCTTAATCAAGGCTCTAATTTTCTGCTTGGTTTTATTAGTTTTTATGTTCCCGTTTGCTGATGATATTTATGTCTTATTCTCAAAACCTCTCATAGAATCTTTGCCTGAATCTTCTGATTTAATTGCCATTGGTGTAGGGTCACCATTTATTGTTCCAATTAAATTAATATTATCAATAAGTATCCTTATATCAATACCTTACATCATTTATCAGATATGGTCATTTGCAAAGCCTGGCCTTCTAGATGGTGAAAAAAAGCTTATGCTTCCTTTTGCAATAAGCTCTTTTATACTGTTTTATTTAGGAGCTATCTTTGCGTTTTATATTGTTGTTCCAGTCCTGATAAATTTCTTTATAAACACAGCTCCTGAATCTGTAAAGATAATGACGGACATAAGCCAGTTTTTTAATTTTGCCATCAAAATAATTATTGGTTTTGGTATCGCTTTTCAGGTTCCGATCTTTACAATTATTTCAGTAAGGCTTGGTATATTTACAAAAGAAACTTTAAGAAAATCTAGGCCGTATTTCATAATCCTATTTTTTATCATTGGTATGTTTCTAACGCCGCCCGATATCTTATCTCAAGTTTTTTTAGCGTTGCCTATGTGGATGTTATTTGAGCTCGGTATTCTTATTTCTAAGGATAAAGATTAAAGACCTAATCTGCCTTTCCAATCTTTTGAGGATTCACTTTTTTCTTCGAGTATTCTCTCAACCATTTCTTCACAATTGTCAGTAATAATTAATTCATCAAGATTTGCCTGAGTTATAAAACCCTCGTTAACGGCTTTTTCAAACCACGCAATTAGATGGTCATAATATCCATCTGTATTTAATAACCCAACTGGTTTGTTAATTATGCCTAGCTGATTGCTTGCTAAAATTTCTGCTAGCTCATCTAGTGAACCAACTCCTCCTGGTAGGACGAGAAAAGCATCAGATCTTTTCATAAATTCATCCTTTCTTTCAAGCAGTGAATGAGTAACTACTAAGTCATCAATTCTTGGATTTGTAAGCTCAAGGTTATGAAGAGATTCCATGGTTATGCCGGTGACTTTTGAATTATTATCTTTTGCCTCATCAGAGATAATTTTCATAATGCCAACATTGCCTCCACCAAAAACAACATCTACTCCTTTTTTTGAAAGTAACGCCGTTACCTTTTTTGCCTCCAATGCATAGTTAGGATTTGTACCCTCATGTGCTCCACAAAAAATTGAAATATTTTTAACCATTTTTACGTCCTAAAATTAAAAGTTATTGGGCCTTTATTTGTTAAGGTTATATTCATTATCTCACCAAACTTACCAGTTTGAACATTTAAGGATGAGTCTTTAAAAATCTGAACAAATTGATCATATATTTCTTTTGCTTTGTTTGGTTTGGCTGCTTTGTGAAAGCTTGGTTTGTTGCCTTTATTCGTAATTGCAGCAAGGGTAAATTGACTTATTATCATCACATCTTCTTCTAACTCCCTTAAACTTGCAGACATTGTGCCTCTATCTCCCTCTAAAATGCAAAAATTTAATATTTTATCTGACATTTTTATTGCTTGCTTAGAGTCATCGTCTCTTTCAACACACAAAAGTATTAATACTCCATCTCCAATTTCAGAATAGATGCTGTTGTTTATCTCAACTTTTGCTTCTGAAACTCTTTGAACGGTAGCAATCACTCGTTATCTATCTTCAAGTTTGATATCCCATTGTCCAAGTGCTGCTAGTTTATTCATTTCAGCCCTGTGAGATAGCTCATCTTGAGCTATGAAGATATTTTCGCTTTGCCCTGACCAGGCTTTCAGAGCACTTTGCTGAAGGGCTCGCCCATATGAGAAGCTAAGTTTCCATGGAAACTCACCTATTTTATTCATTTCATTTAAATGAGCTGTCGCCTCAAGCTCTGTTTGCCCTCCTGATAAAAAAGCAACTCCGGGAAGATCTGAAGGAATATTCTCTTTAAGGCACCTTACTGTCATTTCAGCCACTTCTCTGATTGCTACTTTTTCAGATAGCGAGCCTGGAGTAACCATGCTTGGTTTTAATATGGTCCCTTTTATGTTTACACCATTATTTTCTAGAGCATCAAATAGAGCTTGAAAAGATCTTGCGCAAGCATCAAAAGAAAGATCAATTGAATGGTCGCCATCCATTAAAACTTCAGGTTCAACTATTGGCACCATGTTATTAGATTGAGCAATTGCAGCATAATCTGCTAATGCTTTGGCGTTTGCATTAATACAATCATCAGATGGCATGCTATCTCCGATTTTTATTACTGCACGCCACTTTGTAAATTTTGCTCCTAAAGAATCATATTCGGAACATCTTTCATCGAGCCCATCCAATCCTTGAGTCACTACTTCATCTGATCCATCAACCAGAGGTACTAAGCCTTTATCAACCTTAATGCCGGGAAGGGCACCCGAATTACTGATTAATTCTTTAAGGGGAGTGCCATCTTTGGCATCCTGCCTCAGAGTTTCATCAAATAAAATTACTCCGCCAATATTACCTTTCATACCTTTTGATCTAAAAAGCATCTCTCTATAATCTCTTCTATTATTCTCAGAATTTTCTACTTCAATAGAATCAAATCTTTTGCCGCATGTTGGATTACTTTCATCTGCGGCAAGAATTCCTTTACCGTCTGAAACTATATAATTCGCAATTTCTTCTAATGACATTTTTAGCCTCCTAAAGCCTCAATTGATGGGAGTAATTTGCCTTCCATATATTCTAAAAAAGCTCCTCCACCTGTTGAACAGTATGATACCTCATCTTTATTAATAAATTTATTTATAGCAGCTATAGTTTCTCCACCTCCAGCAAGTGAAAAAGCCTCAGACCCTGCAATAGTTTTAGCTAATTGATGTGTGCCTTTCTGAAAAGGCTTTTTTTCAAAAACTCCTATTGGTCCATTCCATAAAATAGTTTTTGAGTTCTTAAGGATTTCCGACATATTGCTAGTTAAATTAATGTCAAAAATCTTATCCGAGCCACTAACAGAATCTATATTTTTAGTAGTTGAGGAATTGCTATCAATTGAATCAGCAGAGGTTAAAGCTTTATTAAGTGAATTAATCTCTTTCTCTAAGAGAAGTCCAGCACATGAAAACTTTGCTTGTTGAATAGCTGAGTGTGTGGAAGCCTGTTTACGGTGAGCAGTCCCAAAAGCATCAAATATATAAACATCTCCTTTATTTGCTAGCTGATTGCCTAGCTTTTCATTATTGTCTTTTTCACCGATAAGAAATCTTAAATTTTCTAATAGTTGTATTTGAGTTGTATTAAAAATATCGCTGCTGTCTAGGGAATCAATAAGATCAATTTCATGATTTAAGATTTCAGATAATTTTTTAGCGACCGGAGACATTGAGAAATCTTGATCAAACTTTCCTTCCTCAGGTCTGCCAAGATGTGATGTTAAAAGGACTTTACAATTTTTATTTACGAGATATTTTATTGTAGGTACTGAAGAAATGATTCTGGTTGAATCTATAATTTGCTTGTCTTGAATAGGAACATTTAAATCTAATCTCACAACCACATTCTTATTACTAAGATCTTGGTCTTTTAGTAATCTCATTTATTTAAAAGTTTTTTTGCCTTTGAAACAATATTCCCTGCTGTAAAGCCGAACTCCTCAAAGAGCATTTTTGCAGGTGCAGACTCCCCAAATGTTGTCATACCAATTACAAGGTCATCTCTTCCTAAAATTCTATACCATGAGTTTGGGTGGGCAGCCTCAACAACAATGGATGGCAAATCTTTTTGGATCACTTTATTTTGATATTCTAAATCCGCCTCAAGAAACCTATCTAAACATGGCATCGAAACCACATTTACCTTTATACCCGACTGATCAAGATCTTTAGCTGCTTGAATGGCTAATTGCAGTTCGCTTCCAGAGGATATAATGTTTAGCTCTGCATCTTCGTCCTTTTGAACTAAGTATCCTCCCTTAGAGATATTACTAATCTTGTCCTCACTCATTTTGATCTGCGGAAGACCTTGTCTGCTGAGAATAAGACAGCTTGGAGATTTTGATAAAATTGACTCTTTCCATGCTACTGCTGTTTCTTTAAGATCAGCTGGCCTCCAATTGTATAAGTTTGGCGTTGCTCTGAGAGTAACCAAATGTTCGATAGGTTGATGTGTTGGACCATCCTCACCTAAGCCGATTGAATCATGAGTAAAGACATATATATTTGGCAGACTCATCATTGCAGATAAACGCACTGCATTTCTTGCATAATCCATAAAAACTAGGAAGGTTCCTCCATATGGCCTAATACCACCATGGAGACTCATTCCATTCATGATAGTAACCATGCCGAACTCTCTTACGCCATAGTAAATATGTGATCCGCTAGGATTGTCGGGAGTAAGTTCAGTATTATGTTTAGAAAAAGTATTATTAGATCCTGTTAAATCGGCAGAACCACCAATTAGCTCAGGTAAGTCAGCACAAAAATGATCAAGACAAATTTGAGATGCTTTTCTGGTTGCGATCGGATCTTCTTGTAATGAACAATCTCTTAAAAAGTCATCGAATCTTTCATTAAATTCATGAGTCATCTCTGAATTAAATCTTCTCTCCAGTTCATTGGATTCCTCTGGATATTTTTGTTTATAAGTTTCCAGAAGATCTTCCCAGACTTTTTCTTTTTTGGCGCCCTCATCTTTTGCATTCCAGGCATCGTAAATATCTTCAGGTATTTCAAAAGGGGCATGCTCCCAATTAAGCTCTTTCCTGGTTATTTCAATTTCGTCGTCGCCTAATGGACTTCCGTGAACTCCAGCAGTTCCTGATTTATTTGGCGAGCCAAAACCAATAGTTGTCTTACAGCAAATCATTGATGGTCTTTCAGTTTCTTTCTTAGCTTCTTCAGTAGCTTTATTAATTTCATCTATATCATGGCCATCAATTTCAACTACATGCCACCCATAGCTTTCAAACCTTTGTTTTGTATTATCGGTAAACCATAGATCAATTTCTCCATCTATGGATATTCCATTTTGATCATAAAAACATATGAGTTTTCCGAGTTTATGTGTTCCTGCAAAAGAGCAAACCTCATGAGAAATACCTTCCATTAGACAGCCATCGCCAAGAAAAGCATAAGTAAAATGGTCTATTATTTTTATATCTTCTTTGTTAAATGTTGCTGCAAGATTCTTTTCAGCAAGAGCCATTCCTACAGCATTCCCAATTCCTTGTCCAAGTGGGCCAGTAGTTGTTTCAACTCCGATATCGATATCATACTCGGGGTGACCCGGTGTTTTTGATTTAAGTTTTCTGAAGTCTTTTAAATCATTGATGTTAAGGTCATATCCTGTTAAATGTAAAAGACTATAAAGCAACATCGAACCATGGCCATTTGAAAGAACAAACCTGTCTCTATTAATCCATTTAGGATTAGAAGGATTATGCTTTAAGTTATTTTTCCAAAGAGATACGGCAATATCAGCCATGCCCATTGGCATGCCGGGATGTCCACTTTTTGCTGCTTGCACAGCATCAATAGAGAGAAAGCGAATTGCATTTGCTAGCTTATGATTTTCCAATTTCTAGATATCCTCGAATAATGTAATCATAATATGAAGTTGAGGGTATTTATATAAGTAAGTAGCATTAAATTGCTTTAATTTAGGCATGCTTATAAAATACACATATAAATAGAGATTTCAGTTTCTTGCAAGCTTAATCTGCTAAGAAACAAGGATAAATTATGGGTTATATATTTACATCTGAATCCGTTTCAGAAGGGCATCCTGACAAAGTTTGTGATCAAATTTCTGATGCTATTCTTGATTCTTATCTTGCACAAGATCCAAATAGTAGAGTTGCTTGTGAAACACTTATTAAAAATAATACAGTTATTGTTGCTGGCGAGATTACATCCAATGGCACGCCGAATATAGAAGAGGTAATAAGAAATACCGTTAATGAAATTGGTTATAATCATGATGATTTAGGCTTCAATGGAAATAACTGTGAAATCCAAAACCTAATTTCAAAACAATCACCAGATATTGCTCAAGGTGTTAATGAGGGTGAGGGTGAAGACTTAGATCAAGGCGCTGGTGACCAAGGGCTTATGTTTGGATATGCATGTTCTGAAACTCCAGTTCTAATGCCTGCCCCAATTAATTTATCTCATGAGCTCGTCTTAAAACAATCCGAAGTAAGAAAGAATGGTGAACTAAGCTGGCTTAGACCAGATGCTAAAAGTCAAGTTAGTGTTGTTTATAAAGATGATAGAAAAACTGTAGATTATGTTTCTGCTATTGTTTTATCAACTCAACATGATGAAGATATTTCTCAAGATGAAATTAAAGCAAAAGTACGCGAGAAAATTATTAATCCGATAATTCCAACTGAATGGATTAAAGAGGATACAAAAATATATATAAATCCAACTGGTAAGTTTGTAATTGGTGGTCCTGTCGGTGATTGTGGCCTAACTGGAAGAAAGATTATCGTCGATACTTATGGAGGAATGGCAAGACATGGTGGTGGTGCATTTTCAGGAAAAGATCCATCAAAGGTAGACAGGTCTGCTGCTTATGCTTGCAGATATGTTGCAAAAAATATTGTTGCTGCTGGTCTTGCTGAAAGATGTGAAGTACAAGTTTCTTATGCGATAGGTATTGCTGAACCGACATCAATTACTGTTGATACTCTTGGAACAGGTAACTTGTCTGAAAATGAGATTTCACAGATTGTTAGAGACAATTTTGATCTAAGACCAAAGAACCTAATCAATCTTCTTGATTTAAAGAGGCCAATATATAAAAATACTGCCTCCTATGGGCATTTTGGTAGGGAAAATAAAGATTTTTCATGGGAAAATACTGATATCTCAAGCCAAATTAAATAACTATAAAAGGAACTATTATGAGTAATGACTACAAAGTAGCTGATATCGAACTTGCTGATTTTGGAAGAAGAGAAATTTCTCTTGCTGAAAATGAAATGCCTGCACTAATGGCACTAAGGGAGAAATACAAAGCTGAGCAACCTCTCGCTGGCGCAAAGATTATGGGCTGTATTCATATGACTATCCAAACCGCAGTATTGATGGAAACATTAGTTGATCTTGGAGCTGAGCTTAGATGGTCAGGATGTAATATTTTTTCAACTCAAGATCATGCTGCTGCAGCTATGGCAAAAGCTGGTATCCCAGTTTTTGCATGGAAAGGACAAACCGACGAAGAATTTGATTGGTGTATTGAGCAAACAATCCTAAAAGATGGAAAACCATGGGATGCGAACATGATCTTAGATGATGGAGGAGATCTTACTCATATGGTTCATACAAGATTTGCAGAAATGCTTGAAACAATCCATGGAATATCGGAGGAAACCACTACAGGAGTTCATAGACTCAAAGCAATGCTTGAAAAAGGTGAGCTTAAGGTTCCAGCTATTAATGTAAATGACTCTGTCACAAAGGCAAAAAATGATAATAAGTATGGTTGTAGACATAGTCTTAATGACGGAATAAAACGAGGAACTGATATGCTCCTTTCAGGTAAAAAAGCACTTGTCATTGGTTATGGTGATGTTGGAAAAGGATCGGCAGCAAGTCTTGCTCAAGAAGGAATGGTAGTTAGAGTTACTGAGTCTGATCCAATATGTGCTATGCAAGCTTGTATGGATGGCTTTTCAGTAGTTTCATGTTATTCCAATGGAAAAGTAACAGGAAATACAGACGATATTAATAAGGATTTAATGCAAGATACTGATGTATTAGTTACCACAACGGGTAATGTAAATGTCTGTGATTCAGCAATGCTTTCAACACTTAAGGATGGGGCTGTTGTATGTAATATTGGCCATTTTGATACCGAAATAGATACAAAATATATGCAGGAAAAATGGTATTGGGAAGAAGTAAAACCACAAGTTCATAGAATATTCAGAGATTGTTCGCCTGATCAGGAACCTGACTTATCAAGCAAGAATTATCTAATACTTTTAGCCGAAGGAAGACTGGTGAACCTTGGAAATGCTACAGGTCATCCAAGCAGAATTATGGATGGCTCATTTGCTAACCAAGTTCTTGCCCAAATGCATCTCTACTCAGCTGGTTTTGCAAATGTAAATGATGAAGATAAAAAGAAAGAATTAATTCAAGTAGAGGTCCTTCCTAAAAAACTTGATGAGGAAGTTGCCTCCCTTATGGTTCAAGGTTTTGGCGGTGTTGTTACAAAGCTTACTGAAGAGCAAGCTGATTACATAAATGTCCCGCAAGATGGTCCTTTCAAAGAAGATTCTTATAAGTACTAGAGGATAAAAGGCTTATATCCTAAAATTGCTTATAATAAATTATGAGCAATAAAATAAATGATAAGGATGTTGAACTTTATCTTTTAAAAAATACTGATTTTTTTCTTACAAGAGAGTCAATAGTTAGTGAGCTTAATTTTAAACACTCGCCTGGGAAAGCTGAATCTTTACTAGAGAGACAGGTAAGGAAACTTAGAAGTGAACAAAAAGATCTTCTGGATAGCCTCTCCGTTTTCTTATCGAATGCTTCTGAAAATGAAGACTTGTTCTCAAAATCAAAAGCTTTAGTTTTAAAAGTAGTAACTGCAGAAGATGAA
>LUMQ01001773.1_pt1 | contig 12356 bp, 17 predicted proteins | sample 729621 | NCBI WGS metagenome assembly LUMQ01 (sample SAMN03860259, study PRJNA289734) | marine metagenome | biome: seawater column; feature: ocean; material: water; isolation source: Red Sea water column Station 12 - depth 25m | place: Saudi Arabia: Red Sea | collected 2011-10-15 | depth 25 m | reverse complement strand
ACTATGTCTATATCAAGAGTTCTGGGACTAAATTTTGGAGCATTTCTGTTTCTTCCGGCATTGTCTTCAATTAACTTTAACTTTTTATTAAGGTCCTCAAAATCTAGTTCAGAATTTCCACAAACTACTGAGTTAAGAAAATCATCACCGTCAAAGCCTTCAGCTTTTGTTTGATGAATTGTTGATGATTGAATATTTGAAAGTATTTTTTTTAATTCTTCAAAAGCAAATTCTAAATTTTTCTCGGCATTAATATTACTACCAAGGGATAAGAAATATTTCATTATCTATGAATTATGAGTCCGACATCTTTAGCACCTCGAAGTGCTCCAGGCTTTGATACACGTAATTTGATCGATTCAACTCCGTAAGTATCTTTTACGAGTGATGCGATTCCCTCGGCAAGTGATTCTTGTAATTGAAAGGACGATTCCTCAACAAACTTTATTACTCCTTTGCAAATGGTTTTGTAATCAACAGTATCCTCAATTGAATCAGTCTTTGCAGCTCTTTTACAATCAAAAGGAAATTCCATATCAATGCTGACTTCTTGTTTAACTTTTCTTTCCCAGTCAAAGATACCAATGATTGTTTTTACTCTTAAATCTTTTATGTAAATTATATCTTTCATGCTTTCAACTCATCTAACGGCCACCGAGCTCTTGCACTTGAAGATCTGTCATTTTCAATTGATGGCTTCATCATAGATCCTACAAATGCAATCATTGCAGCATTATCGCCACAATATTTCAAATCGGGAAAATACACTTTTATGTTATGTGATTCTTCGAGCTTTTTAAACTCACTTCTCAAAAACTTATTTGCAGCAACACCTCCAGCTATAATAACTTCCTTTCTTCCAGTCGTCTCAATAGATTTCTTAATCTTTGCGACCAAAACATCTGAAATTGCTTGTTGAAATGATGCAGCAATATCTGATTTTATCTCTTGAGTCATATTAGATATTTTTTGAACAGTATATAAAACTGAGGTTTTTAGTCCGCTCAGGCTCATATTTAAATCATCACTATTAATCATAGGTCTTGGGAAATCAAATGCATCCGATTTTCCTTCAAGTGCCAGTCTCTCAATATAGGGACCGCCTGGATAAGGTAAATCTAGCAACTTAGCTACTTTATCAAAAGCTTCTCCAACTGCATCGTCTTGAGATTGGCCAATAATTTCATATTGTCCTTTATCCTTAACATCAACGATCATGCTGTGGCCACCAGAGACAAGCAAACATATAAAAGGCATTTTTATCTCAGGGAATTCCATCATTGGTGACATCAAATGTCCCTCTAAATGGTTTATTGGTATCAAGGGAATATTGAGAGCTGTTGAAAGTCCTTGAGCAAAACTTTCTCCAATTAAGAGAGCTCCCAGCAAACCTGGTCCAGACGTATAAGCAATCTGATCAATACTATCAAGAGAAAGGTTTCCTAAAGCGTCTTCAAGCACATCCACAATTTTTAAACAGTGGTCTCTTGAGGCTAATTCAGGTACCACTCCCCCATATTCGGCATGCATGTCCATCTGACTATGAACAGACTCTCCAATAATTCCGTCTTTAGAATCATAAATAGCTATTGCCGTTTCATCACAGGATGTTTCTATTCCTAAAGTTTTCATAAAAAGTTTTGCAAAATTGTTAATAAAAGCCTAAACTACGCGTCACATTATGCCTTCAATTATTATAAAAGATACAGAACATTTTGATATTGGTTTGAGGAAATTCAAGCGTGCATGTGAAAAAGCAGCAATTGTTCCTGAAATAAGAGCAAGAGAATTTTACGAAAAGCCAACTGAGAAAAGAAAACGTCTAATGGCAGCAGCTGTCAAAAGAGCAAAGAAATCTAATAGAAAGTTTTCATTCCCAAGACAAAGATCTAGATAGTTTTGGCGCTTTTATCAGATATTAAAAACGACCTAAAACAAGCTATGCTTGATAAAAATGATTTGGTTAGAGACACCATCAGAATGTTTTTATCAGAAGTCCAAAGATTCGAAATAGATAACAAAGAAGAAGTTGATGACGCAAAGGCATTACAGATCATCAATAAAATGATTAAACAAAGAAATGACTCCATTTCTCAATTTAAAGAAGGCGGCAGAGAGGATTTAGCTGATAAAGAACAACAAGAAGTTGAAATTCTTTCAAAATATAAACCAGAGCAGTTAAGTGAAGAAGATATTACTGAAAAAGTAAAAAGTGCCATCGAAGAAACCGGTGCCGAGTCTATGCAGGATATTGGTAAGGTAATGGGAGTTTTAAAATCAGCTTTAGCTGGCTCAGCAGATATGGGGCTTGTTAGCAAAATAGTAAAAGATCAGCTTGCTTAGTAATATTTTTCAAAAACATGAAAAGAAATCAAGATCGAAGTAATAATCAACTAAGAGATATTACTATTGAACCAAATATAAATATTCATGCCGAAGGTTCTGTATTAATTTCATTTGGTAATACAAAAGTCATTTGTAATGCATCAATAGAAAATAATGTTCCTAGATGGATGAAAAATTCAGATGAAGGTTGGGTGACTGGTGAGTATGGAATGCTTCCAAGGTCTACTAATGAAAGAATGAGCAGAGAGGCTGCAAGAGGCAAACAAAGTGGCAGAACACAAGAAATTCAGAGACTCATTGGAAGATCATTAAGGCAGGCAGTTAATCTTAAGTATCTTAAAGGAAAAACTATAAATGTTGATTGTGATGTTATACAAGCTGATGGTGGAACCAGAACGGCATCAATTACAGGTGGTTGCGTAGCACTTTTTTTAGCTATTAAAAATCATCATGATGATCAACGTGCAATTAAATCGTTTGTTGCAGCAGTATCAATGGGTATTAAAGAAAATCAAGTTCTACTTGATCTTGACTATGATGAAGATAGCACTGCAGATACTGATTTAAATATTGTTATGAACGATAAAGACGAATTAATTGAAATTCAAGGTACCGCAGAAGATGCTCCTTTTTCAAAAAAGGAACTTGATGATATGCTTGTGATGGGCAGCCAAGCAATAGCTGATATTATTAAAAAACAAAAAGCTTGTATTGAATAAGTGAAAGATTATCAAAAGTCATTTTTAAATTTAGCAATAGAATCTCAAGCACTACAATTTGGAGAATTTACACTTAAATCAGGTCGACAAAGCCCATATTTTTTTAATGCTGCAAATATGCTTAAAGGCTCCAATTTATTCCAGTTAGCACAATGTTATGTTGAAGCAATAATTGATAACAATATTGAGTTTGATTGCATATATGGTCCTGCCTATAAGGGTATTTTTCTTGGTTCTATTGTTGCTACAGTTTTCAGTGAGAAAGGTAAAAATTATCCTGTTAGCTTCAATAGAAAAGAGGCAAAAGATCATGGAGAAGGTGGAAATATTATAGGTGCGAATCCAAGTGGGAACGTGTTAATTATTGATGATGTTTTATCGGCTGGAACTGCTGGAAGAGAATCAATTAATTCAATAATTAATCATAATGCGACTCCTTCCAGTTTTGTTGTTGGTCTTGATAGACAGGAGAAAGGAGTTTCTGATGAATCAGCCAGTAAAGAATTAGAAAATGAATTCAATATGAATGTTACATCGATAGTAAATCTTGACTCTCTGATTGCATACGTCAGCAATGAATCTGAGCTTACAGAATATCTTGAAGGCCTAAATAACTATAGAGAGACCTGGGGCGCATAAATGTTTTCAGGAATTGTTCAAGGTACAGGAAAAATATCCAAAATAATTTCAAAAAAGAATCATATTACTTTAGAAATATCTGCTCCTAAAAATTTTAATAAAAACTTAAAAAAAGGGGCTAGTGTCTCCGTAAATGGAATCTGCTTAACCTCTTTAGATAATGGTAAAAAGAATCTGAAGTTTGATGTAATCAATGAAACATTATCAAAAACAAATATTGGTAAGGCTAGAAAAGGTTCTTTAGTAAATTTAGAAAGATCAATTACACAAATTAAATTCCCAAAAAAATATAGGCAATATATTTTTGAAAAGGGCTATATAGGTGTAAATGGATGCAGCTTAACTCTTGGTAAAGTTAACAATGACTCTTTTTACGTGCATTTAATACCTGAGACTCTAAAAATTACCAACCTTAGTGACTTAAAAAAAGGTTCTTTTGTAAATATTGAGATTGATCAAAATACGATTGCTATAGTTGAAACAGTAAAGAATTCTTTAGCTGCCCAAAAATCTTGATAATACAGCCATTCTTATAGCAACGCCATTTGCCACCTGTTGCCTAATTACAGAATTTTCTGAGTCATATACAGCTTCTGTTATTTCAACATAATTAACCGGTCCTGGATGCATTACAATTGCGTCACCTTTTGCAGACTCAAGTTTTTCAGAAGACAATTGATACTCTGATTTATATGTTTCAAGATCTAAATTAAGCTCTTTTTCAAATCTTTCGTACTGAATTCTCAAAGCCATCACAACATCTGCATTTTCAAGGGCTGACTCTAAGTGAGATTCATACTTGCCAATCTTAGGATTTTGATACTTGGTACACATTTCAGGATGCCCACAAAATGTTAGCGATCCTAAATCAAAATTGGATACACCTTCAACAAAAGAGGAAGTAACTCTAGAATGATCAAGATCTCCTACTATAACAATATTCAGACCATCTAAATTTTCTTTATGATCGATAATTGTCTTTATATCTAAAAGTGCTTGTGTTGGATGTGAAATTGATCCTTCTCCTGCATTTATGAAAACCATTTTTGGCAAACATTCAGCTAATTCTCTCCCATAAGATTGAGAGCATCTACAGTCTCAAAAATAGATTCTCCCTTTTGAACTGAGGAATTTTCAATATCGAAATCTATTACTGAGCATCCTAAATTGTTTGCAGCAATCGCAAAAGATGACTTTGTTCGTGTGCTTGGCTCACAAAAAACATTTGCAACTATTTTGTCTGGAAAAAGATTTTCTTTCCTAAAGTTACCTTCATCATCAATGAAATTATTTGAGAACTCTATCAGATCCAGTATGTCTTTTTTTGAAAGATCGTTTATTGATAAAAGATTATTAGCCATTAGTTAATACTATTGCCTCTATTTCAACATTTACTCCAAGCGGGAGACCCGAAACCTCCACAGTAGCTCTTGCTGGATATGGTTCAGAGAAATACTCTTTCATCATATCGTTAACAACTGCAAAATTACTCAAGTCAGTGAGAAAAATTGAAATCTTAACAATATCATCAAGGCTACACCCCGCAGCTTCGCAAATACTTTTCACATTTTCTAAAACTTGTTTAGCCTGATCTTCTATTGATTGCGATACTAAGTCGCCACTCTCAGGATCCAATCCTGTGGTGCATTCTTTGTCGAAATAATTTCTTTTGTCATCTTAATATTCTCCCTATAAAAAATACTCTATTCTACTACTTATCATTAATATTTCTTTTACAACTTGTTGTAAATTTTAGCGATCTCACTTTTTGCATAATACTTTTAAGTTCTTCTTTGTTTTTAACTTCTATTTGTATCTCAAATCCTGCAAATCTTTTATCAATTGTTTTTGTATTTACAGATCCTATATTTATTCCTGATTTGGCAAATACAGAACCTAAATCTGATAAAACTCCAACTTTATCTTCAGTGTTTACATCGATTTTCACTTTATAAGAATGCTCTTTCTTATTTTCTCCCCATATAGCGGGCATATATCTTGGATCTTTATTTAAGAAAGGTTTTACCTGTTTACATTTTTGATTATGAATAACCATGCCTCTTTCAGTATCAGAGTGGGCAACAACTTCATCTCCGTAGACTGGGAAGCAGCACTTTGCAAATCTAACTGTCACACTTTCAATTTTATTATCAAGAATTAAGACTGGCTTTGGTTCTTTTATTCCTTCTCTTATTTGAAGTCCTGAATAAAATCTTTCTGCAATGATACTACCAGTTCTTTTTCCAAGCCCAAGATCAGTAAGAAGTTTATTAAGAGAGGTTACTCCTATGGAGTCAAGGATCTTCTTGAGTGAATTTCCTCTATATTCCTTCAAACTAGATCCAGCTCTTTTAAGCTCAGTTTCGAGCATAACTTTGCCGGCTTTTCTTGCATCAGATGCTTTTTGTTTTCTTAGTCTAGACCGAATTGCACTTCTAGCCTTGCTTGTTGCTACGTAATTTAACCAAGATGGGTCTAGGTAAGGTTCTTTTTTGGATGTAATAATCTCAACAGTTTGTCCTGACTCTAACTCAATGTTCAAAGGCACTTCACTTCTATTTACTTTACATCCAATAATTGTGTCTCCTAGATCAGTGTGAACCTCATAAGCAAAATCTATTGGAGTTGAGCCCCTTCTCAAAGCATATATATCACCTTTTGGAGAGAACAAGAAAACTTCATCAGAACTGAGGTCAGTCTTAATTGATTGAGCAAATTCTGATGGATCATTAGTTTTCTTTTGAAGATCTGCTAATCCCAAGAGCCATCTTGAAGCTCGAAGTTCTGATCCTCGTTTTTTATCATCAGTTTTGTACTGCCAATGCGCTGCAATACCAAAGTTTGCAATCTCTGCCATATTTCTTGTTTGAATCTGAACTTCAATAGGAAAAGCATTTAATGCTAACAAACTAGTATGAAGAGCTTGGTAGCCATTACTTTTAGGGATAGCGATATAGTCCTTAAATCTATTTTCTATCGGAGAAATAAACATCTAATATTTCAGAAAATGGCTTATGTTTAGATTTAATTTTTCTATAAATACTATAAATATTTTTCTCTCTTCCTTTTACTCCTACTTGCTCAATTCCGTTTGATTTGAGCTTACGCTTAAGCTCCTTTCTTATTTTTGAAATTATTCTTTTTCTTCCACCACTTGATTTATTAATTGCACTTTCAAGCATGGATGCTCTGAGTGGATGAATACATCTAAATGCGAGATCCTCCAACTCAGATCTAATTTCTTGCATACCTATTCTTAAAGCTAATGGTCCATATAATTCTATTGTTTCTTTGGACTTCATTATTTGTTTTGATCTTGGGAGATGTTCAATAGTTCGCATGTTGTGAAGGCGATCACAAATTTTTACGAGAATTACTCTAACGTCTTTGGACATTGCTAGCATCATTTTTTGAAGATTATTAGCATCTCTATCTGATCGACTAGTTATATCAAGCTTACCGAGCTTACTGACTCCATCTACGATGTTTGCAACATCGTTTCCAAATAAATCTTCCAAGTTCTTTTTAGTAACATCACAATCTTCTAATACATCATGCATTAATGCTGCACAGATAGAATCTGGATCCATTTTTAAATCCAATAATATTGTTGCAACTGCAAGAGGATGAGTAATATATTTTGATCCATCCATTCTATCTTGGCCATCATGAGCATAGAAGGCTAAAGAATATGCGGTCTGGATTTTTTTTATTTCGTCTTTGTTGAGATATTGTTTTGCGCTTTTATAAAATTTTGCTGGTAACCTTAATAGGTTTGCTTCGTTGAAATTCTCTAATAATATGTTTGGGAGCACATGTTCGCTCAAGATAACCCCCCTATAGTCATCTATCCTATGTTTTCGTCTTCTTTGTTGCTTGGAGCAGAGAACTCATCTAACAATACATCTTCCTCGAGAGTTTTTTCAAGAGTTTCTCTATCAAGAAGCCCTTCTTCAATCTCTCTTAATGCTACTAATGTTGGCTTATCATTATCCCACTCAACCAAAGGATCTCGACTTCTCCTGGGACGAGTATTCTAATTCCAATCACTCCATTAATCCAATAAATCTTTCAATATATTTTTATTATAAGTTTCATTATATTCATAATTCTTATCAAATATAATAGAAGTTATGTCATTAAAAGCTCTATTAAAATCATCATTTAAAACAATATAATCAAAATATTTAGCATGCTTTAATTCTTTTATTGCATTTTCCATTCTTCTGTTAATAACATCGTCAGCATCGAGACCTCTTAAGATTAATCTCTTTTTTAATTCGTCTAATGATGGAGGAATAATAAAAATTGAAATAACTTCTTTAATTGAGTTACTAATTTGAATAAATCCTTGAACGTCAATATCTAAGACAACGCTGATATTATTCTCTAGCTTCTCTTCAACAAAAGCTTTAAGAGTTCCGTATTGATGTCCATGAACATCAGCACTCTCAATAAATGCGTCTTTTTTCTTAAGATCATTAAACTCATTATCAGTAATAAAAAAATAATCTTTACCATGAGTTTCTCCCTCTCTTGGTGATCTTGTTGTCGCAGATACTGATAATTCTATATTCTCATTATTACTAATGATTTCTTTTATAAGAGATGACTTTCCGGCACCTGAAGGTGCTGCAAAAACAATTAACTCTCCTTTTTTTAAATCATTCAACATTTTGAGTTTGCTCTCTCATTTCTTCAATAAGTAACTTCATATCAAGTGCATAATTTTTTAGTTTTGAGTCGTCGATCTTTACTGTAAGAGTATTTGACTCTCTAAAAAGCTCTTGCAATATAAAATCTATTTTTTTCCCACTTGATATTTTCTTTGTTAGCTCTTCATTTATTGTTTTCGTATGAAAAAAAATTCTATCTAATTCCTCTGAAATATCATGTTTCAAAGCAAGCATAGCAACCTCTTGATCTAATCTAGTTTCGTCAAAATCTTCTATAAGATTTTTTATTTTATTTTTATAATTTTTTATTCTTTTATTAAGAGTTTTTTTCTCCATATTCTGAATACTTCGAGCAATCTTTTCTATGCCCTTAGTCTTTTTAGATAATACGTTTTCAATCTTTTTTCCTTCTTTAAATCTTGAATTAATAAATTCTTTTAAGGCAGTATTAAAGTTATTTTTGATTAGTTTCTTATTGATACTTTGAGACGTTTCTATATTAAAAATTCCTGACACATCTTTTATATCTGAAAAATTTAAGTCTACTCTATTTCCAAGTGCTTCTTTTAATGAGCTTTCAAGCATTCTAAGTAGTTTTTTATTAATATCATATTTTGTTTTTGAGGATGATTTTGCTTTTATCTTTACCTCTATTTTGCCTCTATTTATATTTTTAGATATTGCTTCCCTAATGAAGTCTTCTAAATCATTACCCAAGTTATTAGATTTTATTGATAGTTCTAAAAATCTATGATTTACACCTCTAATTTCAATTGAGATATTGGACGTTTTATCAAAAGATTCAGACAAACCGAATCCAGTCATGCTACTAATCATTTAAACATTGTATTTTGCAAAAGAGTTGAGTTCTAGTCGTATTCATCAAAAATAAAGCCTAAACTCTTCAATTTTGAATTTGAGATATTGCCCTGTTCATCATTTCTATCTTCTGCACAATTAAATATCTCATGTTCTTCTGAATTAAATTCATTCTCTATAAAGAATTTAATAATATTTGCAGCATTATTTCTGTGTAAGTAATTTGCAAACTTTCTTTCAGATACTGTTTGATAAAGACCAGCAAATCTTAAAATTATTAGGTTTTTGCCATAATTTTTTATTTGGTTATTTTCATAGTTAACTAGAGTTTTGCTCCTAAAATCATCTTCGCTTAAAGGGTCTGATTCCATAAAGATGCCGGACTTATTATTTCCGTACACTCTTGTTGATGAGATGGTTATGAGTTTTTTATATGATAATTCACTAGTCAATCTAAAAACATTTTCTGAGGAATTGATAAAACCTTTTTTGTAACCATCTTCGTCAAACGAGCTTGGTTTTGGTATAAAAATTATTGAATCATATTCAGTTATATCTAATTTTGGGATCTCCTTTGATAACCAGTCCCATTTAATATAGTTTTTTATATCTGATTTATGATTACCCCTCGATATTGGGTACAACTCATATTCATTATCCTTGATAATATGACTAATTCTTTTAGCAATATCGCCAAAGCCTATTATGAGAACATTTTTTTTCATGTGATGCTTACATTAACTCAAAAAAAATCCAGGGCTGCAACCCTGGATTTTATTACGTTAAAAAATTTATATGCTTAATAATGGCGCAATTACAAGGCTAACTATAGCCATTACATTTATTAAAATATTCATTGATGGTCCTGACGTATCTTTAAAAGGATCACCTACGGTATCACCTACTACAGCTGCTGCGTGAGTATCAGAACCTTTGCCACCTAAGTTGCCCTTCTCAACATATTTTTTTGCATTATCCCAAGCACCTCCGGCATTCGCCATCATAAGTGCGAGAGATACACATCCTAACAGCCCACCAGCAAGCATGCCTCCTAAAGCTTGAGCACCAAGACCAAAACCAACAATGGCTGGCATAGAAACTGCAATTACTCCTGGTAACATCATTTTCTTTAATGCAGCTTTGGTTGCTATCTCAACGCATTTTTCTGAATCAGGTTCTGCAGTGCCTTCCATTAAGCCAGATATCTCTATAAATTGTCTTCTTATTTCATTAATCATTTCAAAAGCGGCGTCACCAACAGCCGTCATTGTTATTGAAGAAACTAAAAACGGTATACAAACTCCTATAAACATTCCAACTAAAACAATTGGCTCTGTAAGTGCTAACGAAAATTCAGGATTTGCTACACCTACTACAGCAGAAAAAGCTGAAATTATTGCTAAAGCAGCTAACGCTGCAGCTCCAATTGCAAAACCTTTTCCGATTGCAGCAGTAGTATTTCCTAATTCATCAAGAGAGTCTGTAATTTCTCTTACTTCCTCACCCATACCTGACATTTCAGCTATGCCGCCAGCATTGTCAGCAACCGGTCCATATGCATCTATTGCCATAGTTATTCCGACAGTAGCAAGCATACCAACAGCGGCAATTCCTACACCATAAATGCCCGATAGTTGAGTTGAAGTAAGGATGATGCCGGCTAGAATAACAATAGGTATCACAACTGATTGCATTCCTACTGATAAACCTGAAATCATTACTGTTGCAGAACCAGTTTCTCCTGATTCAGCAATTTTCTTAACCGGGCCGCCGCCTGTGTAATATTCTGTAATAAGTCCAATCAATACACCGCCAACAGCTCCAGCAATAACACACCACCATACATTCATTCCAACTCCGTCAAAAGAATTAATTATGAAATAGGCCATAGCCACAAATATTACTGGCGCTAAAAGAGTTCCAGATCTCAATGCACTTGCAGGTGCTTTTGCTGACTGAAGCTTAACTATAAATATTCCGATTATTGAAGCTATTAAGCCAGTCGCAGCTAAAGCCAGTGGAAGCATCATCATATCTTGGTTTCCAAGCGTATAAGCTATTGCTATTGATGCAATCATAGAGCCGCAATATGACTCAAATATATCTGAACCCATTCCAGCAACATCACCAACATTATCCCCAACATTATCCGCAATAACGCCTGGATTTCTTGGATCATCTTCAGGAATACCAGCTTCAATCTTACCAACGAGATCAGCTCCAACATCAGCACTCTTTGTAAAAATTCCTCCACCTACTCTGGAAAAAAGTGCTACAACAGATGCTCCCATAGCAAAACCTTCAAGCTTATGAGGATCAATTTCAGCTGGGATGTAGAAATAATATAATCCACCTAAACCAATGAGACCCAATGATGCAACACATAGACCCATTATAGAACCACCATAAAAAGAAACCGATAAAGCCGCTGCTGGACCATCTTTTTGAGCTGCAGTTGCAGTTCTAACATTTGCTTTAGTAGCTGCATACATACCAATAAAACCTGCAACAGATGAGCATATTGCTCCAACAACAATAGATATTGCTGTATAAGGTCCCAATGCATACCATGCTAGTAATACTATTACCGCAATAAATATGGATAAATATTTATACTCTGTTTTCATGAAAGCGAGAGCTCCAGCATGAATCTGATCGCCTATTTTTTTCACCTTATCCTCGCCATCGGGATATTTCATGACAAGCTTATAAACAACAAATGCCATTACCATACCCAATATACCAAGAGCTGGTGGAATGATTAAATTATCCATATAAAACCCCTTATTTTTAATAAAGCATTCTAGCAAATTATTCGAAACAAAAACGTTTTTTCTCTATTTATTAAATATGTTTTTGTCTTTTAGTTCTTCTGAATTTGCGACAACGCACGCCACCGCTGCATCGCCAGAAACATTTACTGATGTTCTTATCATGTCGAGAATTCTGTCAACCGCCAAGATTAATCCAATTGCATCGAGTGGAAGCCCTAATGAGCTCAAAATAAGAGCTAACGTAATTGTTCCAGCAGATGGGACAGCAGCTGCTCCAATAGAAGCCACCATTGCAAGAAGAACTATTTGAATATATTCAATCATGGATAGATCTACACCAACAGTGCTTGCAATAAACATAGTTGCAAGGCCCTGCATAATTG
>LUMQ01000768.1_pt1 | contig 12367 bp, 8 predicted proteins | sample 729621 | NCBI WGS metagenome assembly LUMQ01 (sample SAMN03860259, study PRJNA289734) | marine metagenome | biome: seawater column; feature: ocean; material: water; isolation source: Red Sea water column Station 12 - depth 25m | place: Saudi Arabia: Red Sea | collected 2011-10-15 | depth 25 m | reverse complement strand
ATTGTTATCACCAAAAAAACTAATAGGCTCGGCCACTCTATGCCTGTTACCCAATCCGTCGTCAATTACTGCAATTGGACCACCAAGCCCAATATTGTTGCATACGCCTTCTCTACCTCCAGGACCAACTCTTTTTGTATCTCTCATCCAAAGCTCAGGTGGTGATATTGGACCAAGTCTAGCTACAGTAATGTCGTCTTTAGTCATTACTTCATGTATTGTGTCAATACTACCACCTTCTTCGTCATCGGCTTGATAATAGTATCTTGTAGTATTGTACATGTTAGGCGTTTCACCTAAGCTGCCAGCTAAGTTTAGTTTAGAGCCTTCTAAACCTTTTGTAATATTTATTTTTTTAGGCTCGTCATAGTCTGCTGTGAAATATAATAAATCATCAACAATGTCTATAGCTGTTATTTTTGTGTTTTCCGGAGTGGAGCTTGATACAGTATTACCTGACAATGTTGCGTCAGTATAATTGTGTACAGTGCCTGTTTTAAAGTTTAATATTCTTTCGTTTGAAAACTTCAATATTACTCCTGCTTGAGCATTAGCTTGTGTTACAAAAACTTCTTTGTTAAACCGTATTTTTATTCTAGTGCCTGAGATATTAGGCGGAAGATTACCGTCAGTAAGAGGTGCTTCTTCAACATCCATAACAAAGACGCCTTCGTAAGTTCCAGCCCAAATATTATCACCGTTTAAATCAATAGCTTGAACTGACATGCCCGGTACAACACCGTTCATAGCGTCAGTAAACATTATTGCTCCAGTGTGGTGATGTGTAGCATCTTCATACGGGACAGGGTTGCTACCATGCATACTGACGACTGTAATCTCGTTGCTAGCAGAACTTTGAAAGCCCCAATCAGCTCTAACTTCGTACACATCGACAAAAACAGGTTGCATTTTAGAGTCAGCTGTGTCAGGCGTTATTTTAGTTATTAGATCTGCTTTTCTACCTAAAGAAACAGGCTTGTGGAATTTATATTGTTCTCCAGCTGGATTTGAGCTTTGAAAAGCTTTGTCCATAACTACTTTTGTAGTAGAAGCAGTTGGGTTGGTTACAGAAACTACTTTAGTACCTTTTAATATACCTGTAGTAGCATCGCTAAATACAAAGTCACCAACAGCAATACCAGCTGCTATGTCTGAATTAAACGTAACCGTGTCGTTTGTGATAGTAGTTGTTGAGCTCGACGTCACAGTGTCACCGGTTGAAGAAGTCGCAGCTGGTCTTGTTTCGTAGTCAAAAGCATTTGCTATAAAAGAATATATAGCGTTTTCTCTTTCATCTGTTATAGCACCTACAACTTCAGCCGAAGAAGATATTACATTTGTAGTAGCTGTTGTAGCAATTATTTTATCTAACTTTCTACGCTGCCCACCGATAGTTATAGAATCGCCTAAAGGTGTTACGTTTGGGCTTGCGCCAGTTAGTGTAGATGGTGGTCTTATTTCTACACCTTGACTTTTAACATAAGGTTTGTGAAAAGAAACTAAATCTAAAGCTTTGTTAGATAATATATTTCTAGCAGTACCAACGTCAGAGTCTTCAGCTGTAGAAACTTGTATGTTCATAGCGTCTCTATACTCTCCGTCTGATACTAATCTTTCGTCAAGGTCTTTGTTCATTCGACCTTGCATAAAATTTCTTTTCAACTCTGGCATCTACTAGTGTTTAATTTGTTTAGACTTACCTCTTAATACTTGAGTTATTTCTTCTAGCTTAATATTTGATAATCTAAGCTTAGCTTGTCTTTTTGCAGCTCTAGCCTCTCTTTTGTATCTATCAACTAAATACTCTGGAGTGTTAGCTCTTGTAGCTAAAACAGCGTGAGCTATATATTTGTACATTGCTTCTTCAGCAAATTTATGAACTTGCATTTCAGCTTCAGTTCCTAAACTATCACTTATGTATTTTATAGTCACAGGATTTCCACTCATGTTTGATGAAAAATGTATTTTTCCTTTTAATTCATCTATATAAAAAGTTCCGTTTACCTGAGCAAATTGAGGATCAAGACCAAATCTTTGGCCTTGATTAGAGTCGTATAGAGAAGTATCGTAATCTGTAATGTAATCATAGTCTATATTTGACAAATCATTTTGATTTTGAAATCTAGACCAAGTCTCAGAATCTGACGTTTGTATTTCATCGCCAGATAACGTATAGCTACCGTCAGCTCCTTGTGTTATTTTTTGTGGATTACTAGTTATTCTAGCTGGGTGTATAAGATGTTCTATACCGCTGGCGTCAGTAAAAGTTATTTTGACATAGTTAACATAATCATGTGGCAGCGGTATCTGCAGTGTTGCTGGAACTACAACCTCTTGAGCTTTAGTAGATTTAAAAGTATCAAAGCTTAATTCTTGCAAAGCTCTTTGAGCATGAAATACTACATCAGGTCTTTTTATTTTAGATATAATCTTATCTTCTCCAACGTAAGCTAACATAAACTGATCTATAACAACTTGCAATGAAGTAAATTGATAGTTACCATAATCTTCATCGCCATTGTTAAAAGTATTATTTGGTCCTTCGTAATAATTTCCTGTTGTTCCTTCAAATAACGGCATATATTATTGTTTTTCTTGTTGTAAGTTTTCTTGCTGTTCTAGTGAAGCTGCTTGAACTAAACCTGGTTTGTTTATAACTATACCAGCTAGTTCTAGTATTTTATATACAAGCGGCATTTCTTCTGATTCATGCAACTCAAAGTTTTGAGAAGTTGAAGCATTGTACATCGGATATTCGTTACCTCCGCTTGAGTTTGGCACAACTGTATATCCCCAATATACCTCGACTGGACGTGTAATAAAGTTATGAGTTATTGTGTCTGTAGAAGTTGGAGTTGGATATAGCTTTATAGATGTGTCACTAATTCTAACGTACACTGGGTTTGAAGATGTTGGCCTAGCTAAAGGTGATACGTTGTATTTTGTAATTTCATTAGCGTTAACTAAAGGCACTTGTGTAGCGTAGTTTTGTCCACTTCTCTGCCACATAACCTCGCCTAATCTATAAACAGGATTAGTGCCGCCGTCACCAATAGTAGTATTATCAACTTCTTCTAGCTTAATCTCTCCAAATGTTATATAATTATTATCGTTTTGAGTTTCATCTATATGGATTCTTAAGTTGTAATTACTAGTATTATCTGCTATAAACGTAAAATCAAAAGATCCATTTGAAATGTCAAATGCTTCGTATGCTATTTCTGTAGCTGCACCTGCGACTATTAGAGAGACTCTATACCCTCCAACTTCACTATTAGCAAGAGCAGGAGATCCAGCTGTAGAAAAGTCTATTACAGTCCAACTAACCTTATATTTTTTTCCAGCTACTAAACCAGCAACGGCGTTATCAGTTGCGAATACAGCAGTAGCATTAGCGGTTTGCATAATCTTCAAACCACCGTTGTAATTGTTAGATGCTGCAGGAGCCACGTGTGTCGCCGAGCCGTTAGCACCGTTGTCAATAGTCCAACCTGTAATATCTAACTCAAAGTCGTCAGTGTAAAGCGCTGTACTTGTTAAAGCCTGATCGTTCTTTTTAAAAAAAGATATTTTTTCTTCTAGTATATGAAGCATGTCAGCATACTCAGTTGAGTTGCCTGGCGCTCTATTATATAAGTTTATGTCGTAGAAGTATTGCTCAAATATTTCCATCTGAGCTTGATTGGCTAGTAAATTAAATTCAAGAGGCGTTATATAACCTCTCTGCTCTTTGTTAGCAAGCGCTAATACTCTTTGATATACTGTGTTTATATTTACCGCCATTATTTTATTTTTTATAGTTAAGCAACCACCCCGAAGAGTGGCTGCTCTCCTATATAGTGATTACGCGTTTAAACGCTTTTCAATGTTAGAGTATATCTCCATACCTTCATCTGTTTTAAACCAAGCGGCTAAAGCAGAATATGGGTGCTCGTCAAACGGTACAGTCATAATTTTTCTATCATTTGAAGCCCACTTAAAGTAACGCTGATCATTTGATAGTGTAATTATTTTTGCTTCAACAGCTTTTATACCAAAGTTTCTAAGCTGCACGTTATCATCTGTAGTTAATTCTAAGAACATTCTAGGATTTTTCTTAGCAAATAGCAACAAATCTCTTCTAAGCTCTTTAGAACTCAACTCATTTACTTTAGATCCTATCTCTACACGCATAACAGCCTCAGCTAGATCAATATCTAATTGTTTGGCTGCTATTAACGCTTCAACTTCAAACTCTAACGAGTCTAGTTGATCTGATGCGATCTTCTTTGGTTTGTACTCATAAAACATAACATCTCTATGAGGGTGATACAAGCTTAACAGCTTTTGCAAAACTGTTTGTTGCCTAGGGACGTGTAAAGCTCCGTTTCTAAATATAATATGAGAAAGTCTTTGATCGCCTTTCATTTCATCTACAAAACAAGTTTGTTGATTTTGGCAATATTTTAATTCTCTTTCAAAACCTTTTTCCTCGTCAAACCAATATATATTAGCAGATTTAATAGCTTTAGACAGTGGTTTATGAGATGACTTTAAATAGTAAACTCTATCTTTAATTTCCCATTCAGGTTTTTTAGGTTGTGGCTTTTCAACAACCACTTCAACCATTTTATTTGTAGCTTTAATTTCTGGTTGTGCTACTTCAACTTCTTGCACAGCTTTTGCTGTAGTTTTCTTTTTTGCCATAATATAATATAATAAAAATTAATAAAAAAAACTACCCCACCCGAAGGCAGGGTAGCTTAAATAAATTTACTTCATCAACATAAAGTTGTTAGCACCTTGAGTGACTAAACATCTTTCAGATAAGAAGTGAACTTGCATTGCATCCAAAGCAGATGTAGCAGCTCCAACTGAACCAGTAGTCCAAGTCTTCATTCTACGATCATCTGTTTGAGAAGCTCTGAATCGAACGTGTAAGAAAGGACGCTTGAGGTTCTTTCCTAGTTGCTGATCATATACAGTTGAAGTACCAGCAGGAATAATAACTCCACGGATAGCGTTAGCGCCAGCTGCAGTGTTAATACCTCCACGAGTAGCTTTGTCGTTTAAGTAACGGAAGTCAGACTTATAGAAGTCGTAAGATCCTCTACGGAAACCAGAGAAGCCTAGGTTTAACGCCATATCTTCATCGTTTTCAAACACTCCGTAAGAAGTACCACCAGCACCGTAAGAGTTCATAGAAGCTAACATATCGTCAAATGCTAAAGATGTAGCACGATTAACGAATAACATGTTTTCTTCAATAGCACCTTGCTTATCAAACTCTGCTAATATAGCGTCAAACTCTGCTAAATCAGTAGCAGCGTTAATACCAGTAACACCAGAAGTTTCATTACCTCTTGCTTCAATAGCATCGAATAAACCTTGAGTACCTGTTACATCACCTGTGTTAGATCCATAAATATGATCGTCAGTTAAATCCGCGTTAGCATTGATACCACCATATAAACTAGTAGCAGCAGAAGCAAATGCGGGACCACCAAGCTTAGCTTCAAGCATAGCCATCTCTAAGTAATCGTTGAAACGAGCTCGAGTGTCAGCTTCAGCTTTCAAGTACCATAAGTAACCTGACTGACCTTCTTCACCTGTAATCTCTACCCAACCAACTCTAGAAGCGTCTGATCCAGATACTTCATAGTAATCTTTTAAGATAATTGGCTTGTTAGAGAAAGACTTAAACTGAGGCTCGTTAGCACCTCTAGAGTCAGTGCCATCGTAGCTATCACCTTTCTTGAACTCAGAACCATAAACTAATATAGTTAAGTCTCCACTATTTGAACCAGCGCCATCATCAGTAATAGAAGCAGCAAGTAGGTTTCCAAAACCATAAGGAGCTACTTGAATTCTATCGTGAGTAGTTGCGGTAGTACCTCTTGGAGCCGCCACAACAATAGCTTTACATACTGCTCCGTTAGCAGAGTTAGCGATAATAACAGTATCATTAGGGCGAATAGCGTGATTAGTTCCTACATCGTTACCATCAATATCGTTTTCGATTTCTATAACACCACCACTAGCGTGATCATCAGTTATACATTTACCTGTGTAAGATAAGTGTAAACGACCTTGCTCAGACCAAACAACTTGATCTGCAGTCATTGCTTCTTCAGCACCAATTTTAGATAAGAAACCAGATATAGTTCTAGGCCCATAAATCTCAGCTTCTTTTTCCATTAAGTCAGGCAGATATTGCTGTGCCCAACCTTGACCAGCTGTTGAAGCTAGGTCTAAGTAATTTGTCGAAAGAGCTTGCTGTCCAGCGGCAGGCTGCACGTTCAACAAAAGTCCATTTGAAATTGCCATTTTTAATTTGTTTTAAATGGGTTAATAAATTATTTTCGTTTTTTAAATTTAAACGAAGGAGTTGTATCTAAATCAAGAACTTTAACTTTAACACCGTTTGACTCAACTTCACCGTATGAAGTTCTAGGAGCCATATCAATGTTTTTTGCTTTAGCAACGTTTTCTTTTAAAGCATCGGCCTTGCCTTGCTCGTAGAAATGTTGCGCTAGCGCGTCAGCGTTCATAGCTGCATATAAAGCTTTGTGATACTCTTTTGCGTTAGTAATTTTACCTTCACTATCAATATACTTGCTAATGAAATTATTAATATCGCTTTGAGTTTCTTTAACTTTGCCAGGATCTTTAACGTTGTAATTAAAACTTTTATCCCCAACTTTGTATTCAAAACCTTTGAACTCGTTGTTAAATAGATTATTAGTTTTTTCTACAAACACATTAGATCGCTCTTCTGCAACTCGTTGATTATCCTCAACTTCTTTGTTATATCGATTAAAGAAATCCATTGCTTTTTGATATTCATCATTAACAATAGGAGTTGCTTTAATCTCATCGTAATACTTAGACTTTTGCCCGTCTAAATAGGCCTTAGCTTCGGCAACCTGCTCTTTTAAAGCTAATTTTTTTCTTTTAACATCACGTTCATCGTCAACTTCTTCGTCAAAAGAAAATTGATCGTCCATCATGAAGTCTATTTCTTCAGCCGATAAATGTGGCTTAGTTATTTTGTAATATTCGTTCAAAGCTGTAAGATTATCCATTTCGCTATAATCTTGATTTAATCTTACATAGTCTTCAACACTTCCGCCAGTTTCATTCATAAAACTAACTAGCTTTTCTATATTCTCAGGTAAAGGATCACCTGTTTTTTCAGATTGTTGAATAGCAGCATTTGCTTCTTCAACAGTGTTTTCTACTTCTTCTTGGACACTTTGCTCGGCAACTTCTTCATTTGTTGCTTCGACGTTTTCTTCGCGTACTTCTTCGCTAACTCCGGATTCGTCGCGAACAGGTACCTCATCTGTGTTTTGCTCCTGAACGGCATTTTCTAATTCGTTTACTTTGTTCATGTCTAAAACAATAGTGCCATCGTCTTTATAAGATACTGGCGACTCTTGCTCTTCTACTTCTTGTTCTTGTGCAACTTCTTCGTTTTGCACTTCTTCAATGTTTTCGTTTTCTTCCATAATATAAAATATAAATTAATAGTTATCTAGGCTCAAAATTATTTAAACCAAATCCACCTAACGTCTTTACGATCTTCTTTATTATCTTCTCTTTGCTTATTTATATTAAGCTCCATTTGCTTTAACTGCATGTTTATTTGGAACTCATAGTTCATTAGTTCTTTTTTAACGTTTGCCTCTTGAGATAACATTTCAGCTTTCATTTGAGTTTTAGCTTGCTCTAGCTGTATCTGTGTCTCAACTAAAGCTTGACTTTTTTGAACTTCAGCTTGAGCTGCAACTTGCTGTGCTTGCGCGTTAGCTTTAGCTTGTGCTTGTATATTTTCTTGCTGCATGCGCTGATCACGCTCTATTTTCTTTTTTCTACGTATTTTAAGTAGTTGATTGGCGAGCTTAATGTTTTTAATCTCTCTAAGATCAATAGCGTCTTCTAAGTCTATAGCCTGCTGTTGAAGTGATTGTTGTATGTTGTTTTCTAGCAATTGCTTTTCTTCATCATCTGGAGTAAGTTCAAGACTTATTCCAAAGTCATACAAGTACAAGCTTTTAACATCTTCTAAAGTTCCAACGTTGTGAACACCTATAGCTTGTATGAACGCATCTCTTGTTGGTGAAAACTCTAATAAATCAGATATTCTAAGAGATAACTGTTCAGCAACGCTTTGGCTTAAGAATAAACCAGCTTGCAGTATGTGTCTTGTCGCGGTATTGCTGTTAGCAGCTGCTAGCTTTTGTATACCTACTAACGCATTTCTATCAGGCGTTGAAGCGTCTTTAGCTTCATTAAGCCCGGTGACATCACGTATCATCTGCAAGTAATAGTTGTATGTTTGTATTAAGCTTTGCATTTTTTGCCCGCCAGAACCTGAAGCTATTTCTTGTATAGGTATTCTACCTTGATTAGGCTCGCCTAACTCGTTCATTGATCTACCAATAACACTACCTGTTTGAAAGAACATGTTTAAAGCTTCCTGTGGATTATAGTTTGTACCGTTGCCTAAGTCTATTTCAGCTAAACCATCAGCGTCTAAATATATACCGTCAGGTATCATACGCGACATGACTTGCTGTAGTTTCAAATGTGTTAACTGTATCATATCAGCAAAACCTGTTATACGCTTTACTAATGAATCAATTTTACCGTTGTACATACGAGGAGCCACAATGCTATAGTTCATTTGAACTTTGTTATAATCAGACTTAGGTCTAATCATATTCTTAGCTTGTTGCCACTTTAATATTTTATCAGTACCTAATACTAAGACGCCTTCAAATAAAGTTTCAACTTTTTTACTTAATCTAGTAAAGTTAACTTGCTTATCTTCTGGTGGATTAAACTGATCGTTTTTTTCTATAGCTTTTTCACCACCACTAGGTAAAGACTTAATTTTATAAACATCGTTCATAAAAGTCTTATAGTTAAAGTATAAAAGCTTTACTTTGTTTTCGTCTTGATACTTTTCACCTCTACCTTGATAAGCGCTATACTTACCTGTAGAAACGTTATATTGTTGTGTTATTTCTTTTAATTCAGACTCTGTTAAATGAGGAAACTCTTTAGCCACTTCATTTATAGGTATAGTTTTAACTTCACCCACATAGTATATATCATCAAAATACGGCGAGTCTGTATAAGAATATACTAGATCTGCTGGATCAACATATTGCACTTTCACACCTTCAGACGTGTTAAAAGATGTCTTAACGCAAGCCATGCCGAGCACAGCTAAATCATAATAAAATCTTTTCTTTATTAATTCGTATTTATTACCTTCAAGTAAAACATTAATAGCTTGTTCGTTAGCAAGCTCTACAGACTGCTTATACGTTAACTGCATGTGAAGATCTAGCTCTTCTTGAGTTTCTGGCAACTTGTCTTCTGGTGTATTAAATATATTTACTTTAAATCGATCTTTACTAAACTTAGCTAGATCTTTTGTTCTCATGTCTTCTAGTATAGCCTCCATGTATGAAGTTCTTTTATTCATACCATAAGGATCTTGAGAAGTAGCTTTTATCTTATAAGTTCTATTTGACATACCGTTAACTAGTATATCTACAAACTTAGGAATAATAGGAACAGGCTTCCAGTCTAAATTTAGATAAGACAAGTCACCGTTAATAGATAGCTCATCTTTGTATTTTTGTATTGATTGTTCACCTCTAGCGTAAAGTCTTAGCTTGTGAAACTCTTGCTTATTAGTGTAGTATCTATTAGTTGAGTATGTTTCGTTAAACCACTCACGCTCGATGGCTTGAGCTACTTTCAACCCATACTCTAGCGACATTTTTTCTAAGTCACTAACGACTTGGCTTGGAAAATAATTGTTTGCGTAATTCGCCATACTTACTGTTTAATTATCTTTGAAACAGTGCTACTGTTGTTAAACTTAGCAATGTTTATATTTAATTTTTGTCTTTCTACTTTAGCGTTTGGTGCGTACAAGTGTCTATTGCAAGCCATTATAGCTAAACCAGAGCTTATCGAAGCATCAAACTTAGTTCTTTTATTTATATCAAACTTAGCCCAATCGTTTAAGGTTTCGTTAAAATACATGGTTCCGTAAGTGCCATCGTTTAAATGACCAACGTGGTTTTGTATATACATTTCTATAGCAGCGGCATGCGCTTGCTTAATATCCTCGCTTGAGTTTGGTATACCACCTATTTCTTTTTCAGTAACAGATAGTTTATTCCAAGACTTGTCTGGCCTATTCATACTAAAACCCCTGTAACCTCTACGTCTCAAGTAATACAATAATCTTGGTTTGTTATTTTCCGCTAGTATTGGCATGCCGTAAAAAACACAAGCCATTAATACATCTTCAAAAAACATTTCAGCGGTTTGCGGTCTAGCTATATATTCTAAAAAAAATGTATTAGCAGGAGCAGACTCCATGCTAAACTTAGTTAATCCATGAAGAGATCCGTTGGATCCTCGACCATCAACAGTACCACTAATATCATAACTATCGCAGCCAAAAGCGCCCATGTGCTCGTTCCCAGGATATTTAACTCCATTTTTTATTATTATTTTGTTTTGAAGATGTTGCTGTGGTGTCCAAGATATTTTAAATCTACCTTTTGGATCTGGATAAAATATTACTTGAGTATCTTTTATTCCGTTAACCCACTGAAAGTTCCCCGTGTTACACACAGAAGAACTACCAATACCTTCGTTGTAATCTATTTGCTCGTATATTTTAACTAAATTAAATATACTATTTTTTGTCTCATCTCTAAATGCATGCTCTTCAGTTCTTGGAAACTGACGGTAAAACTCGTTTAATGCGTCTTGATCTGATTTTAATCCTTCAGCTTCATTGTTCCAATGATCTATAACGCCGTAATCAATCAATTCACCGTTTGGTCCGTATACATCATGATCTGGGTTATTAAATACAGGCTGTCCGTATTCGTCAATAAATCCTTCATAGTTCCATTCCATTGGGATAAACAAAGAATATAAACCAGACTTTGTTTGTCCATTACGGTTTCGGCTTGCAACATTTGAATCATTGTACAGCTTTTTAAAATTATCACCACCTTTATCTAGCGCATTGCTAGTAGATCCCATCATGCATTTACCAACTACACGAGCACCTAGCCTTAAACAAGTTTTAGTTACTCGCCAGTTGTTTAGAATATTATCAGGTCTTTCCCACTTACCACTTTCATCGTGAACTAACAGGTTAAGTTTTTCACCGTCATAACTGTTGTCACCTGTATTTTTCCAATCAATAGTAGTGTCAAGTCCAGCCAGCTCTTCCTGCTTTTCGTTCGTAGTAATTTTTCTACGCGTAAACTTACTTGCAGGCACACGATAAGCAAGCTCACTTTTAGGCCTGTCCATACCGTCTTGTATTGGCTTAAAAAAGAACGGATAGTTGATAGATATTGGTACAACTTTATCCGTAAACATTTTTTTAGCATCAGCTCCACTCTTTGATAGTATTCCATATCTAGCATCACTTGATATTGTAGCTAAGTTAACCGTTTCAGCTGAGCTCATAAAAGAAAAACCACTACGCCTATTTTTCAAATAACACATGCCGTAGCACCTTCTATCAGCTTTGCAGGCTTCCCAAAATATAAAAAATAATCTGTTAGCCTCTCTAAAGTCTGGAGCTCCAACGTCTATCTTGCTCCATTGAAGATACATATAATGACTTCCTGTGATGTAAGTAGGCTTATCATTATTCATAAACCAAAAGCCCTCTTCGCGACGCTTAAATTCAGCGTCTATATAATCGTACCACTGCTCTTTGCTTTCTTCTGGATAGTTTCTCCAATCAAATATGTTTTTTAGCTTACTTAGTTCTTTTGGATAATCTAGCCTTTGCCATTTGTTTTTACTTGGCACGTGCACTGATTTCGGTTCAGTCGGCAGCCCAATTCGCAAACCTTGAATCTCCACCACTTGTCCAATTTTTCCAGTTTTGCTAATAACGACAATATCGTGTTCTTTATTATATCCATACTCCCATTTACGTTTTTTGTTAAGTCGACTTATAGTTGTCTTCTTAACTGGTTCAACAATTTTATATAGTGTTTGCTCGTACATTACTTAGATCTTCCTTCAGCAAAGCCTTTAAACACTCTTTCTTTCTTTTCTTCAGGCTCTTTGCCTTCTAATATATTCTCTTCTTCTTGTATACGATTAAGTATTTCAAAAGCATCAAATATAGCTAACTTTTTAGTAGCAGCTGCATTTTTAAGTCTATCAGCAGAAACATCATCTTCAGTGTTTGTTATAATCTGCTCTTGTGCAACTTTGATTAATTCATCAACTGCTTTGCGCCCAGCTAGGATTATACGCTTCTTCGTTTCCTTGATACTCATATTTAATTGTAATAAATTTATTATAAACTCTATAT
>LUMQ01002201.1_pt1 | contig 12466 bp, 24 predicted proteins | sample 729621 | NCBI WGS metagenome assembly LUMQ01 (sample SAMN03860259, study PRJNA289734) | marine metagenome | biome: seawater column; feature: ocean; material: water; isolation source: Red Sea water column Station 12 - depth 25m | place: Saudi Arabia: Red Sea | collected 2011-10-15 | depth 25 m | reverse complement strand
TTTGTTTACTTAATTTAAAGTTTGTTTTCATTTCATGATCTCCATAATACCAACATAAGCAAGGTATCCAGAACCTATACCTGATAATAGCAGAAAAATGCCCAAAAGTCCAAATATATTCATGTTGTTATATATTGGAGAATAGCATCTCTTACTTTTACATCAGTTTCAGTATCAATAAGAATTTGAAGAGATTCTTGTCTTGCTTTTTGAAAAGCATCAGATGCTTCTTCCACAGTAAGAAAATGTCCCAAAGCAGTTCTCTTTCCAACTTTTACTTCACCATCAATAACTTGAAGAGGATTTGTCTGAGCACGATATGGTTTTGGACTTTTACCTTTTTTATAATTAGAATTCCAACAAACCCCTCTAGGTAAATCACCCTCTAATATATGAGGTTTAAACCATTGATTTACAATTTTTCTAACCATCAAACAAGTATCAGGTCCATAATGTAAATTGCCAGGAATTAAAATATCTTTATCAACTTCTTTGTTCTCAAAGTCATCCCACTGCTCAATCCACTCTTTAAATACTGAAAGTTTAAACCATCTTGGATCAAGAGTGCAATCTTTATATGCTTCATAATTGTGCATATTAGGATCTCTTTTGCCAGTTCTTCTAATAATCCCACGCCAAACTCTACATATTTTTGATTCAGAAAATTCTGGAATCATTACATCATTTATTCCAACTCCATAACACAATAAACGAAGTTCTGGTCTAGGTCCAGATTTCCCTATAGGACTGTCATCTGGAACAATATAATCTTTACGATCTTTGTAAAGTGTTACCCATTCTCCATCTATCTTTTGTTGTTTTACATATCCTACATGTCTAATTGTTCCTTCTGGATGTTCACTCTTTTTAGATCTTCTTTTTATAAGAACCCAATCTCGATTTTGTTTCTGATAAGTTCTAGTTCCTTTGACTCTAATAGTTCCCTCTGGTAAACCAAAATTTTCATAGTTACTTCTATATTTTTCAGGTAGGGGAAGTCCCTTCCAAGAACCATCCTCTTGTTTTTGTCTTACTTGAATTTTCCCATTTTTTAATTTATCTTCTACTATAGTTCCTGCAGGAAGTCCACGTGGTTTTCTATATTCATCAGGTGTTGGATAATATTTCCATTTACCATTTACCCATGAAAACCACTCAAATGTATCCACTCCTTTTTTCTTATATGTTTTTACACGAACTTCACCATCTTTTGGAGGAAATTGTTTATGAGTTTTTTTACCAATAAGAATATACTCATTTAAAATTTTTTGTTTTATCTCATTAGTAAATACGTATTTACCCATACTCATTTAAATTCCCTCCCATTTTTTTCTTATATCTGAATTTTTTAAAGATGTTGAATATGCACAATTACTCAATTCATTATTTAAAGGATTATCATCAACATGATCTATTACCATATTTTCCTCTGCTATATCAAGTAATTCTTCATATGGTAACATTTTCAAATAATCTCTGTAAGGATTCCATGCAGTCATTACTGCAATATGAAGTTTTATTCTTAATTCTATAAAACCTTTAGCATTTTTCTTTTCTGTAAATTTATGACCAGCATCCCAAAATGGTTTTCCCTCTGTTAATATATTAACAGCTAAACATTTTACTTTACCTTTTTTACCTTTCCATGTTTGATAATCTGCAGTTGGTTTAAGATATCTTTTTGTTTTATCATTCCAAACTTTTGCGCATTTACTCACAAAAATATATGGAATTATTATACCATGTCTTGGTAAAGGTGCAAACTCTATACCATCTACAAATATATTCATTTTAAATAATTCAGAAAGGACAATATCACTAAGAGTGTTAAACAGATTTGATTATAAGTCATTTAAATTCACACTCCACCATAATCTCTGTTAGACATGCAAGTAGGTTTATTTCCTGATCTGCTACGAAGGCAACTTGATATTGATACTTAGCAATAACAAGAACAGCACTCAGAAAAGTTTTTCTTCTTAAGATTTTGAACAAGCTCATTTGTTTTTACCTCACTAAAAGTTGCTAGAATACCACTGTCTATTTTACCTCCAACTGAGTATCTCTGACACTCATTTAACACTCTCCTCCAATCAGGAAAATGTTTGTTGATAAGTTCTGCAAGAACTTTCTTATCAGCATCAATTCTTTCTTCTTCTAGAATAGAAACAAGTCTATTAAAGAATGCTACTGCAATTTCTTGTTTATGCTTTCCTTTAATACCAAACTCAACCACAGCACATCTAGAATGCAAGGGTTCAATGATTTTATTTTTGTAATTGCAAGTGAATATGAATCTACAGTTTTTGGAGAACTCCTCAATAGACGCTCTGAGAAGGAGCTGTACATCGGAAGTGGTATTGTCTGCTTCATCAATGATGATGACTTTATGTTTTGAGTCACTTGTAAGAGAGACTGTAGATGCGAAGTTCTTGGCATTGTTCCTAACTGTGTCTAAAAATCTTCCCTCATCAGATCCATTGATAACATAATAATCTACACCTAATTCATGGCATAATGCTTTTGCTACTGTAGTCTTACCACAACCTGCAGGACCTGATAGTAAGAGATTAGGTATCTCTCCTTTCTTTAGAAACTGCAAAAAGGTATCCTTGATACCTTGTGGTAGAATACACTCTTCAATCTTTTTGGGTCTGTATTTTTCAACCCATATAAAATCACTCATTGATTAATAATGTTGTATTCAATTTCAATAACCTTGCACATTCTACCAGTAGAATTTGCTCTGGTCAATTGTTTTAGAGTGCCACCTAATTCTTCTGTAAGAACTTTAATTTGTTCTACAATCTGTTCTTCTAATTCTTCTTCACTCATTTTCTTATAGTATAGGATGGTGGAATGTGATGATCATTCCAATGTCTGATGTTACCAGCAACAATAAAACAGTTAGTAATTATAAGTTGGAGAAAAATAAAGGTTCTTATGATTGCTATGTAATCTGCTTCTTTATCAGATTTACCAGACTTGTCACCAAGTGCCTTTGCCCAGATTCTCCATACTTTGTTCATACCCAACTTGGTTTTCTTGAAGGGTCACGCAGATAATTTGATGAGACCCATGGTTTAGACTTTATATAATACTTGTAAGCAGTGAAGATGTCAATGCTTGTATCATACTTAAACTCATCAGGTCCTGCAAATGCAAATGATTTTGGTCTATCTAAAGTAAATGGAATAAGATTACCTGCTTCTAGTACAGCTTTCTCACAACTATGAACTTTACCATATCTGTGAGTATACTCTTTACAAAGTGCCATTGCGTGTGCAACCAACCACCATGCATTGATGTTAGATTCATTTGCCCAGACAGTGCAAGGATGGTTTCTAAAGGCACCTTTCTCTGTAAAATATGCTGTGCCATCTTTCTTATGCAATTCACCATATCCATGTCCCCATTTTTTAGAACAGACTATGGCAAGCATTTGACAAGATTCTAATGGCATCTTGACAATATGTTTATCAGGTAATGATTGTGCTGATACTGTTGGTGATGGATCAGTTACAAAAATGTTCATTCAGATGCCCTCCATTCTTTTCTCATTATAACATACTTCTCATCATATGCAGCCTTATCTCTTACTTTTTTGAAAACAGTTGCAGCACGGGACTTTTCACAGTGTAGTGCGGTTGGCGACTGCGGCGATATGGAACCATCGCTAGCGTACTTCTTTCCACTAGGATGATTTGCATACCTACGGGCGCGAGTAAATCCCATTTCAAGAAACTTCCTTGCCATATCCATTCCAATGAAATCCTGTTGCTCCTTATAGTCACAAAACATGGAGTAGATTTTATCAGCAGATTTGCGAGCAGTAGTTTCATTTACAAATCTCCAATGAGAGCATATATCGTTAGTGTAAGGGCGTACCAGTAGCACTCCTTGTTCCCCCCTTCCAATGCGATAAAGTTTGCGATTTTCCTCAATTGTAAAATCAATGGTTTTGTAATCAAGTCCATAATCAAATTCTTTCATATTTTTGAGAAGTGAATTCAACAGCTTTAAAAGCCTCTGTTAAATATTGTACTGCTAACTCAGGTAAACATTTCTCTCCACAGGTAAAAATGTCACACTTTGCAACATTCTTTTCTGGCCAAGTATGAATACTAATATGACTATCTGCAAGCATTGCTAGACCTGTTACTCCTTGAGGTTTGAATTTATGTGCATTGATATTAATTAATTCTGAATTAGAAACTTTTGCTGCAACATATAGACTCATTCTAACATGATCTTCACTATCTAATAATTCAGATGGACAATCTTTCAAATCAAATAATATATGTTTCATTAAAACCCCTTAGATTTTTTTCTTGGTTTATTAACAACATGTACAACTGCATCAAAATTTAATGAGTTGCAATTATTCCACCACCACTCTTGAACCTCTTGCCAAGACTCCACAATAAAAGTTTTACTTGAGGAAACTATCTTATAGTTATGTCTATCATAGAGTTTATCACTTGTTTGTGAAAAATATCTAGGATCATTCTTTTCAATTAAATTAGTCATCATGATCATCCCAAGGGTCTGTTAATCCATCATTAGCAAAGAATCCTTTATAAACACCATAACCTGCTAACATAATTGTAATCACTGCAATTGATACACCAAAAGTATAATCAGGATCTAATGTGAGATGTGGAATAATCATTTTATAAGTTCAAAGAATCCAGTAAAAGTTACCCTATCTTCATCAATAAACCAATCTTCTTTTAGATAAGCGTTGTGCCAATAATGACTAGGATATAGTATCATACTATTATAATCAATATCTGCAACATATTCAAGTTTATAATTTTCATATTCATCTTCTCCAGATTCTTTCCATTGTTTTGATATTACAAATTCATGCTTATTAGTAATATCTCTAAGATCACTATAATCTTTTGCAGTAAAATCACATACTGATTTTTTGTTGTTAAAAGAATAGAAGGCAGTTTTAACTTTGTCTGATTTTGTCAAACTCATATTAAAAGCAACATCATTTAATGGATCTTCATTTTGATCATCACCTGGAAAAGTATCAACATGAGGAAGATAAGATCTTGAAGAATACAACTCCATATTTCCATTGTATGAGTTTCCATAAAATTCTATTGGTGTTACCTCCTCTGCATTATAGAACTTTGTAAATTGCTCAACTAATGGAATAAAATATGTTTCAATGTTAGGACCAAAATCAAAAGACTTTCCTGGTCTAAGACAATCAGGATCACCAGCATTTTCCCACCAATAACCATCCTCCATAAACTCTCTTACCTGTTCTGGATATTTAAGAACATCTTTAGCAATAAAAATTGGTGTGTCTCTATCTGATGTGCATGAGTCTTTTAATGGTTCAAATGACAATTCATTTACAACAAATACTTCTTTCCATTTTTCACTAGCACATTTCATTTTTTTCTTTTTCTCCTAGAATAACTTTTCTTATTAGACTTTTTAAATACACCTGCCTTTGCTAAAAGATATACTGATAACACTGTCCAAAATACAATCTCTAATCCTATGTTATTCATGGGTTAACCTCCAGCAGCATCACATCCAATCTTACTACCTACAACTGCACCTAGTGGAATTGCCCACCATCTTCCTTCATTTCTAGACATGGCAGCACCAGCAGCGCCACCTAATAATGCACCAGCAACTTTACCATCTGTACAATCATTATCATCATATTCAACTACAGTTTCTCTTTTGATAAGAGGTTCAGATGTAACATCATTACGACAAGGAACTTCAATTAGTTCACTGAAAGTTCTTACATAACCAGGATCTTCTTTTGTGCCAGGTATATACTCTTCTCTGTATGTTTCTCTGTAACAAGTTTCAGCACTTGCTGAAACAGGTGTGAGTGCTATAAGTGATGCAAGTAAAAGTTTCATTATTCAAAAGTAGAATCAGGTTCTAATGCTATGTAGTAAGTTAAGTCATAATCTTCACTTGTAAACTTAGACAAAAGTTTTGAAGAGACAACAACATTGTATGTACCAGGTATAATTTTCAAGTTTTCTTCTTTAAAGTTGAATGTAAACTTCTTATCTGTTTCACCAACTACAATTGAGAAATCATTTGATGTATCATTCTTCTTATCTCTTGCAACTAGTTTAACAACACCATCTTCTCCAATAGCAGAGATATCAGGTAAAGAATAAACATATGATGCTTTCTTTAGTTTCTCTAACTGTTGACTTCTAAGAATAAAACAAACATCCTGTGTTGGTAATGAAAGAGGTTTATCTGGTGGTGATACAATCACTGATGGATCAGCAAAGAAATACTTAGATCTCATCTTACCTTCTCTGATAACTACATGCTCATCCCTAGTAAAATCCAACTCAGGAGTTTCATGTAAATCCAATCCATTTAAGAACTGAACTAAGTCATAAATTCCAAAATCTTTTGGAAACTCTTCATCTACAGTTGCTTCTGCTAAAATGTTTTTCATAACACTTATAGTACGCAACTTACTACCCTCTTTAAAAAGAATAGATTGATTAATAGATGAAAAGTTTTTTAATAACTTAATTGTTTTGTCAGATAATTTCATATCAGTTAGTGTGTCCATCAAAATAGTAAAGTAATAAACAATAATGTGCTGCTTTTAGTATATCGCGTTTTGCCTGTCCCTTCTTCTCATACCTAGTTAAGTATTTGATTGCATTAGATCTACAGAATGACTTTGCATCTCCAACAGATTCAATGATATCAAGTGTTTGAACATTATCTCCTTGATCAGATGTGTAATGTCCTTCATATGTTGTATTAACATAATCTGTAAGATCCTTTAGACTCTTATCCTCCTGATACTTTAAGGTATCATTTGGTTGTTGAATAACTTCTTTTTCTAAAGAATGTGGTTTTCTCCTTGTTACAGTTTTACCACCATCAGGTGATTCATATATCCAAGGTGTTTTTCCAGTTACTGCTTCTCCCATCATGTGATCAAATGCCTCAGTAAATGGGTTTTCTCTGTCAGGGTCATTTCTATTATAATCATAATAATAATCAGAGTGTTGATAATCATCACCACTACATCTTTCCTCATCAGGAATCTCTGGTGGCCAAGGTGAACCAGGAGTCCACTCAAAACCACCACTCTTCTCAATCCAATCTAAATTTATATCTTTAGACATAATACTTTGTATGCTCTACCAGTATATCAAGAATGTGTTGTTGAGTCAAGTGGGTTCTCTAATAAACCAACCAGTAGCAATATATTTGTCAACATTGCCTGTCAAAAATCCTCCCCTATGAACATGAGTATAAGATGCTGGCCATAAAACAATAGTACCTGCTTCTGGCTGTAAGGTTAATTTTTGATGTAGGAAATCTGTACCTCCACCACTTTGAGAAGGAACAGTATTCAGATAAACCATCCATGCAAGAACTCTATCTCTGTAAAGAAACTGACCATTCTCACAATGCCACTGATGATATCCTCCACCTGCTTTAGTTTTTTGAACTTTAGTAGTCCAAGTAGAAACAGGATCATTGTTTTGAAGTATTCCAGAATATACTGAAGTGTATTGCTCAAATGCTTTTTTAACAAAACCATTAAGAGTTTTATACAGATCCAAATCCACTACTTCTAAACAAAGTTGAGTATCACTCCTAGAGAATCTACCATCTTTAAATTGATTTTCACCATCTTTAAATGCTTCTGCAATAAATTCTCTCTGACCTTCCCATAAATTAAAGGATTGAATAACTGCCTCACATACATTGAGAGGCAGTCCTTTTTCAAAAATTCCTATGTGATCAGTTATCTTCATTTGGCATCTCAAAATCAGCATCAACCTTATCATACAACTCTAGGAATGATTGCTTTGTCTCATCATCAAATCTGTTTACACAAACTTGGATTGCTTTTGCTTTGTTGTTGAATATAGAGTAAGCACGAACTATGTGAACTAGTCTTCTTGTGCTGATGATATCCTCAACACCACCATCATAGAATGTCTTACGAATGATGTCACCCCAATCAACAAGTCTCTTACAAAAGTCTGCATCATCAACACCAAGATTGTTAGCAACTGCTGTCAATATTACTGGGAATCTCTCAAGGAATGCTTCATTAAGAACATTAGTTCCAATGAATCTACCATCATCTGAACCTTTACCTTTAGTGTTTGCAGTTGCAATGATATTGAATCCCTTTGCTGGTTTGATGAACTTTCCAATCTTCTTAAGGAAAACTCCTTTACCTTCCAATATAGACTGAAGACATAGTATTTTATTTGATGCTAGATCAATCTCATCAAGAAGTAAGATAGCACCTCTGTTAAGTGCTTCAATAACAGGACCATTGTGCCAAACTGTAGCACCATTGACTAAACGAAATCCACCAATCAAATCATCTTCATCTGTCTCAATAGTAATGTTGACTCTGATAAGTTCTCTCTTCAATTGTGCACATGCTTGCTCTACACCAAATGTCTTACCATTACCTGATAGACCAGTGATAAATGTAGGATAGAATATCTTGGATGAAATTATCTTCTTAATATCAGTGAAAGGACCAAACTTAACAAAAGTATTATCTGTATCTGGAACTAGATTCTGTTCTGATTGTGGAACTACAGCAGGTGCTTCAAATGCTTTCTCTATATTCTTAACTGCTTTAGGAGTCACTTTAAGATTCCACTTTCCCTTACCAACTTTATACTGCTTGATCTTTCCTGTAACAGTTGAATAACCAATATCATTCATAGCACAAAATGCTCTGACATCAGCAGCAGTGAACTCTGTGCCATAGTTGGATTTTAAACCATCAAATGCTTCTTTTTCTGTCATTTTAATTTCAAAGGGAGTAGTCATAATCAAATCATTTATCTATACCCTTATTATACTTGTATGTATATACTAATCTATATTTAATGTGCCACTTTTTTATCTGGTTTCATCTGGTATATGAAGATTTAAGATATCCCATGTATGTTCATAACTATGTACATGATATGTAAATCCTAATTTCCTAGTTCTTATAAGGTTTGCTAGAGGGAAATCATTTTGTCCCTCTGCCATCATATCTCCATAGAAATATATAAAATCATCTTTACCAAAGTCTCTTAATATCTGTCCTTTATTTCTACCTAATGGTGTTATATCTAAACCAGTTTGACCACCAACTTGTACTTCTAAATCAGGAAATCTTTCTTTTATTTTTCTTGCTATATTTTTTCTTTCATCATGTTTTCTATCCCATTTGACATACTCATCTCTCTCCTCTAATACAACTCCTTGACCTCTACCTAAGATACTAAAATTAATTCCACCAGGTCTTCTTTCTATGTGTGTTCCAGTTCTAACTGGAAACTTACTATGGTGTAATTCATCCATCAAAAATTCTTCTACATCACTAGGTATTTCCCATTCATCTCTATAGACATTTATATCCCCTTCATAGACATCACTACCAGAACAATTGTAAACTCTCTTTGCTTTTTGGAATAATTTATCTCCTATCTGTTCTATAGTTTTTTCTCTATTACTACCTGTGACAAGATAGACATCTTCTTTATCAGAAAAGTTAAGCATGTATCTTTCAAAATCATGATCAATCTGTTGTCTGGAAGGAGTCAATGTTCCATCAACATCAAAAATGTATTTGTTATTCATTTTTTTGGATATAATTTAGATATTTTTTCTTGCCTTTTTCTTTCCTTTTCTTTCTTATCATCAAACCAATTCACTGGCCAACGATTGAGTTTAAGAGCAGCACTAAAAGGTTTTTTCTTAGGCAATTTAAGTTTCATTTTTTATACTTTTTTATGCTCTGCTCCCAATCTGCTAAACTTGATTGCATTTGACCCTCATTCTCTTTTGGATCAAATTTATCATATCCTTTTATCTTTTTCCATTCATTATATAATGCACCTAATAACCATGCCTGAGACAATTGTTTAGGTCCATTCTCTAACAGTTCAAGATGACGCTTGTTACTTGTATACTGTTTGTATTCTTCTCTCCAATTGGAGTCATCATAAAGTGGTGTTGTCATTATCCGTATGTGAAAGTTTTGCCTTTGATTTGGGATTGACCCTCAGGGTTTTTACCCTGTGGTTTGAATGTTCCCAATTTAATATTTTTTGATTTACCTAACCCACCTTTGCGCGTTGCACTTAGTGTACCAGTTTTTTTGGTTTGTGTCAATACTGAGTCTTGCCCATACTTTTTACCAAGTGCCTTTACTGTCTTCTTGAACTTTCTCTTACCCATCTTTCCAGAAGTAACAACATGACTTCTTTCCTTTACTCTTTTCTCCTTACCATCATCACCTTTCTCTACATATGAACCAGTTACTTTAGTTGCACCAGGTAAACCTCTTCCACGAATATCCTTATCTAATTGTTTTGCTCTTTCTCTATTTTCTTTTGCAGATTTATCTCCTCTAGATGCAGACATTGTAGCCATACCACCCTTATCAGATTTGCTTTTTATTCTAGAGAGACTACTCTCTTGAATATCTTCTATGAATTTCTTGTATGTTTTCATGGGTTAAGTGCCATTAAAAAAAGGGTAATTGAGGAGAGCATGCTAGCCTTATCACTGTGATCCCAATTACCCATATTTATTTATCCTAATTGAATTTCATCAGAATTAAGTTTGTAATCACTCTCATTGCAGTATTTCCTGTTCCTACAGGTTCAAAAGGTTGTCTTACATTAATTTGTAATTCTTCTGTATCTTCAGTTTCTTTCTTTGTTTTCCAGAAATAGTTTTCATCATTACCTAGTCCATCTCTATCATGTCCATTTTCTACTTGATAGAATACAGTAGACACTTTGAAATCAGGAACTTTAGGTGGTTCTGGTGTCAAACTATTATCATATATCCTCATTCTATTATTAGGATATAAGGCAAACTGTCCATTGTCTAACTCAATAAGATTATGTGACTTATGCTCTGGTGGATTCTCACTAGTAGAATAATCTATAGCATCAACATCCTGATGATAATTATCTAAAGTACAAATATATGTACCTGTTTGTGGTCCATAATCCCTTGTATATAATTCATAATGCATTGATCCTACAAACTGTTTCTGAACTGCAACCACACCATAATCCATACAATTCCAAAACTGTAGGTTATGTAATTCCATATCAGGATTAGGTATTTCTGGTTCACTTAGAAAAGCAGATATAGGTAACTTATCAAACATAGCAGCATACTCTGGTAGATAAGTTTCAAAATAAAATGCTCTACCTGGTATACTCTTAGCAGATACCCATACTCCTTTTACAAACTCTCCATGACCACCTTTGTGATCTAGAAGATATTCTTTTCTGACCCATACTTCATAAGCAGGTAAATTACAAATTAATGCTGGCATAATTCCTTCCAATGTGCGTACATTCTACCAAAGACCATTCCTTCATTTGGTTTTAGTTCAGATCCTTCAAGGATTTCTTTTTCTCTCTTAGTGAGATTTTTATTCATACTAAGATACTCTTTCTCCCAGTTGGAGATTCTTTTCACATCAATCATGCTACCAACTCCACAAATTCACTTAGAACTTTTTTATTTAGTTTCTTTGCTTTGAGTGATTTCATGAATGCTGCTTTGATCTGAGTTTTGGTTGCATCTTCCTTGACTTCAAACTCATCATCAACTGCAAGTGATGAATCAAGTATAGCAAAATATGAATCATAACCAGAGTTCTTGATTGAGAATGATGCATTCTTTCCTATCAGTAATGCGAATACCAATGAAGTTTACATCAGGGAAACTTTCTTTTAGATCTCTAAGCATAGTTTCCGCAAACTTCCAGTATTCATAGTGACCAGCTAGATTGTAAACATGTCCAGTTTTTCTGTTTCTTAAAAAAGAATTGTAACCAACATTTGATGTACCTCTTCTTACTTCACCATCATGATTTTTAAACTCAGTAACTACAGGAATACCACTTGCTTCACCATCAGTTAGAACTACACACTGAACTTTCTGTACATTATTCCTCTTCTTAAACTGTGGAATGATTTGATGTAAGGAAACAAATGTCTCATTCAAAGGAGTTCCACCTAACCAATACTTTTCTGGATAATTATATCTAGCACCTCTCTTAGTTAATGCATATGCACATCTCCAAAGATTTAGTAACTGTGCATCCATATCTTTCTTGTTAACTGAACTAGTTAAGAAGTGTAATAGATTGAAATTACTTTCAACAACAAGATCACCTACATTAAAAGATTTTAGTTCTTCTTGAGTAGAGTAACTGTAATATCCTCTATTAGTATACTGATTAGAGAATGCATAAACATCAAAAGGTATTTGAACTTTCTGACAAAACCAAACTAACTCAAACAATTGCTTCATTGTATTGAGCATACATCTACTCATGGAACCAGACCAATCTAGGGAGAAGATAAGACCATGATTCTTGCCATCAGGAACTATGTTTATCTTCTTGAAGATATCTTCATTGAACTTGTAAGTATGC
>LUMQ01000613.1_pt1 | contig 12473 bp, 23 predicted proteins | sample 729621 | NCBI WGS metagenome assembly LUMQ01 (sample SAMN03860259, study PRJNA289734) | marine metagenome | biome: seawater column; feature: ocean; material: water; isolation source: Red Sea water column Station 12 - depth 25m | place: Saudi Arabia: Red Sea | collected 2011-10-15 | depth 25 m | reverse complement strand
CCACCTAAAACAACTGCGGCAACAACTTGAAATTCAAATAAATCTCCAGCTACATGATTTGCAGATCCTATTCGAGAAGCTAACAATATTGCACTAATTGAACTTAAAACAGAGCATATAACAAAAGCCGACAATTTGATTAATTTAATATTATAACCAGCAAGCCTAGCAACTTCTGCATTTCCTCCAATTGCATAAAGTTTTCTTCCGTAACTAGTATTGTTCATAATATAAATAAATGTATATAACAAAGAGAGAACAACTTGGAATTTCTTAACGCATAAGCGATTGCTTTATACTATTTCTTTATACAATGCCCATGAATATACTCACGACCTGTGTAAAGAAATCCCCGAACTTCATAACAACTGTACATATTGCCGAGGTGCTAGGTTGGAAGAAAGCCGAAAGGCGACTTGCAGAATCTTATAGAAAGGATGTAGATATGAGTAATGTTGATAAGCTCGGCGACCTTGAACAAGAAGTAAAGGTCAGGCGTTCTATCAAGACTTCCTCATGGGATAACTTACATGTTCCAGAGGAAAGCCTACCAAAGAATATAAATCACAAGTATCGTTGTACTATATGTGATAGAAAAATACCTAGAGATAACCCCTTCTGCTACAAATGCAGGAAGGAATATTCTATATCTCGTGAGGGGATATTCAAATATAATATACCAAAGTTCGAGAACGAACGACTAGAAAGTAAACAAAAGATATACCAAGAAGATAAATCTTTTCCAATCCGTTGTACTTTGTGTAGAAAGAATAGAGTACGTAAGGATGGTGGTGTGTGTTTCAGATGCCTTAAGTATATCTTTCGGAAGATGGAGGAATAATATGGATATAAAAGAATTAATTAGATATGTTAATGATTTAGAAAAAGCTTCTAAGCTTATTAATGACGGCGAAAAATTAGAACTAGACGCAGACATAAAGAACAAACTTAATAATGTATGCACAGAGCTTGGTTTTATTATTGAAGATATTGATAAAGAATACCATAAAGAATTTTATGGCGAGGAGGAATAATGGATATAAAACTAAAAGAATATACCAAAGCCTTATCAGTAACTATAAAGTTTGATACTGAAAGCGTTGGCTTTGGTAATGGAGAGTTAATATATTTAACACCCAAAGGTGGTATGAGTAAAGATGAACAAAGGGAATATATATATAACAAGTTACTGACACACAAGAAGGAAATTGATAAAGCCCTTAGTTCTTATTATTTTAAAAAGAAGGGTAGATAATGCCTGAATTAAAAAAGGTAGAAGAGTTCATAGCAAGGGTAGATACCTTGATGCATCTTGTAAAGAAACTAAGCAGAGATATTCAATTTGCTACAGAGCTAATGACAGCCGAACAACAAGCAACCTTCTATGAAGGTGTAAAGTTAATGGACAGAGCAGTTAAAGAATACGAGGAGAAATAATGATGCCAGTACTTGATGGCTATGTACATTGTAAAAAATGCATAGTTGATAGTGGTGATGAGCCATACATACAAAACATAGAGGTAGGTGTTAAAGATAATACAGACTTATATGTTAATTGTAAGACACACGAAGTTATGATAACAAAGTTTAAGATTGAGCCTGTTGACACAGGGTGTGATTGCTGTGATTAATTATATAGTAGAACCCTCGCATTGTAATCAATGTCTAAAAGAAGTTACTGTTAACAAAGATGGTAGCTTGAGGGTACAGAACATTAAGATAAAGGCAATGCTTAGTGATATACATACTATTAGAATATATTGTGAAAAGCACGATTACTTAATAGGAATGATACCTATAGTTAAATTGCATAGAGGAAAGAAGGTAAAATCGAGTGGTAGACAAAATAAATTATGATGATGAAAGATTAATCATAAAATGTTTTGAGGATATAGATATGGAGGATGATAATGAAATTAAACAGAGCTATGAGAAGAGCAGCCAAGTCCAAACGTGGTGGCAAAAGATATATGCAAAGCTCAAAAGAAGTTAATTCTAATATAAATAAACTGTTTGGTAAAGGTAGTCCTGGACTACGCAAAGGTATGAGACAAACCGATAATACATTTAAAGCATACAAAAATAAATCAAGCGATTAGGTTTCGCACCTAAAACCTATGAACAAACGAGCTACTTACGATTGCAACGCAGCCCTGTTGTGATACGTATATAAATTGTAAGTAGCTCACAGCACAGTGGTGTGCCTTTCTTGAGTAATACTGCAACATTACAACGACACTGTGCTGTGGGCTACCTATGAGACTAGTATGGGTGCCTCCGTACTTTTCAATGTAGGTAGCTTGTAGCACATTAGTAGACCAAACCTGCAGGTAATGCTATTAACAGTAGTGGTATAGCCATAGTGTGCTACAAGCTATCTATACCGATAGCAGAAGGAGAGATATATGTTGTGTGATATGTGTAGGTTAAACAACTTAACTTATATGGGTATACACTCAAATGTCAAATCAAGTGTCCACGTTATGTATCGCTGTTTTAAATGTGGGTACGAATGTGTAAAGAAAGAAAACAGCAAAAGGAGAATATAATATGGCTAAGAAAAGCAAACGCTTTAATCAATACAATAAGTCTAAGACTGTATCGACTAAAGCTACCAAGAGAACTTATGCAACAAGAGCATTGGTTAATCCAGTTCGTATGTCTGATGATGATGCAGTTAATGATGCTGCAGATATGGAGTTCAGAGACTATAGCACAGAAGCCTCATCATATGTAGAGGCTATGGGTAAGTATATGGGAGATATGGTGCAGAACTATGCGTTCAATATGTGTGTAAAATATTTTCAAACTTACATAGAGTTCTTTGAAGACATGGCAAACATGGATGATGAAGCCGTTCAAGATATTATTAACAATACAATAGGTGGGGATTTCTCCATTGAAGACACAGCTAGATTAAAAGAAATGTTTAAAGAAAGATGGCAAGAAGTACCTGTGCCTGTAGAATACACACTCAAAATACTAGCTAAGATACTAGAAGATATTAAGAATGAGCGTAACTTACTACAGTGGCAAGAGCCAGAACTCGTGATTATGGGTAATCCTAATCTTGTAGAGAACATGGTTGTGAAAGCAGAAACTGTTGAGGATTATGCTAATAATGGTATTGAGAACCTAGCAAAATTTATGGTTGATTTTGGTACTAAAAGTAAAGGAGAAGAAGAATGATTAATGAATTAGATAAACCTGTTGTAATGTCAATGGAGGAAATTAAAGATAACTACAAGACAACAATCTTTGTAGGAGGAAAGAAAAGTAGATTCAATGACAGCAATTTTCAAGATGCTGTGAAACTTGCGATAAAGAATCCAAATAAATATATAAAGTTCTTTGAGTTTTCTCACGAAGAATTACTTGTAGTCAAGAAAGAAGATAATGCTATGAAATCTTTTTGTAGAAATTACTTTCTGAGAAACCAGATGGATACTTTTAAAGTACAAACAATAAGACAAGGTAATAAAATTACAGGATTCATAGTCAACATTAAAGTAGATGAAGATGAGTGATGTATACGAACTGCAAAGCACAAGCAATGATGATACAAATATTCTTACAGTAGATTTCATATTTGAAAGTTCTGTAAAGAAAGCTAAAGCTATCGAGCAGATAGATAAGCTAGTGTCTCTTGCTGACAACAATGATGATATAAAGTTTATCAATCATCAACCACAGTTTTTTGGAGTAACTTTCAGTCACACAACTGAAACGCATACGGCTACCTATAAGTAAGAATTACTTTTCATTGCCCTGTTTAGTAATCACTGAACGTAGGTAGCTTGTAGCACATAGGACAATGGGTGTTATTACACGACTTAAATGCGTGGCATTGAAATAATATGCAACCCTGAATATTGATAACATCATTGAGTGGTTATCTGCATGATAACATCATTAGATGTCTTGTGTGTTACAAGCTATCTATGTATAGCCGAAGGAGAGATATGATACAAGAAATAGTGTGGGTACTAAATCCCATTAAACACAGACAAGTACAAAGGTTAACTGCAGAAGTTAACTATGATGATACGAAGAAAGCCTACGAAGAACAAGGCTTTTTCTTTATCGATACGCTAGTAGAAAACAACATACCTGATGACTTATGGATATGTGATTTCTGCAACGTACAGATTGATATAGAAATCTCTATGCCAAAGGGTATAGTAGTAGTTGACAACAACGCTCTATGTCAAGAGTGCTTTGATAAAAGCAAAAAATATATAGGTAAGAAAACATTAGAAGGGAATTGTCCTAACTTGTGTTGTAAACAGAAGGAGGAATATGCACGCTAATTATCGTGTCCAAGACCACCAGTACAACTACTTGGTGATGACTACGCAGTTGCTAAGGCAACTTAATGAAGATGCCATTAAGAATAAATACAACAGAACTATCAAAAGAGGGTTCTTTAATGTTCAAGATGGTATTGATAATAACGAGGCAACAGACAGGATTGCACTAGATACATACCCTGTTCAATGCCAAATGGCTATGCCACACTACCATAAGCAAGGTGTGTTGACAATGCCACACGTTAGAGCAGTGTTCTTAGTTCCTACTATTTCTATCGCTGAGATAGATAAAGTAAGAAACTTAGATACATCTATGCCAACAAAGGTTGATGATGAGGTATTTGAAACTCTTGAGTGGACGCAAATCACACTTGATATTGCAGGTAACACTTGGGAAAGCATACCTACAGTAAGACCTTATGCTTGGGTAGATGTTCCAGAGGCTAATACCTATGAGAAGAACATATACAGAAATGCAGAAGAGAAGTTTGCTAATGACAGTGAGGCTACTATTGCAGACATAGAAAACTTTCTTGCAGAGAGCGAAAAGAATTTCTTAAACAATATGTACAAAAGCGAAGAAGAATAATAACTTCTTCAGAAAGAGAGAAAGATATATATGAATAGTTGGGAACTATTTAACAAAGTGGTAGGCACTTCCGACAGGATACTATTATACGGTATCCCAGGCACAGGTAAAACCTACCAAGCAACTAAAGTAAATGTGCCAACCGATAAAGAAGTGTATAGCACTACACTTACTATTGATAGTACGGCATCCGAGATGATTGGTCACTACATACCTAATGACACTGGTACGTTTGACTGGAATGATGGTGTTGCCATCAAGGCTTGGAGAGAAGGTACTAGGCTAGTGATTAACGAGATAGACCACGCAGGTCCTGACGTTAGCTCTGTGCTACACGCTATCTTAGATGATGCAGATATTGCACGTCTAACTTTGCCGAACAAGAAGAAAGAAACAGTTATACCTTCTAAAGGTTTCTCTGTTATTGCTACTATGAACGGCACCCCTGATATGCTCCCTGAAGCTCTTGCTGACAGGTTCGGTGTAAAGATTAATATTAATTCTGTACACCCTGATGCAATCAAATCACTACCTGAGAAATACAGAACTGTTTACTCAGAGAGAGATGAGAATAATATACCACCATCAATCCGTTCTTGGAAAGAATTTTCTAAGTTGGTTGATGCAGGAGTTGACTTACGTAGCTCTGCAACTGTGTGTTTCGGTAATGACTATGCAGAAGATGTAGTAGAAGCTATTGAGCTACAAGATGTTTAGGAGCAAGATAAAGTCTAAGAAGAGTAAGTCGAAAGGCTTACTCAACTTAGCCCTGCAAGATGCTGAGTGGTTAGTTACGGAAGGTGACAATGTCACTGTTGATATCAAAGATAAAAACATTGAACTTACTTCAAGGCATAGGGAAGGCGACAGAAGTGCGTGGGAAATTAAAAGAGATAAAGAGTTCAACAAAGCAGTCAAGATTATTGCTTTGGCTGAGGCAAAGTATGGTACTAAAAGAAATATGTTAGGTGTAAAACATTTGCACCAAGACTATATAGATATGGCTACCAAGCTATCAGTGTATTGGTATGTAGAGAAGAAAGCATTTCCAAAATACAATATGTCGAACTCATTGACGTACTATGTAGATTATCTTAATGAACACGGAGGTAGAACAGGTGGAATTAAATCTATGTATAGAAATGAAAAGTCACCTAAGTCTATTGCTAAAGCAATAATTAATGACCCATACTTATGTATAAGAGGTACTAGGTCAAGTATTGTGTATTCGTTTTTCGATATGTTTGACCATACATCATCTTCATATTATAAAGGTGACAATGCACAGCTTCAAAATCGTATACAAAAAATTACACAGACTGTAAGAACTGCATACGACATGGCTATGAGTGTTAGAAAAGATGCTAAAGCATTTCCTAACAGAAAGATAAAAGACATTGCCCAATACTTGAGTGATGAGCTAGAAGATTTTAACCTTTATGCTCCACTTGTAAGCGATACATTTGCTGAGATAGGTAATGTTGAATTAGACCTGCAAGGTATGGACTTTGATGATGAGATTAATGATAATGTCAGTGATGCAATTAGTTATTCTTACAGGCATGCAGATAGTTCTAATGATGAAGATATAAGGTGGGCAAAATTGGAAATGGTATATCCACCACTTGTACAATCTCTTGGCACAAGAGTATTGGGTAAATCTAAAAAGAACTCAGACATTGGTATTAATCCTAAGAATATGCATAGGAGACTTACAGACAATAAGGTATTCCAAGTCAAAGCTAAACGTAAATCAGGCACAGTTCTAATTGACGTTAGTGGCTCAATGCATTTAGATACGGAAGATATATTTGAAATTATTTCTACACTACCTGCTAGTACTGTAGCAATCTATTCAGGTATGAGTTATCCATCAAAAGTAGAGCCACACGAAGTGACAGGTCAATTACAAATTGTAGGTAAAGATGGTAAATATGTAGGTGAAATACCTGAACATGGTTTGAATAACCTTATTGACGGACCTGCGATAGACTGGTTGTCAAGACAAGCAGAGCCAAGAATACTTGTAAGTGACTTACTGTTTACTGGTGTAAATTATAATAGAACTGCAGGTGGAGAAGTTGGTGTTACTACTGAATTACTAGCAGATACTTTGAAAGTAATTGCAACAAAAAATATCTTGCCTATACCTGATATTGAAAAAGCTAAGGAGTGGGTTAGAAGATTTGGAGGTAGAGAGGAGTAGTTTAAACGTAGGTTTATACTGTCTCACTTTCGACCTACGTTTTGGGGGTACGCACGGGCGACCGTGCGTGCCCCCTTTTTTTGTGCCTTTATACGCATGCGTATATTTTTTTGTCTTGCGTACGCATGCGTATTTATTTATTTAAAACTGTATAAATTATACAAACTTGTGGTAAGATTAAAGAAATATGAAAGATATTAAAAAACTTGTGGAAAGCGTACAACAATCTACGGGCAAGTGGTTTGAAAACCAAAGTCCAGAGGTGCAAGAATTTTTAGATGCTATCGCAGACGTAGTCAAAGAAGGCAAAGTAGTTAACTCTGTGAAAATATCTGACATCCTTGAGGATGAATATAACGTAAGTATTACACCAACGTCAGTAAGGTCATGGCTAAAAGAACTGAACAAGAAATAAACGAGTTACTCGCAGAGGTAACTGAAGGCAAGTACGCTGAATTAAAACAAACCAATGAAAGACTACTCAGACGTATTGACAAACTCAATGATAAAAATGCTGACCTCATTGATGCTGTGTATCGTGCTGTAAAAGATGGCATATTATCTTTAGACTTACCACCCATTAAACCTCCTCCTATCTCACGCAAGAAAGTAGGAGAAGAGATATGTGTGCCTTTACTCTCGGATATTCAGTTGGCTAAGACTACGCCTACGTACGACACAGCAACTGCTGAAGAACGTGTAGTTCGTTACGCACATAAAATCTGTGAACTAGCGAAGTTACAAAGAGCTAGCCATCCTATAAAAAAAGCTGCAGTTTTATGTTTGGGTGACATAGTCGAAGGTGAATTAATTTTTCCTGGGCAGTCACACGTAATTGACGCATCTTTGTACAGGCAAGTTACTGTTGATGGTCCTAGGATACTGCACCAATTTTTTTCTATATTACTGTCTGAGTTTGAAGAGGTAGATGTTTACTGGGTTATTGGCAATCACGGAGCACTAGGTGGACGTAGCCGTAGAGATTACAACCCTGAAACTAATGCAGATAGGATGCTAGGTAAAATATTAGAAACTATGTTTGCTAATGAGCCACGTATAAAGTTTATTGTTCCTGATGGTGGCAACGAAAAGAATTGGTATCTAGTTGCAGACCTAGGTGTAAAAGCAAAGTTTATGTGCTTTCATGGTGACCAAATCAGAGGTCACGCAGGTATACCTTGGTATGGCTACAACAAAAAAATACTAGGTTGGAAATCTTTAGCAGCAAATGGACTGATGGAAAACTTTACACACGCAGTATGTGGTCACTATCACACACCTACAACTATGTACATAAATGATACACGTGTGTGGGTTAACGGAAGTACAGAAAGTTATAACACATTTGCCCAAGAACAATTAGCAAGCATGGGTAGACCATCACAGTTCTGTTTATTTGTTAAGCCTAACAAAGGCGTAACAGCAGAGTATCTAGTAAACTTAGAAGAGTAACTATGTGCTATTATTGTGGTCAACATTTGCGTATAAAAGATGCAGTGTTAGTTTGCATGAATGTCTTATGTAAACTATTTGGTGTTGCTCAAAATAAAAAAACTGTAGATGTAGTTATAAAAACAGAAGAGGGATAATATATATATAGGAGGAAAGTATGAAATTCAATTTAAACGAATATGAAATGGTGGAAGATAGGCTCAAAAAGTTTTGGGCTGACAATCCAAATGGTCGTATCGACACACACATTGTTCACATAACTGATGATGGTACATGTGTAACAATTAAAGCTGAGGTGTTTACTGGTAATGAAGGAGATGTATTCCCTAAGTCATCAGGTATAGCTCAAGAAACTAAAGGTCAAGGTGGCTTTGCTAATGCAGATGCATGGATGGAGAACTGTGAGACATCAGCTATAGGTCGTGCGTTAGCTAATTGGAAGTATCAAGGTAGCAATAAGAAACGCCCAAGTAGAGAAGAGATGTCTAAATCTGTACAAAAAACTGGTGAACCCGTGCGTAAGACCTCTGAACCTGCGAAGTCTAAACCTAAAGTAGAAACTAAACCTGTAGAAGGTAGCCCACTAAAAGCTATTAAGGATGCAGGATATGGAGATAAATTAGGAGATAAACACCCTGATGGTAGTTTGGCTATAAATGATGGTGGACTTCTTTGTCCGTGTGGTAGCTCTGTTAAATACTACACAGATGAAGAAAAGAATAAACCTACCAGTCCTGACTTTAGATGTGTAGCTATGGGTGCTTGTACTGCAGGAGATACTGTAGATGGTAAAGTGTTTGCTAAATCATGGTGGATGGATAACAAAGCAACACCTGATAGTTGGAAAGACTTTGCTTCTGTGTCTAATGGTATGACAATACCTAAACCTAAATCTTTAGATGACATAGGACCTGATGACGCACCGTTCTAATAATATATTTACAGAACCTAAGCAGTTAAAGAACTGGGCTGTACAACTAGCTAACGCTTGTGGTGGTCAAGAACTTACAAAGGGTCCTATATTAAAAAAGATAGATATGGTAAAGGTTGATAGTCTTATAGAAAAGTTTGTAAGTGATTACAACGAATCAATGAAATCTTCTCAAGAAGAAGAGTAAGCAAGAGCCGAGGTAGAAAGGATAACACCCTCGGCTTTGCTATTTAAACTATTTGCTTATTTGTTTTTTAGCGTATGTCTTGACTACTGCTAGTGCAGCACCACCACCTGCTAATGCAGCTAACTGAATTGTCTCAGCCTCTACACCAACTAATGGGGCAACTGTCAATGCACCAATGAACGCTTCAATGAAGGTCCAGGCAGTTCTCTCAAGCATATCTTTTAAGTCTTCACTCATTTTATAACTCCATGCTTCGTTCCAAGGTGTCCACCATAAGTCCTTCTTGAACTTCCCCTCTTGGGTTCTTCTTCTATTATTCTTCTCGAATAAATCTGACATTACGTTATTACCTTTCCACTAAGTTTTGATTTAATAGTAAGCACATTACCGTTAATCTCTTGAAGTTTTTCCATTACTGTGCTTGATAATATTACGTGGTCTTGAGATTTATTGGACACATCTTTCTCTAATAACTTATTAATAGTTGTATATTCGATAGATACATCTTTACCTTGTAGCAACTGACCTGCAACTTTAGCATACATCTTCTTGTAAGCTACTGTACTGCTGCCTATAAAACCATCTTTAGATACTTCTAAGTCTTGTTGTGTCTCTCCCACAATTAAGCAACCTGATGTATGTTCGTCCGTATTCCCAGTATGAATTAAGATATATGTAAAGTTAGGCACATCTTGTATATGTAACATACCGTAGTGTGCGTTCTTATATCTTTCTGAATACTTGGCGTGGAATCCACCTGTCTTTCTAAACTTAATATCGTATGTTCCTTCAGGTATGCATGTTTCGTGCATAACCTTTACTGCTTGATACTGGTCTTCTAGCGTATAACATTCAAAGATACCATCAATAAACAGTAAACCATTGGTAGCATCTGTACCAAATTGGGTTCTAACAACTGTTAGCTTCACCTATACCTCCGTGTTTACAATTACATAGATTGACATGAGTTCCTTTATCGTTCACAAACGAACGACATTTTACTTTCTGAACTTTATCGTTATCAACCATATTACTAATGTTATTATAGTAGCAAGTCCAGTAATTTGCTGAGCACTTCCAGTTAGTGTAAGCGTAGCAATTACTAAACCAACTAAGGTCCAACTAAGATTAAGTGTTTCCTTAATTGCCTCCACAAACCATTCCCATAGTTTGGTTATCATATTTGTCTCCTAAATACAAAAGCTGCCATACTAGCTATTCTAGTTAGAATAACTGGCACTACAACTTCTTGTGCTTTTTCCTTTTGGTCTTGTGTCATATCATCTCCTATATTGCTAATAGTTATGCCTTCAAAATCTAAATCTACAAATGTTTCTATTGGATTTTCTAAAAAGTTTTCATACTGTACTTCTGTAACAACATCAGCAAGTGTATAGTTTTCTACATCTGCATTCTCTACAGCTCTTTCTACGTATTCTTCTACAGCCTCAGCTACCACTTCATCTTCTTTAACAGCCACAGCAATAATCTCAACATCATCCTCTTCTACTTGTAGTACCTCTGCTACGACTGCGACTTGTTCTTCAGATAAATCTTCTACACTTTCAATGGCTTCTTCAACAACTGCCTGTACAACTTCTTGTACTTCTTCACTAGCCTGTTCTAAGTTTTGTACACCAATATCATTGACTTGTTCGATAACTTCGATAACCTCTTCAGTAGTAACTTCTTCTATGACAATATCTTCAATAACTTCTTCTACTTCAGCAACTTCTACAGCTACTACTTCTTCAGTTAAATCTTGTACCTCCAACTCAACTTTCTCCTGAATTTCTTTTTCTCTGATGCTGTCATCTCGTAATACCTCTTTGTCCAACTCATCTTCTAAGACTTCCTCAACATCTTCCTGTATTGGCTCATCCAAAACTTCCTCTGTAATCTCTTCAACTTCTTCATCAATATTCTCCTCTATTATTATTATATCTAATACAAAATCTTCTTCTTCAAACTCAAACTCTTCTTCAAGTTCCTTAACATTAATCTCAACTTCCTCTTCAACAATATCTTCTTCTTTGATAGGTTCAAGTTCCTCCACTTCATCTTCAGGTTCCACTTCAGGTACCACAACATCATCATCAGGAAGCTCTTCTTTGGTATCTCGTTCTTCATCAATAACTATTATAACTTCTTCTTCAGGTTCTTCTTTAGGTATATCACAATCTCCACGTTCTATTTGTGCATTAGTCATGTAACAACCATACTTCTCTTCATTAGCTTTACGCTCATTGTCACGCTCAACTGTTCCATCTTCTATTTCGTGTTCTTGATATTCACCAACAGAACCATCATCCATTACAACTTCAAACTTTTCAGGTTCAGGAGGTGGTGGTGGTGGAGGAGGTGGAGGAGGAGGTGGAGGTGGCAAAGTTGTAGTAGTTGTTGTAGTGGTAGTAGTGGTAGTAGGCATGACATATTTAAAAGATATGTCATCTAACAATGACCAGTCATTAATTCTTATAGTAAAACTTTCTATGAAAGTATCTAAAGTATCGTAGATGTTATACACAACTGTTTCTAACATAGTTTGTAAGTTAGAGTTGCTTTGTGCTTCTAATACATTTTCTTGTGTAGTTTCATCTGTATGTGTGTAGGTAACTGTACCCTCATTGTTTAATGCACCTATAGTAAAACCAACTTCGTATATTTCTATCTCTAATTCTTCTTCATCTACTGTGGTAGTTTCAGGTAATATAAATGTGTAATCTTCACTGTCATTACCATGTTGCAAATAATGTAAGTTCATACAAAAATCTGTACAACCAAACTGACCATCATAA
>LUMQ01000334.1_pt1 | contig 12477 bp, 15 predicted proteins | sample 729621 | NCBI WGS metagenome assembly LUMQ01 (sample SAMN03860259, study PRJNA289734) | marine metagenome | biome: seawater column; feature: ocean; material: water; isolation source: Red Sea water column Station 12 - depth 25m | place: Saudi Arabia: Red Sea | collected 2011-10-15 | depth 25 m | reverse complement strand
GCCTTACTTTGATTTTCAGGAGAGAGTATTTGATATTCCAAAAGAAAACAAGGGTTACTCATACATCATTGAATTTATGCTGTATGACAGAAAGAAACTTGCAAAACTAATGGATGGATATAAGGATGTTGATGATCTATTAGAAACTTGTTATGCCAACACGGGTCAAGACAGTTATCCTGCAGATCAAGAGATCTATGGAAATCTACTTGAGAAGCATTTTCCCAATGACTATGAATTTGTTCCCGACTTTCCTGTTCATCATCAAGGGCATCACATACCACCTTCAAGAGAAGAACTCATTGCTCACATAGAGGGAGTTAAACAACTTGAAAAATATTCTGCTTGTAGTTACCATACTTTCTTATAATGGAAAAGAACTCTAAAATATTCATTGCAGGACATAAAGGACTAGTTGGTTCTGCATTAGTAAGACAACTCAAATCACTGGGTTATGAAAATTTAATTACTGCTGATAAACTCTCTCTTGATTTGAGATCACAAGCAGAGACGGAACACTTCTTTAGCGAGAATCGACCCGAATATGTTTTTCTGGCTGCTGCAAAAGTTGGTGGCATTAACTATAACAAGACATATCCTGCAGACTTTATTCACGACAACATTTATATTACCACTAATATAATTTCATCATCTCATAAGTATGGTGTTAAGAAACTCTTGAATCTTGGTTCTGCTTGCATTTATCCAAAGATCACTCCTCAACCAATCAAAGAAGAATACATACTAACTGACTCTCTTGAACCAACGAATGAAGCGTATGCTATCGCTAAGATTCTTGGATTAAAGATGTGTCAGTTTTATGATAAGCAGTATGGTTTTAATGCAATCAGTTTGATGCCAACCAATCTGTATGGCCCTAATGATAATTTCAATGTTGATCAGTGTCATGTTATTCCTGGAATGATCAATAAGTTCATCACCTCCAAACAAACAGGAGAACCAGTAACACTTTGGGGAGATGGAACTCCAACAAGACAGTTCATGTATTCAGATGATCTTGCTGATGCATGTATATTTTTGATGCAGAATTACGATAGTTCTGATATAATTAATGTCAGTAATGAAGAAGAGTATACCATCAAAAATTTATCTGAGATTATCGCAGAAAAGTTAGACTATTCTGGTGAGATTATTTGGGACACGACAAAACCAAATGGAACACCCAGAAGAAAAGTTTGCACCAAGAAACTTTATGATATGGGGTGGAGACCAAAAGTTTCTATGGAGAGTGGATTGGAAAGAACTATTGAGTGGTTTATGAATAATAGGAGTAAGTTCTGATGCTTTGGCCTTTAATGAAAAACACGGTCACACTGAAAGACCGTCTTAAACTTGCAAAATTTGTTCTTACAAGTTCTAAACTCACTGCAGGCCCTAAGGTGAGGGAGTTTGAGGAAGAATGGAATGATTGGTTGGGATCAGAATATTCTCTCTATGTTTCCTCTGGAAGCACTGCTAATTTTCTTTTGGTTGCTGCTACCATTGAGAAGTATGGTCTGAAGAGAGGAGATAAAGTTATCGTACCTGCTTGCACTTGGGTTACTAATGTTGCACCTATCATTCAGTTAGGTCTTCAACCAGTATTTTGTGATATCAACTTTGATAATTTTAGTTTTGATGAGGAGCATCTAAAAGAACTTGCAGTAAAGCATAAAGATATCAAGGCCATCTTTATTACTCATCTTCTCGGATACACTTCGGACGAGTGTATTATCAGACAGATCTTCCCCGACGCATTACTTCTTGAGGATGTATGTGAGTCGCATGGTTGTAAAGATTTGATGGGTAGGAAGTGTGGTCCTCATAATGTTGGAGGCACATTTAGTTTTTACTTCGGACATCATATGACCACTGTTGAGGGTGGTATGGTTTCTACAAACGATCCAGAACTCTATGACATCATGAGGATGAAGAGGAGTCATGGATTGGCTAGAGAGTCTTCAAAATATGAAGAATATGCCAAACAGAATCCAGACATCATTCCATCTTTCTTGTTCATGACTGATGGATATAATTTTAGAAACAATGATATTGGTGCAGTCTTGGGTCTTTCTCAACTTGAAAGACTGGACAAAATGATTCATATTCGTAATGACAACTATCAAATGTGGTATGAGGTCATGATGGACTATATGGATAAATTTTATGTGCCAGATGATAGTTGGATGGAAAATATGAGTAGTTTTGCATTTCCTTTTATATCTCATAACAAAGAGACTCATAATAAACTTATGGAAGGATTTGAAGAAGTTGGGATTGAATATAGACCAGTTGTTAGTGGAAACTTGCTAAAACAACCTTTCCTTAGAGAGTTTAGAATGGAAAGAGAAAATCCGAATGTAGAGGTTCTCAATGAGCGTGGTTGTTATATTGGCAATAACCACTTTATCGGTTACAATGAAATGAATGTCTTACACGAAATGCTGGGGAATATCTAATGTTTTCATTTAATCATATCGGCAATCATGGACATCTGGGAAACCAGATGTTTCAATATGCAGCCACTAAAGGATTGGCACGGAAGCACAATAGGGACTTCATGATTGCACCAAATGAAGTTTTCGGTAAGTATTACTACACGACACTGAGAAGTAATCTTGACGATTGTTTTGATCTGAAGTGTCAGAGAGGAATCAGTAGTTTTCCTACACATGAAGAACGACACTATCATTTTGATGAAGAAACTTTTGAGAATCCTCCAAAGGAAGATACAAATCTTTTGGGATTTTTTCAAAGTGATAAGTGGTTTAAACACATTGACGATGAAATCAGAGAGGACTTTACTTTCAAACCAGAAATTTATGATGTAGCAAAAAATATTAGAGATTCTTTTTCTGAAGAGACTACTTCAATTCATATCAGAAGAACGGATTATGTGACTAATGGTAATCATGTTTCTCAGGATATGGATTACTATGATGAAGCACTAAAGCTTGTACCTGACAATACAAATGTTCTTATCTTTTCCGATGAACCAGAATGGTGTAAGCATCAACCTGTTTTTTCTGGAGATAGATTCTTAGTTTCTGAAGTCAATGATCCGTATATTGATCTTTGTTTGATGACTTTATGCGATTATCACATTATGGCTAACAGCACATTCAGTTGGTGGGCTGCATATTTGGCAAAGACTAAGTTAGCGATTGCTCCTAAAGTGTGGTTGCCAGATAGCACACACAACACAAAAGATGTATACTGTGCAGACTGGGTAAAGATTTGAGATGATTTCGTTCAATAGACTTGGCAATCTGGGAAGACTTGGAAACCAGATGTTTCAGTATGCTGCCATTAAGGGCATTGCTTCATATCATGGCCATGAATGGTGTATTCCACCAAAAGAAGCATTTGGTCAGGAGGATAAAAAGGTTCTTGCAGACATTGATAATACAATTTACGATGTCTTTAAACTAGGAGATCATAAACAAGGTTTCTGTAGAAACAGTATGGTGCAGGAATCAACTCATGCTTTTGATTCTAACCTTTATGAAAACTGTCCAGACAATGTTGATTTTCTTGGATACTTTCAGACACACAAATATTTTGAAAATATTCAAGATGAAATCAGAAAAGACTTTACTTTCTCTGATCATATTGTAGAATCATGTGAGGGGATTATTGATAATCCTGAATGTGTTTCCGTTCACATTAGGAGAGGAGATTATGTGAATCTTCAAGATCATCATCCTCTTCAGACAGTTGATTACTATGAAAAGGCTCTGCATTATTTTCCACACACTCCCATGATTGTTTTTTCTGACGACCCTGAGTGGTGTAAGGAGCAATCAATTTTTCAGTCAGATGATGTTTTAATTTCTGAAGGTAATAGCACTGGAATTGATTTGTACTTGATGACCAAGTGCAGTTATCACATTATTGCAAACAGTAGTTTTAGTTGGTGGGGCGCTTTTCTTGCAAATAGTAGGCAGGTTATTGCTCCAAAGAAGTGGTTTGGCCCTCTACAGGATGTAGATACCTCCGATAAATATTTAAACAATTGGGTACATATTTGATATGATTAATTTGTGGTTTGATGAGTCCATCTATGATGGACCAGTTAGAGGTCCATATAAAGTTATTGTCAACTTAATTGAATCTTTGGAAGAGTGCAATATTCCTTTTGCAGTCAATGAAGATAAGTATGATAAGAACTATCTTGTCCACTATGGAAGAGAGGGACACGAGAAGCATTCTAAGTTAGAGCATGATTCTTGTGTCATTGGTCCTCAGATTTGGCCATTTGATCCATATGGAGAATTCTTGAGAGATAATCCTCAATATTATAGGAAACTGATTGTTCCTAGCATCAGTCCAAAAATTTCTTTTATTGATCAAGGATTTGTAGAAGATAAGATCGCAGTCTGGCCAGTTGGAATTAAAGAAATCAATATTGAAGAAAGAGGAGATAAAGTTTTAGTTTATCAAAAAGAAAGATCTGATAGTGATGTTCAGGTCGTTACTAATTTCTTGGATTCTAAAGATATTGATTATGACTTTTTGAAGTATGGAACTTACTCTGAAGCAGATTTTGATAGATGTTTGAAGTCTTGCTCTCGTGCAATTATCGTGGGCAGACCAGAGACTCAAGGGATTGCATATCAAGAAATGATGAGTTCGGGTATGCCACTGTTGCTCTGGGAGGTAGATGAGTGGTATGATATGGGAGTTCCTGAGCCATATCGAAAATATCCAGAACCAACTCTGGCACATTATTTTTCAGATGAATGTGGAATGAAGTTCCATTCAGTAGAAGAATTAGAATCATCATTCGATACTTTTATGAATACTGAATATGATCCAAAGAGTTATGTGAAAAGAGAACTTTCATACAAAGTTACCGTTCAAAAGTTACTTGCTTTATTTGAATAATGAAAATTTGTATTCTTACTATTGCAACAAACAAATACATTCAGTTTGTTGAGAGACTCTATAATGACATTGAGAAGAACTTCTTAGTTGATCATGAGATCAACTGTCTTCTTTTGACGGATCATGAAGTAGAAACTTCTGATAATGTCAGAGTTCATTACATCGACCATGAACCATGGCCAATGCCAACGCTCAAGAGATATAATTACTTTCTCAAAGAGAAAGATTTTATCCTAGAGCATGATTACTGCTTCTATCTTGATGCAGATATGAGAATTGATGCTCCTGTAGGAGATGAGATTCTTAGTGATCTGGTCGGAACGATGCATCCATATCAATCTTTAATGGCATCTCACAATCAATCTTTCGATAGAAACCCTGAATCTTTGGCATATGTTCCATATGATCAAGAGACAGTGACATATTATGCTGGTGGGTTCAATGGAGGACGCACTGATAAGTTCATGGAGATGTCTGAAACTATTGCAAGTAGAGTGAACCATGACTTGGGAAGAGATGTGGTTGCACTCTGGCATGATGAATCTCACATGAATCGCTACTTCATTGATAATCCTCCCACACTATCTCTTAATCCAAACTATTGTTTTGCTGAGGAGTTTATTGGAGCTGAAAATTATCCATACACTGAACCAAAAATTATTGCACTGAAGAAGAATCATAATGAACTTAGATCTTAGAAAAGTCCCCTTCTACTATATTAATCTGGAGCGGCAACCAGAAAGGATGGAGAAGATGGAGGAGTTACTTTCCTCTCTTGAAATCGAAGAGTATTATAGAATTGATGCAAAATCACATCAAAATGGATTTGCTGGTTGTGCTCAGACTGTTGCGGATGCTTTAGACACCCTACAGTCTGGGCCTTTTGTTCTTTTGGAGGATGATATCGCTCTCAAGAACTGGGAACCTGTCATCGATATTCCTGATGATGCTGATGCTTTTTATCTCGGTATTTCTGGATGGGGAAGAATGAACGGTCACTCTGGTCCATGTGTTCAACACGAGAAGGTTGGGAACAACATTGTCAGGATCAGAAACATGCTTAGTGGTCATGCAATCTTGTATCTCAGTGATGAGTGGATCAAGGCAGCACAGAGAGCATGTAGTTTTGCTGGATATGAAATTCAAAGTTTCTATGATGTTCAAGTCGCTGAGATCATGAGATTTTATAATGTTTATGCTTTTGACGATCCATATTTCTATCAGACAAGCTCTGATGGGAATCAAACAGTGACCTATGAAAAGTTGTCTAAGCAGCAATCAGTTGAAATTGTTCAACCAATTCCACAACTCTTCCTCCCAGAACCTGTCTTATGATTATTGCTTCTTGTCCTCTTAGGATTTCTTTGTTTGGTGGATCTACAGACAATCCGTACTTTGTAAAAGAGTATGGGTATGGATCGGTTATGAGTTTCACTTGTGACTTAAAGACTTATGTGACTATCAGTCAGGATAAGTTTGGATTCAATAAAGATAAGCACAAATATATCATTAACTATTCAAGAAGAGAAGAGGTATCTTCTATTGATGAGATTGAGAATGAAGTTGTGAGAGTTGTCCTGGAGCACTTTGAAATGCCACCAGTTCAGGTGACACTTACAAGTGATGCATATTCTCAAGGAAGTGGACTTGCTTCATCTTCATCATACATTATTTCTCTTATCAAAGCCTGCTGTATTTTTAAAGATCAGCAAATGACTGATTCGGAAATATGTAAACTTGCATATGAACTCGAACTTAAGTTCAATCCTTATTGTGGATATCAAGATCCTTATGGATGTGGTATGGGTGGATTCAAGAGAATGGAATTTTTCCAAGATGGTAGTATCAAGTATGAATATCTTCCTACGGAATTATTTGAAAAGTATGATATGCACCTGGTATTTACTGGTGTAACTAGAAACTCAAAGAAGATATTGAAGGAGTTGAGTTGTAATATTGAAAAGATAAAACCACTACTCGATAACTTGAATAGTGCATATGGCCACATCAATCAATCAAATTATGATGACTTCCTAAGTGAGTTAAATAATGCGTGGGCACAAAAAAAGAAGACAAGTTCTTCAATTGTTGAGAACGATCAGGTTTCCTTTATCGATAATTCTCTGGAAATGTGTCACAATGTAATTGCTCATAAACTTTGCGGTGCTGGGAACGGTGGATTTTTCTTGACTTTTTCTAAGAAGAACTCCTTGACAATTCCTTTTGACAAAGTTAAAATTAATGTTATTTCAACTGGAGTTACGGGTGAATCCATTTAGAGAATATATTGATACTTTAGAAAAGGCTCACATGGAAAGTGAGTTTGAGAAGTATCAAAAAGCATTCAATGAACATGAACGAATTATAATCCTGGGAAATGGTGGAAGCAATTCTGTTGCTTCTCATATCTCTCAGGATTACATGAAGTTTCACATGAAGAGAGTGTCTGTATTCTCTGATCCCTCAATGCTGACAATGTTAGCTAATGACTTTGGATATGAAAATGCATATCAAAAGTTTTTGGAGTATCATGCAGAACCAGGTACTCTTGTTGTTCTTATGAGTTCTGGTGGAGAGTCAATTAATATTCTTAATTGCATGAGACATTGTGAAAAGTATGGTATTAAATATGGAGTTCTTACAGGATTTCATCCACACAATTCCCTGAGGAGAAAGTCTCAGTATGCTTTGTGGAACTATCATGTTGATAGTGAATCATATGGTGTTGTTGAGTGTGTTCATCAAATCTTCTTGCATGGAGTAGTATGAGATATTGTTTTGATCTTGATGGCACTTTATGTGTCACACCAAATAATGAAAAAGGGAAACCGGACTATGAGAATTCATATCCCATCCCCTTTATGATTAGTCAAGTGAATCGTCTTTATGAAGAGGGTCATCATATTACTATCATGACAGCTAGAGGGAGAGGATCTGGAATAGATCATACCATCCTCACTAAGATGCAGTTGAGGCAGTGGAGATTAATGTATCATGAGTTGGAACCAATGTTCCATAAACCCACTGCAGATCTCTTTGTAGATGACAAAGGCATCAATGTTGAAGAATGGAAAGCATCTCTTCCTTTGACAAAAGGTATTATTGGAGGTGCATTTGATGTTATTCATCCAGGATATGTGAGACTCTTTGAAGAGGCTAAAAATAGTTGTAATCATCTCACTGTTGCTCTTCATGTGGATCCATCTATGGAACGAGCACATAAAATGAGACCAGTTCATACTGCAGAAGAAAGAGAGGAAATATTACGGTCTCTTAGAAATGTTGATAATGTTGTTTATTATCATACTGAGAGTCAGTTCCATGACTTTTTGAGGAGTGGAGAATATGATATGAGATTTCTCGGATCTGATTATATTGATGGTTCATACACTGGCATAGACATTCATATTCCGATAGTATGGCTTAGTAGAGATCACGGATATTCAACAACTAAATTAAAGACTAAAATTTATCAATCCATCGAAAATTTCAAAAAAGAAGATTATGACTAAATCATTGGTTACTGGTGGTGCTGGATTTATTGGTTCTCATATCGTAGAAGAACTTCTAAAACTGGGACATGAAGTTGTCGTCATCGATAATGAATATTCAGACAATGATAATTTTGTCTGGAGAGATGATGTGGAGAATCATAAGGAAAGTATTCTCAACTATTCTAAGACTAGAAAATTATACAAGAATGTTGATTATGTGTTTCATGCTGCTGCAGAGGCACGCATTGGTCCCGCAATCAAGAATCCGATCAATGCAGTGAAAGTTAATTCTCTTGGCACCTGCACGGTCCTACAGTGCGCTCGTGAGGCAGGTGTAAAGAGAGTGATGTATTCTTCGACCTCTTCGGGATATGGTCTAAATTCTTCTCCCAATATCGAGACTCAACCAGATGATTGTCTGAATCCATATTCAGTCTCTAAGATCTCTGGTGAAAAAATGTGCAAGATGTATAGTGAACTATATAATCTACCAACCATTGTTTTTAGATATTTCAATGTCTTTGGTGAGGGAGCCCCTACTAGAGGACAATATGCTCCTGTCACAGGTATTTTCTTCAGGCAACATGCTGCAGGAGAACCTTTGACAATTGTCGGTGATGGAAAGCAGAGGAGAGATTTTATCTATGTCAAAGATGTTGCAAGGGCAAATGTTCTTTCTGCTCTGAAAGAATTGGAACCTGAGCATTTCGGGCAAGTGTATAATGTTGGTAGTGGAAGTAATATTTCAGTAAAAGATCTTGCAAACTTAATCACTGATAATCAGGTTCATATTGATCCAAGACCTGGTGAAGCGCAGACAAGTCTGGCAAATATTGATAAAATAAAGAGAGTAATTGGATGGGAACCAACTGTATCAATCGAACAATGGGTAAAGGATAAACTGAAGGAGAATGCATGACCACTCAAATTTTTACATCTGTCGTAAACAGGCCTGACTTTGTTGAAACACAATATAGATTGTTCAAAACTTTTCTGAAAGATGAAGAGTGGCAATTCAATGTAGTCGATGATTCCATGGAGGAATCTATCACTGAAGAGTTCAAAAGCGTTTGTGATATCTACGGAATCAAATATTATCGTAAACCACAAAATCCTAACAAGAAGTTTGATAATCCCCTTGCAGGAGCTAGACATGCCACCGAGACGATTCAGTGGACATATGACACAATTATCAAGGAGAAACATGATGAAGACATGGTTCTTTTCTGTGACTCAGATATGTTTCTCCTAGATGAATTTTCTATTGAGGAATATATTAAAGATGAAGTGATCGCTGGTGCTCTTCAAGTCAGAGGACCAATTGAATATATCTGGAACGGAATCATGTTCTTCAATATGTCTGAGATCACCAAGATTGATCCTGACCTTAATTTCTCAGATGGAGATGTTGAGGGAAATATGACTGACATTGGTGGACATCTTTACTATTGGTTCTTAGAGAACAATGTTAAATTTAAGAATGTGAATGAGGGTGGTACTACTCCTGACGATTGTGCAGAGTATCCTGATGAGTACAATGGTATCAATCTTATCTTTGATAACAATGATGATATGTGGACGAAGCCTGAAGGTGGTTTTCGTTTTGAGTTGCACTTAGAGAATAAGTTCTTGCACTATAGAGCAGGAACAAATTGGCATACACAATCTTCTTGGAAAACGAAGGAAGATCCAATTAGAAAAAAAGCAGAAGTATTCAACCAAATTATTAAAGACTTTATTTGATCATGGGATTTGAAAATTTAGATAAGAATAAAGCACAATACAAGTTAGATGGATTCGGACCCATTTACTATCTTAATCTTGATGGGCAACCAGAAAGAAAGAAGTATATGGAAGACCAATTCAAGTATTGGGGTATAGAAAACTATGAACGCATCTCTGCTTACGATGGTAGAGATGATGATCTCAGCAGTATCATTAAGGGTAAGTATCCTGATATGATGTCATCGGGTGAGATTGGATGCACTACTTCTCATCTAAAAGCACTTAATCATTGGTTGAACACCTCTGATTCTCCATATGCAGTTATCATGGAAGATGATTGTAACTTGGATACGGTTCACTTCTGGAACTTTACTTGGAAGGACTTTATTGCACGGGCTCCATATGCTTGGGATGTAATTCAACTTGCTATTATCTGTACGGGTGACATTGTTGTTCCTGTACATTATCGTTTCATTAATGATTTTTCTACTGCATGTTATGTCATCACCAGACATCATGCTGAGAAGTTAGTAAGGAATCATGTTAGGGGAGAAAAATATAAACTTGATAATGGTGTAAAACCAAGGCCAGTTGCTGATGATTTGGTGTATAATTCTGGAGTGACTTTCGCGACTCCATTGCTTTTGTATAGATGTGAACTAGGTTCTTCAATTCATCCTGAGCATGTTGACGTTTTTCACAAGAATAGTTACAATGGCATCTTGAACTTCTGGCAACAGATGGGAGCACAAATGACCGTAGATCAAATTACGGATCTTAACCCATACATTGGCAGGACTTCCGAACCTACTAAAAACGAGTAGGTTTTGTTACAGGTATAAATACTGACTGTGACGTTACAAATTACAACAAATCGAACGCCTCAATTACTCGCGAACAGATCTGTTGACAACACTACCAAGAGGTAGTACAATTACTAAAGCGATCGGCCGTCGAACCGATCCATCATCTGCGGGTATCCATTCCGCAAGAAAACTAAGAGGTATCAAAAAATGATCAAATCTGTATTCGCAGCGACCGCTGCACTGTCCGTTTCTGCTGGCGCTGCTGTTGCAGGCCCCTATGTTAATGTAGAGACCAACGCTGGCTGGACTGGCGCTGACTACTCTGGTGCTACCACCGACTTCCACGTAGGCTACGAAGGTCCTATTGGTGAGTCTGCTTCATACTACGTCCAAGCAGGCGCTTCCTACGTCTCTCCTGACGGTGGCGATGCTGAGACCGTTCCTTCCGGTAAGGCAGGTCTGGGACTCGCTATCACCGACTCCCTGGGTGCATATGGTGAAGTCTCCTTCATCGGCTCTGGCGATGATGACATCGACCGTGGATACGGTGCAAAGCTGGGTGTCAAGTACAGCTTCTGATAACTGATTGAATAATCCGTGAGGTGGACATATGAGAGGGTCTGTTTGACCCTCTTGGTAATTGCTACTTATTATGGTTTATTATTCAAGTGATATAAGTCGTAAAAGTTAATATTAAACATCAAGATGTTCGGGCCCCTGACGAGGGGCCCACTTTTTTTATGGAAAGATTTTTATGAAAAGAATTCTTCTCTCTCCAGTTACCCACTTCAATTTGTTGCTCGTGGGTTTTTTGATTTTGGTTGGCGTAATGCATAATTTATATCATCATGATGTAGAAAAAGATGTTCATGGATATGTCCGTCAGTTTTGCTCTAAGAATCCTGACACATGTCGATCTTACTTAGAAGATGAGTATTAATCACTACAAAGCAGCCCTTGACAGGGCTGCTTTTTTACTATATACTATGTAAAGATTTACAACATTAAGTAAATGACTGTAACAACGAATGAGCGTGGTCAGCAGAATCTCTTTGCAAAAGAACCACGCATGTATGTGTCTCAGACCGACGCAGAGCGTTATGGATATGAGACCTATGCAGAGAAGGCAGAGAAGTTAAATGGACGCACTGCTATGCTTGGATTTGCTGCTGCTCTTATCAGCTATGCTACTAGCGGTAGTGTATTTTTCTTTGGAGTTCTCGGGTTCTGATGACTGAAATTATTTTTACCGTGACAACAGTTGCTTTCTTCTGTCTTCTCGGTTATACTGTCGAACAACTTTCTGAAACTTACTGATGGAAAACTCCCTTCTTGAAATTCTCACTTATTATGTTATTGGGGGAGCCTTGCTCATCGGAGCTCCTGCAATTTTCTTCCTTATCGCCTTTATGCCTGCTCTGCAGAACACTAAAGGTCGTATGGTAGGATACAAAGACCACAAAACATATGGCGATTCTTCTATCTACGAGAACACGCCAAGTGACAACACTAAATTCTTTCTTGAATTAGGTTGACTTAAAACCCACTCTTCTCTATAATATAAT
>LUMQ01001319.1_pt1 | contig 12525 bp, 11 predicted proteins | sample 729621 | NCBI WGS metagenome assembly LUMQ01 (sample SAMN03860259, study PRJNA289734) | marine metagenome | biome: seawater column; feature: ocean; material: water; isolation source: Red Sea water column Station 12 - depth 25m | place: Saudi Arabia: Red Sea | collected 2011-10-15 | depth 25 m | reverse complement strand
CCTCAGGGGATTGCGACAATAAGGCTCATATGTGGTTCCGGGCTAATTTGGTGACTTATTGTCAGTTATTTACCTGTATTTTCGTAAAAATTTCTTGCAAATGATTTTAATAATCATTCTCAAAAATTGCTTGCCATATGTGCGACATCTTTGTAATTGATAATCATTCTCAATATGAATAACAAAAAATCGGGGGGAAAAGTTATGGTAGCAAGTATCAAGACGAAGTCAGGCAAAACCGCCGTGAAACGCGTTGCTGGCAGTACCGTGCTGCGCCGTGCACTGTTGGCGTCACTCGGATTTGTCGTCGGCCTGACAGGTCTCGCGACAAGTGCCGTTGCGGCGGAACTCAACATCTATTCCCACCGCCAGCAATTCCTGCTTCAGCCGTTTCTTGACGCCTTCACTGCTGAGACCGGCATCAGCACGAAGGTGGTTTACGCATCCAAGGGTCTCGCGCAGCGCCTGAAGGCCGAAGGCGAGGCAAGTCCGGCAGATGTGATCCTGACCGTCGATATCGCGCGTCTTGCCGAATATGCCGATCTCGACCTGCTGTCTCCTGCCGACTCAGCCATCCTGAGCACCAACATCCCTGCTGAACTGAGAGCCTCCGACAACCGCTGGTTCGCCCTTTCCACGAGGGCGCGTCTTGTGGTGACGTCGAAAGAGCGCGTTGCCGCCGATGCCATTTCCGACATTGAAGACCTTGCAGACCCGCAATGGGAGGGCCGCGTCTGCACTCGCAAGGGGAGCCACGTCTACAACCGGTCGCTTCTGGCCTCGATTGTCGCGGCGAACGGCGAAGAGGCAGCCGAGACCTGGGCCGAAGCCCTGGTCGGCAATATGGCGCGAAAGCCGCAGGGCAATGACCGTGCGCAAGCCAAGGGCATCTTCGAGGGGCAGTGCGACGTCGCCATCATGAACCACTATTACTTCGGCAAGATGCTGTATGGCGACAAGGCCGAGCAGCGCGAGTGGGCCGATGCGATCCGCCTTGTCTTCACCAACCAGACCAATCGCGGCAATCACGTCAACATTTCGGGTGGCGGTGTTGCAAGGCACAGTCCGAACCGCGAGAACGCGATAAAATTCCTCGAATTCCTGACGCAGCCTGTGGCCCAGCAACTCTATGGCGAGGTCAATTTCGAATATCCGGTGAACCCGTCTGTCGCGCCGGGCGGCGTTCTGCAAGGCTGGGGCGCGTTCAAGCGCGACGACCTTGCCATTGAGCGCCTTGCCGAACTGGCGCCTCGGGCCCAGATGATCATCGACCGCGCGGGATGGTAGCCACTTTTCTGTCACGTTGGTCGAGCAGGCCGTCCCGCCAGTTCGATGGCTGGTCAGCCTCCGCCGTTCTGGTCTGCTGCCTGATCCTCGGGCCGATCGCGGCGCTCGTCATGACGGCCTTTGGTGACAGCGGCGGTCTGTGGTCGCATCTGGTCTCGACCGTATTGCCGCGCTATGTCAGCAACACCCTGCTGCTGATGGCCGGTGTCGGAGTGCTGGCGATCTGCTTTGGTGTCAGCACGGCCTGGGTCGTCACAAGGTACGAGTTCCCCGGGCGTCGCCTGTTCGAATGGATGCTGCTTCTGCCGGCGGCGATCCCGGCCTATATCATCGCCTATACCTATACCGATTTCCTCGAATATGCCGGGCCGGTGCAGTCGATGCTTCGCGACATGTTCGGCTGGCGGCGCCCTGCGGACTACTGGTTTCCCGAAATCCGCTCGCTTGGCGGGGCAATGCTGGTGATGGCGTCGGTCCTCTATCCCTACATCTACATGGTCACGAGAATTGCGTTCAGGCTTACCCCGGCCAGCCTGTTCGAGATCGCGATTGTCCATAACAAGTCACAATTCTGGTCGGTCGGACGGTGCTGATGGAAGTCGTGTCCGATTTCGGCACGGTTGAATATTTCGCGGTCGAGACGATCACGCTCGGGATTTTCAATGTCTGGCTCGGCATGAACAATATCGTCGCCGCCGCGCAGATTTCCCTGTTCGGTTTTGTCTTCATCCTCAGCCTTCTGGGTCTCGAGCTCTATGCGCGGTCACGGCAGCGTTATTCCGGCGGCACACGCAAGCATGCCGGGCTGACACATATGGTGCCCTCGACGCGCGGTCAGATCGCATGTATCGCCGTCTGCGTCCTGCCGCTGCTGACCGGTTTCGTGGTTCCCGTCGGCGTTCTGCTGAAACTTGTTCTTGCCGCGCCGATCGCGGCGCAATTCGCGCCGGTGACGGGGACCATAATCGCGTCCGTCGGCATGGCGGCCTCGGCCGCCCTGATCATCGTGCTGCTGTCGACCCTGATCGTCATTGCCGCGACCTATCGCGGCGGCGTGTTTGTCCGCCAGCTGGCCGTGGCAGCCTCGACCGGATATGCCATTCCGGGCACCATGCTGTCGATCGGCGTCCTGATCTTCGCCGGCATGAGTGCTGATGACAGCCTATATCGTCAGGTTCCAGGCTGTCGGCTACGGGGCGATGATGTCCGGCATCCGCCGGCTGCCCGACAATATGATGAATGCCAGCCGTGTATTGGGGCAGGGGTTCGGCGCAAGTCTGAAGCGCGTCGTCATGCCTTTGCTCGGCAGTTCGATGCTGGCGGGCGGCCTGCTTGTCTTTGTCGATGTGATGAAGGAACTTCCCATCACCCTTCTTCTGCGTCCGTTCGATTTCGAGACGCTGGCGACCTACACCTATCAGTACGCCAAGGATGAAATGCTGGAGGAGGCCGCGCTTCCTGCCCTGATGGTGGTCATGGCCGGGCTGATTCCGGTGATCCTGATGAACCGGATGTTGCGGCGCGCGGGGTAGACTGCCGCCAGCCTGCATGGTTTATTGGCGACCGGAATTTCCGATGCTTCCGGAAGCATGTGTCAGACAATGAGGTAACCCGATGGGTGTTGTCGCCTGCGTTGAAGATTTGCGCAAACAGATGCAGCGGCGCGTGCCGCGCATGTTCTACGATTATTGCGAGAGCGGCTCCTGGACCGAGTCGACCTTCGAGGCGAACGAGACCGACCTGCAGGCCATCAAGTTCCGTCAGCGCGTCGCCATCGACGTGTCGGAGCGCAGCACCGCGATGAAGATGCTGGGACAGGACGTGCCGATGCCGGTGGCGCTCGCCCCGACCGGCCTGACCGGCATGCAGCATGCCGACGGCGAAATTCTTGCCGCGCAGGCGGCCGAGGCGTTTGGCGTTCCCTTCACCCTGTCCACCATGTCGATCTGCTCGATCGAGGATGTGGCCGCCAATACCAGCAAGCCTTTCTGGTTCCAGCTCTATGTGATGCGTGACCGCAACTTCATCCGTAACCTTGTCGAGCGCGCCAAGGCGGCGAACTGCTCGGCGCTGATGATCACCCTCGACCTTCAGATCATGGGCCAGCGCCACAAGGATGTCCGCAACGGGCTGTCCGCGCCGCCGAAGCTGACCCTTGGCAACATCATGAACCTCGCGACCAAACCATCCTGGTGCCTCGGCATGCTTGGCACCAGGCGGCGGCAGTTCCGCAATATCGTCGGGCATGTCGAAGGTGTGAAGGACATGTCGTCGCTGGCCGACTGGACCGCCAGCCAGTTTGACCCCCGCCTGTCATGGGAGGATGTTGCCGAAATCCGCAGGATGTGGGACGGCAAGGTCATCCTGAAAGGCATTCTCGATGCCGAGGACGCGAAGCAGGCGGTGAATGTCGGGGCTGACGCGATCGTCGTCTCCAACCATGGCGGGCGGCAGCTTGACGGCGCCGCTTCTTCCATCGCCGCCCTGCCGGCCATCGTCGACGCCGTTGGCGACAAGACCGAGGTCTGGATGGATGGCGGCATCCGCACCGGCCAGGACGTCCTGCGCGCCGTCGCGCTTGGCGCGCGCGGCACGCTGATCGGTCGTGCCTTTCTCTACGGGCTTGGTGCCGGCGGCCGTGCAGGTGTTACCCGCGTTCTCGAGATCCTGCACAAGGAACTCGACCTGACCATGGCGCTGTGCGGCCGGTCCAACCTGTCCGAAGTCGACGACTCAATCCTGCTGAAATAGCCGGCTTGCCGGGTGCCTCAATCCAGAACGGGAAGTTCGCGAGGCGCGCGCCGGGTCAACAACTCGGCGCCCGCATCGGTCAGCAGGATGTTTTCTTCCGCCACCATCATGCGCGGGGCCCCGTCCGCGGCTGTATAGATCACTGACGGCTCGAGCGTCAGCACCATTCCGGCGGCAAGCTCGGTCGTGTCCCAGGCGGCATGCGACGGCGTTTCCGTCAGCTGGATGCCCAGCCCGTGCCCGTATCGCCCGACATCATCGCCCTCGACAAGGTCGGTTGGAACAGGTCGCGCGCGGCAATGCCCGGCCTGACGACATCGAGCGCGGCCTCGACCGCGTCGTCAAGCCGGTAATGCGCGTCACGCACGGTTTGCGACGCGCTGCCGATGGCAAAGTTCCTGTCGAAATCGCAGAAATAACCGTCCCAGACGCATCCTGTGTCGAGCATCAGCACATCGCCGGCGGCAAGCGGCCGGTCGCTTGGCGGGGCAATGATATCGTCATAGCCGTCGGGGCCGGCGCTGCCGACCAGATAGCTCACATCATCCACGCCGGCGCCAAGCGCCTCGGACTTGAACCGGCGGAACAGCCCGGACAGCGGAATGCCCGCCCCGACCCATGCTGGCAGTCCCTCGAAGACATCACTGGCAAGCCCGCAGATATGCCTGATCTTGGCGATCTCGCGGCGCGACTTGACCATGCGGATGCGTTGCACGGCCGCGGTCATATCGTGAAGCGCCATGTTGTCCATGGTGCCTTGCATGCTGTCCTGCAGCGCAAGGAAATCGGCAAGCGGCATGCGAAGTGCCGTCTGGTGATGACCTCTCCGGCATAGCAGCTCCGCATCAAAGGCCCGCCAATCGAGGGAATCACCGCCACCGGCTTGCCTTCCGGCGGCAGCACCAGGAACCAGGGCCGGGTCGGGCTCTGCCAGAACGGGGTCAGGAAGCCGGTGAAATAGCGGATCTCCGGCTCCGATGCGAACAGCATCGCATCCACGCCTTCGCGCGCCATGGCGGCCTGCATCGCCGCGCAGCGGGCGGCGAACTCGTCATCGGGAAAGCCGCGTTCCGGGGCCGTCATCACGCTGCCTCGATGGTGCGCTGATAGAATTCGGGGTCGGTCGCCCCCTCGGTCCCGGCAAGCAGGATCACCGAATCCCGGTCAAAGCCAAGCTGTTCCCGTGCCGCCGGATCGGCGTGCGCGGCAAGGCAGGCGGCAAGGCCCGAGGTGCTGCACTCACCTGCCTCGATCGACGGTGTGCGGCGATGGAACCAGCGCATCAGCGGGGCGACGGCGTCATCGCCGATGGTGATGCAATGGCTGACCGTCGGTTTCATGATCTCCCAGGCCAGCGTCGACACCTCGCCGCAGGACAGGCCGGCCATCAGCGTCTCCTCGGTGATGTCTACAAGCGTCGGCGCACCGGCGACGAGGCTGTCACGCATGCAGGCCGACATGTGTGATTCCACCGAGATCATCTTGCCAAGGCCGGCCCCGGCCGCCTGCCAGAGCGGGGCGATCAGCCCGGCCGCCAGCCCGCCGACTCCGACGGGCAGGAAGGCGTGGCTCGGCGCGTTGCCGCCAAGCTGGTCCAGCGCCTCGCGCGCCATCAGCGTGTATCCCGCCATCACGGTCAGCGGCACCTCGGTATAGCCCGGCCATGACGTGTCCGAGACGATCTGCCAGCCATGCGCTGCGGCGTCCTCCTTGCAGGCGGCAAGCGATGCCTCGTAATTGCCGTTGATCCGGATCACATCGGCGCCGAAGGCGGCCATGGCCTCTTCGCGCGCCTTGCTGACATGCGCATGGATATAGATTTTCGCCTTGCATCCGGCGCGTGACGCGCCCCATGAAACCGACCGGCCGTGATTGCCGTCGGTCGCCGTGGCGACGGTGACATCGGTGATGCTGCCGCCTGAGGCCTCGGCCTGCTTCGCCAGATGCGCCACCGCATAGGCCCCGCCGAGCGCCTTGAAGGAGCCGAGCCCGAACCGCGCCGACTCATCCTTGAAGACGACCCGCGCCACGCCGAGCCGTTCGGCGATTTCCGGCAGGTCGTGAAGCGGGGTCGGGGCATAGCCGGCCCAGCCGGTGATCTCGTCGGCGGCGGCGCGCATCACCGCGTCATCCAGCGATCCGGCCCTGTTCGGAAACGGACCCGGGGCATGCGAAGGATTGGCGTCGATGGTGAAGCCTGCCGCGGCGGCGGCGGTGTCCAGATGGTCGGTCATGTCGGTGTCCTAGTATTTTCCCTTTTTGGCGGCGCCGGCGTAGAAGATCTTCGACAGCTCGTCATTCGTCATGTCGCGGAAGGCGATATCCTCCGGCGCCATTTCCGCTGTTGTCCGCGGCGCCTCTGTGTGGTGGCCGCCGAAATCGGTGCCGCGCGCCGTCTGCACCCAGATCTTGCCGATCACCTGCTCGACGGCCGGGGTGATGTAGCTCTGGATGGCAAAGCCGACCCGCCGCTTGCCGGACCTGTTCGGGCCCGACCCGTGCACCACCCGCGGGTGATGCAGCGACAGCTGCCCCGGCTTCAGCGGCACCGGCACGGTGGCGGCCTCGTCGACATCCGGCACCGTCTGGCCGCGGGTCAGCATATTGTCCTCGCCAAAGGTATCGACATGATCGACCAGCGGCGCGGCATGCGTTCCCGGCACCATCCGCATGCAGCCATTCTCCTCGTTCACATCGCTGATCGCCAGCCAGGCGGTGACCCAGTCATGCGGCTCCAGCCCGATATAGCGGGCATCCTGATGCCAGCTGATAAAGCCTGTGGTCTCCGGCTCCTTGATGAACAGGGTGGTGCCGGCGACAAGGATGTCCGGCCCGATCACATCCTCCACCGCGTCGAGGATGCGCTGGTCATGCGCGATCCGGTCCAGCACCGGCAGCACGTAATGCGCGTTGTTGCGCCCGGCCGCGATCTGCGCCACCTCGTCGGCGGTGAAGATGTCGATCGGGGCGACGAACCCGTCGCGTTGATAGGCGGCCTGCTGCGCCTCGGTCAGTCTTTTCGGCATATGGTCAGTCTTTTCGGTGTAAGTCGTTTTCCCTGATAACCGGATATGACATTAGCCACGGAACGGGCGCGCTGGCAAAGGGTTTGCGCGGCCCGATTTTTCGACTAGCCTCTGCCCGTTCACACGACGCAAACCACCCCTCGCAAAGGATGAACGAGATGAGCGGACATGGCTATGAGAGCGGACGGCTGAACCTTCCCTTTGTGGGGCTGTGCAGCTTCGGCAAATATCCCTACCAGCCTGACTGGGATTCGATCAACGCCGACTTCGCCATTCTCGGCGCGCCGTTTGATTTCGGCACGCAGTTCCGCGCCGGCGCGCGCTTCGGGCCGCGGGGCGTGCGCGAGGCATCGACCCTGTTCTCCTTCGGCCATGCCGGCGCCTACGACCATGAGGACGACGTCACCTATCTGGAGAATGACAAGGTGCGGATCGTCGATATCGGCGATGCCGACATCGTGCATACCGACACGGTGAAGAGCCACGCGAATATCGAGGCCGGGGTGCGCGCCATCCTCGCCGCCGGCGCGGTGCCGGTGGTGATCGGCGGCGACCATTCGGTGAACATCCCCTGCATCAACGCCTTCGACGGGCAGGAGCCGTTCCACCTGGTGCAGATCGACGCGCATCTGGATTTCGTCGATGAACGCCACGGCGTGCGCTACGGCCATGGCAACCCGATGCGCCGCGCCGCCGAAAAGCCCTGGGTCACCGGCCTGTCGCAGGTCGGCATCCGCAACGTGTCATCCACCGCCCGCGACGGCTACGAGGATGCGCGCGCGATGGGCTCCGACATCGTCTCGGTGCGCCAGTTCCGCAAGATGGGGGTGGATGCGATGCTGGACCGCATCCCCGAAGGCGCGCGCTATTACGTGACCATCGATATCGACGGGTTCGACCCGTCGATCGCGGCCGGCACCGGCACGCCGTCGCATGGCGGGTTCCTGTATTACGAGGTGCTGGAATTCCTCGACGGGCTGACCAGGCGCGGCGACATCGTCGGGGTGGACCTTGTCGAGGTCGCGCCGGACTATGACCTGTCGGGCAGCACTACGACGCTGGCGGCGCAGCTGCTGCTCAACCTGATCGGCCGCATCGCCGAGAACAGGTGAGGGGGCGGCTGCCCCCTCCGCCCGGATCACTTCCCGACGATCATCTCGTCCGTGCCGAACGGGAAGTTGGTGATGTTCTCGGCCCCGTCCTCGGTGATGATCAGGATGTCGTGCTCGCGATAGCCGCCGGCCCCCGGCGCGCCTTCCGGCAGCATGATCATCGGCTCCATCGAAACCACCATGCCGGGCTCCAGCACCGTGGTGATGTCCTCGCGCAGCTCGACCGACGCCTCGCGCCCGTAATAGTGGCAGAGCACGCCAAAGCTGTGGCCATAGCCGAATGACCGGTATTTCAGCAGGTCCCATTCCGCATACATCTTGTTGAGCTCGCTCGCCACGTCGCAGCAGCGCGCGCCCGGCTTCAGCAACTCCATGCCGCGGAGATGCACCTCGCAGTTCTTCTGCCAAAGGTCGTAATGCGCGTTCGAGGCGTGGCCGCAGAACAGCGTGCGCTCCAGCGCGGTGTAGTAGCCGAACATCATCGGGAAGGTGTTGAGCGAGAGGATGTCGCCGACTTCGACGATTTTGTTGGTGACCGGGTTGTGTGCGCCGTCGGTGTTGATGCCCGACTGGAACCAGGTCCAGGTGTCCATCAGCTCGACGAAGGGGAAGCTCTCGGCGATGCCGCGGACCATGGCCGATGTCGAGGCCAGCGCGATCTCGTGCTCGGGAACGCCGGGCTTCACCGCCTCCATCAGCGCGCGCCCGCCGACGGCGCACATGTCGGCGCCCTTGCGGATCAGCGCATGCTCCTCGGCGGACTTGATGGTGCGAAGCGACATGGCGGAGGCCGCGCAGTCGACAAGCTCGACACCCGGGAAATGCTCTTCCAGCAGCATCTTCAGATCGAGGCTGGTCTCGTCGAACTCGACGCCGAGGCGCTTGATTCCGGGAAGCAGGTCCTTCAGCGCGGTGAAATAGCTGTCGCGGCGCCAGTCGGTATAGGTGACGTTGTCGCCGACCGACCGCCGCCAGGGCTGGCCGCCGTCGATCGCAGCCGACACGGTGGTCACGCCATCACGGGTCAGGACCGCGCCGTAGCGCCGCCCGAACTTGCAATAGAGGAAGCCGGAGAAATAGCAGATATTGTGATAGGAGGTGAACAGGCAGGCATCGATGCCGGCCTCTTCCATGCGCGCCTGCATGGCGTCGCGGCGGCGCGCCATCTCGCCGTCGGAAAAGGGTGAATAGGTCTTTTCGCCATTGTGCCAGCGGGTCACGTGGATCAGTTCATCGGCAGCCATGTCCGGGGCCTCCCTTACGCTAGAAACGCGTCCTGACCGTCTCGGGTGCAGACGCGGAAAATAACTGTCGCAAGTTGCGACATTCCAGCCGGATAATGGGTTTGTGTGCGTGCGTCAACCACGGCTGTAGTCGTGACTGTGACGGGGGCAGTGACGGGGGCGGCGGCCGCGGCGTTTTTGTGGCCGTCATGATGCGAATTTTCCTTCGGCCATGTGACTATAATGACCTTGCCTTTCAGCGCGTCGCCGTGCTTTTCTCTCACCCTGATTTGATGTTTGGACTGACAGTCTGGAAGAACAGAACATGCTTGACGGTTCCGATCCGTTTGTACGTTTTCGCAATGTGCAGAAGAGTTACGACGGCGAGACGCTCGTCGTCAAAAACCTGAACCTCGATATCGAGGCCGGCGAGTTCGTCACCATGCTCGGGCCGTCCGGTTCGGGCAAGACGACCTGCCTGATGATGCTGGCCGGTTTCGAGACCGCGACGCATGGCGAGATCGAGCTCGGCGGCAGGCCGATCAACAACATCCCGCCGCACAAGCGCGGCATCGGCATGGTGTTCCAGAACTATGCGCTGTTCCCGCATATGACGGTGGCCGAAAACCTGACCTTCCCGCTGAAGGTCCGAAAGATGTCGCAGGGCGAGATCGACGAGAAGGTGGGCCGGGCGCTGGACATGGTGCAGATGCGCGCCTTTGCCGACCGCAAGCCGGCACAGCTGTCGGGCGGCCAGCAGCAGCGCATCGCGCTGGCGCGCGCGCTGGTGTTCGAGCCTGAGCTGGTTCTGATGGACGAGCCGCTCGGCGCGCTCGACAAGCAGCTTCGCGAGCATATGCAGTATGAAATCAAGCATATCCACGAAAATCTGGGCGTGACCGTCGTCTATGTGACGCACGACCAGTCCGAGGCGCTGACCATGTCGAACCGCATCGCCGTGTTCGATGATGGCGTGATCCAGCAGCTCGACGCGCCGGTGGCGCTGTATGAAAAGCCCGAGAATTCCTTCGTCGCGCAGTTCATCGGCGAGAACAACACGCTCGCCGGTACCGTTGATTCGCTGACCAAGGGGGTTGCCGCTGTGACCCTCGATTCCGGCGACAAGGTCAAGGCGCTGGCAGTCAATACCGACGGCAAGGGAAGCCGCACCAGCCTGTCGATCAGGCCGGAGCGCTGCATCGTCTCGCAGAAGAAGTCAGCCGATCTCAGCGCGCTCAAGGGCCGCATTGAGGAGCTGATCTATCTCGGCGACCATATCCGCTGCCGGATGACTGTCGCCGGCAACAATGAATTCATCGTGAAGGTGCCGAACACGGCCGACCAGCTCGGTCTTGAAATCGGTGCCGAATCCTATGTCAGCTGGCAGACGGATGACTGCCGCGCCCTTGATCATCGGGCAAGCTGATACGGGAGGGCCGGCAACGGCATCACGAGCGAAATTTGGTCCATGAGGCCGAATCAGGTGTCGCGGGTTGCGGCATCAAGCGAAGCGCCGCAAGGCGTGAACTAGTAAGGGAGAAAGACAATATGTCTGGTTTGACAAAGAAAATTGTTGCTCTCGCCGGGATGTCCGCATTCGTCGCGGGCAGCGCAGTGGCAGCCGAACTCACGGTTGTGTCCTGGGGCGGTGCATACACGAAATCTCAGGTTGAGGCCTATCACAAGCCGTGGATGGCGCAGAGCGGTCACAGCATCATTTCCGAGGATTACGGCGGAGGCATCGCCGAGATCAAGGCGCAGGTCGAGTCGGGTAACGTGACATGGGACGTTGTCGACGTCGAACTGTCCGACGCCATTCGTGCCTGTGACGAGGGTCTTCTCGAGGAAATCGACCACAGCTCGCTGCCGGCAGCCCCTGACGGGACCCCGGCGGTAGACGACTTCCTTCCGGGCACGCTGCATGATTGCGCCGTAGCCAACATCGTCTGGTCGTCGGTCTATGTTTACGATTCCAGCAAGGTTCGTAACTGGAACGCGCCGAAGACAATGGCCGACTTCTTCAACACCGAGGCCTATCCCGGCAAGCGCGGCATGCGCAAGTCGCCGAAGGTGACCATGGAATTCGCTCTGATCGCCGACGGCGTTCCGACCAGCGAAGTCTATGACGTACTGAGCACCGAAGAGGGCATCGAACGTGCCTTCGCCAAGCTCGACACCATCAAGGACGATGTCATCTGGTGGGAAGCCGGCGCGCAGCCGCCGCAGCTTCTTGCTGACGGCGAAGTCATCTTCACCACCGCCTGGAACGGCCGCGTGTTCAACGCTGTTGCCGCTGAAGACCAGAGCTTCGAGATGGTTTGGGACGGTCAGATCTATGACCTCGACCTCTGGGTCATCCCGAAAGGCTCGAAGAACGTAGAAGCCGCTCTGGACTTTGTCCGCTTCTCGACCGCAACCGAGCAGCTGGCGAACCAGGCTTCCTGGATCTCCTATGGCCCGGCCCGTGCATCGTCGGTTCCGCTTATCGGTACCTACCATGACAACCCGGCCATCCAGATGGCCGACCACATGCCGACAGCACCTGGCAACTTCGCCAACGCGCTGCAGAACGACTTCGAGTTCTGGGCAGACAACCAGGACGACCTGAACGAGCGTTTCAACGCCTGGCTTGCACAATAAAATTCCAGCGGTCACCCCAATCGGGGTGACCGCATCTCTTTTGTGAATTGAAGTTGAAGATATTTCCGGGATCATGATGGACGCAACGCAGCCCATTACGGCGGCAGACGGCACGCCCCTGAAGAAAAAGCTGGCGCAGGCCATGTTCCGCAGCAAATTGCGGGCCACCGGCCTTGTTGTGCCGCTTCTGGCGTTTGTGCTGGCAAGTTTCGTTTTTCCGATCCTCGCCCTGATGTGGCAAGGCATCCATAACGACACCTTCGAACGGCTGATGCCCAACCTGACCGAAGAGCTTCGCGTCTGGGACGGGGTCAGCGAGCCGACCGAAGAGATGTACGCCCTTCTTGTCGCCGATCTGAAGCAGAACCGGGCCGACAAGACCATCGGCAAGGTGGCCTCGCGGGTGAATCAGGAGCTGGCCGGCACGCGCTCGCTCTTCACCTCGACGGCGCGCAAGGCGAAGAAACTCGAGCCGCCCTACAAGGA
>LUMQ01002250.1_pt1 | contig 12542 bp, 13 predicted proteins | sample 729621 | NCBI WGS metagenome assembly LUMQ01 (sample SAMN03860259, study PRJNA289734) | marine metagenome | biome: seawater column; feature: ocean; material: water; isolation source: Red Sea water column Station 12 - depth 25m | place: Saudi Arabia: Red Sea | collected 2011-10-15 | depth 25 m | reverse complement strand
GTTCAGGACAAACTTTTTTATGGGATGGAAGAACAGGGGAAAAATTTGATAGACCGGTCACTGTTGGCATCATTTATATGCTCAAACTCCATCATTTAGTTGAAGATAAAATTCATGCTAGATCAACAGGTCCTTATAGTTTGGTTACTCAACAACCATTAGGAGGTAAAGCTCAACTTGGAGGACAACGTTTTGGTGAAATGGAGGTTTGGGCTTTAGAGGCATATGGCGCGTCATATACATTACAAGAAATTTTGACTGTGAAATCTGACGACGTTGCTGGTCGTGTTAAAGTTTATGAGACAATTGTTAAAGGTGAGGAAAATTTTGAGTCTGGTATACCAGAATCATTTAATGTCCTTGTAAAAGAAATAAAATCATTAGCATTAAATGTGGAGCTGAATTAATAATGAAAAAAGAATTATCAGAGTTATTTAAAAATTCAGAAATAATAGAGTCTCAAAATTTTAATAGCATTAAAATTTCTTTGGCAAGTCCTGAAAAAATAAAATCTTGGACTTATGGTGAGATAAAGAAACCTGAAACAATAAATTATAGAACTTTTAGACCTGAAAAAGATGGACTTTTTTGTGCAAGAATATTTGGTCCAATTAAAGACTATGAGTGTTTGTGTGGTAAATATAAAAGAATGAAATTTAGAGGCATTATATGTGAAAAATGTGGTGTCGAGGTAACAAAATCAAATGTTAGAAGAGAGAGAATGGGTCACATAAATCTTGCTACTCCTGTTGCTCATATCTGGTTTTTAAAATCTTTACCAAGCAGAATTGCTCTAGCGGTCGATATGAAATTAAAAGAAATTGAGAGAGTTTTGTACTTTGAAAATTTCATAGTAATTGAGCCTGGACTAACAGGATTACAAAAAAATCAACTTTTAAATGAAGAGGAACTAGCAAAATACCAAGATGAATTTGGAGAAGAAGCCTTCACTGCTGGTATAGGTGCGGAGGCAGTTCTTGAAATGTTAAAAAGTTTAGATTTAGAGTCTGAAAGAAAAAATCTTGTTAGCTTTATTAAAGAGACCAAATCAAAAGTTAATGAAGAAAGAGCAATCAAAAGATTAAAGTTAATTGAGTCTTTTATTGAAACTGGTCAAAAACCTGAATGGATGATTATGACTGTTGTTCCTGTAATTCCACCAGAGTTAAGACCTTTAGTTCCATTAGATGGTGGAAGATTTGCAACTTCCGACCTAAACGATCTTTATAGAAGAGTAATAAATAGAAATAATCGTTTGAAAAGATTAATGGATTTAAAAGCTCCTGATATAATTGTTAGAAACGAAAAACGTATGCTTCAAGAGTCAGTTGATGCACTTTTTGACAATGGAAGAAGAGGAAGAGTAATAACTGGCACAGGCAAAAGACCATTAAAGTCACTTGCCGAAATGTTAAAAGGTAAACAAGGAAGATTCAGACAAAATTTATTAGGAAAACGGGTTGATTATTCTGGTCGATCAGTAATTGTTGTAGGACCAGATTTAAAACTACATGAATGTGGTTTGCCAAAAAAAATGGCATTAGAACTATTTAAGCCTTTTTTATATGCAAGATTGAATAAATTAGGGTTAGCATCAACTATCAAACAAGCAAAAAAATTGGTAGAAAAAGAAACTAATGCTGTATGGGATGCATTGGAACTTATCGTTAGAGAACATCCAGTTTTATTAAATAGAGCTCCAACACTTCATAGACTTGGAGTTCAAGCTTTTGAACCAAAATTAATTGAAGGAGATGCAATTGAGTTACATCCGTTAACATGCGCGGCTTTTAATGCAGATTTTGATGGAGATCAAATGGCCGTTCATGTACCTTTAAGTCTTGAAGCTCAATTGGAAGCAAGAATTTTGATGCTCTCAACGAACAATATTTTATCTCCATCTAACGGGAAACCTATAATTGTACCGAGTCAAGATATGATCTTGGGTATCTATTATTTATCACAAGAACCAGTAAGTGATAAACCCATGGGTTATTTTTTAGATGCTGATCAAATTGAATTTGCATTGTCTTCTGATCAAATTAAAGTTCATAGTACAATTATTTCAAGATTTGAAACAGTAGATGAAAAAGGCAATAAAAAATTTGAAAAATATACATCTACTGCTGGAAGGTTTTTATTGGCAAATTTACTTCCGAAAAATTTTAACATCAAATTTTCTTTAATTGATAGGCTTTTACCTAAAAAAACCGTATCAGAAATTATTGATGTAGTTTTTAGATTTTGTGGTCAAAAAACAACTGTAATTTTCTGTGATAAACTTAAAGATTTGGGATTCAAACACGCGTTTAAAGCTGGAATTTCATTTGGTAAAGATGACTTGGTAATACCTGAAAATAAAACACAACTAATTGATGACACTAAAAAATTAATCGCTGATTATGAAACACAATACGCAGAAGGTTTAATTACTAGAGGTGAAAAATATAATAAAGTAGTTGATGCTTGGTCAAAGTGTACGGATAAGGTTGCAGGTGAAATGATGAAAGGTATTTCAGCTACAGAAAAAACTCCCGAAGGTCTTAAAATTAATTCAGTATTTATGATGGCTGATAGCGGTGCTAGAGGCTCAGCTGCTCAAATGAAACAATTGGCAGGAATGAGAGGATTAATTGCAAAGCCATCCGGAGAAATTATTGAAAGTCCAATTACTTCTAACTTTAAAGAAGGTTTGACAGCTCTTGAATATTTTAATTCTACTCACGGAGCTCGTAAAGGTTTAGCAGACACAGCTTTAAAAACTGCAAGTTCAGGTTATTTAACAAGAAGACTTTGTGATGTAGCCCAAGATTTAACAATAACTAAAAAAGAATGTGATTGTAAAAATCCTGGTTTTATCGAACTTTCAGAAATATTAGAAGGTGGTAATGTAGTAGTTAGTTTATCAGAAAGAGCTCTGGGAAGAATGACTTTTGATGATGTGAAACATCCGATTACAGGGGAAATAATATTAAAAAAACAAACAATGATTGATGAAGCTGGCTGTGATAAAATAGATTCAGCTGGTATTAAATCAATTAAAGTTTATTCCGTCATGACTTGTGGTTCTAAAGAGGGGGTATGTGCAACTTCCTACGGAAGAGATTTATCTAGAGGTAAAATGGTCCATGTCGGTGAGGCGATTGGAATGATCTCAGCACAATCAATTGGTGAACCAGGAACTCAATTAACCATGCGTACTTTCCACGTTGGTGGTACTGCATCAGTAAAACAAGATTCTCAAATTGTAACTAAAAATGAAGGTGTTCTAAAAATTATAAATTCAAATATTTTAGAAGACTCAAAGAAAAATCTAATAGTTATGGGTAGAAATACTCAATTATCTATTGAAGATGATAATGGAGTTCAAGTTGCAGTTTATAAAGTTGCTTATGGTTCAAAATTATTTTTTAAAAATGGTGATAAAGTAAAAGCAAATACAAAAATTTGTGAATGGGATCCATATACAACACCAGTAATTGCAGAGAAAAGTGGTATAGCAAGTTATGTAGACTTAATCGATGGAGTAACTATACAAGAAACTACTGATGATGCGACTGGTATTTCCTCAAAATCAGTTATTGATTGGAGATCACAGTCCAAGAGTTCTGAGCTAAAACCTCGTATTACGTTAAGAGATGAAAAGGGAAATGTAATCCTGACTCAATTTTATCAGTAAAAGATGGTCAAAAAGTTTCAGCAGGAGATGTAATTGCAAGACTACCTAAAGAGACAACTAAAACAAAAGATATTACTGGAGGTCTTCCAAGAGTAGCAGAATTGTTTGAGGCTAGAAAAGCAAAAGATAGCGCAATAATAGCAGAGAATGATGGGCAAGTTGTTTTTGGTAAAGAGGTACGAGGCAAACAAAGAGTTTCAATTGTTCCTGAAGATGGATCTGAACCCTCAAATTATTTAATTCCTAAGGGTAAACATATCAATTTTAATCAGGGTGAAAAAATTAAAAAAGGTGAATATCTTCTAGATGGTCAACCTCTTCCACATGATATCTTAAGAATAATGGGAATAAAAGATTTAACAGAATATTTTGTTAATCAAGTCCAAGAAGTTTATAGATTACAGGGAGTAATAATAAATGATAAACATATTGAGACGATTTTAAGACAAATGCTTAAAAAAATTGAAGTTAAATCCTCTGGTGACTCATCATATTTACCTGGTGAAATTATTGACCGAATTAAATTTGAAAATATGAATGAGAAATTAAAATCAGAAGGTAAAAAACCTGCTGTGGGTGAAAGAGTTTTAATGGGTATTACTAAAGCTTCATTACAGACTGAGTCATTTATATCTGCTGCATCATTCCAAGAGACTACTAGAGTACTAACAGATGCTGCGATAAAAGGTAAAGTTGATCCTTTAAACGGCCTTAAAGAAAATGTAATAGTAGGTAGATTAGTTCCTGCTGGGACTGGAAATATTAAGAACAAGTGGAACAAAAAAGCTCTTGAGGATGATAATAAATTTTTGTCAGAACAAGAAAAGATAGAGCCTTCTGAAAGCCAGACAAATCAATAAAAATAAGCACTAAAATCAATAGTTTTAGTTTGACAAAATCAAATTAATAAGTAATTTGGCGATATTTTTGGTTGGAACGTAGTACCATTTAACGTACTAAACGCTGCCATAATAACCTGTCAGTTATTTCATTCAAAAATATTAACTAATTTTTAAACAAGAATTATGCCAACGATTAATCAGTTGCTGAAGAAAAAAAGAGTGAAACAAATTACTAGGAATAAAGTTCCAGCTCTTGAAAAACAACCTTTGAAAAGAGGTGTATGCGTGAAAGTTTATACAACAACTCCTAAAAAACCTAATTCAGCCTTAAGAAAAGTTGCTAGAGTAAGATTATCAAATGGTTTTGAAGTTACAGCTTATATTCCTGGTGAAGGACATAATTTACAAGAACACTCAGTTGTTTTAATAAGAGGTGGAAGAGTAAAAGATTTGCCAGGAGTCAGGTACCATATTTTAAGAGGAAACCTAGACACACAAGGCGTTGCGAATAGAAAAAAAAGAAGATCTTTATACGGAACAAAAAAAGGTAAATAAAAATGTCTAGAAAAAAAACTCAGCCTAAAAAAAATATTGTTCCAGATCCAAAGTATAATTCCACTATAATTCCAAAATTAATAAATAATATTATGTATGATGGTAAGAGAGGTGTAGCAGCTAAGATTGTTTATGATGCAATTGAAAAAATTAAAACTAAATCAAAAGAAGATCCAATTAATATTTTTAATGAAGCGATAAATAACATCAAGCCTACTGTCGAGGTAAGATCTAGAAGAGTTGGTGGAGCAACTTATCAAGTTCCAGTTGAGGTAAAAAGTAAAAGAGCTCAAGCTCTTGCAATAAGATGGTTAGTCGACTCAGCAAGAAAAAGAAAAGATAAGTATATGTCAGATAAAATTTTCAGTGAACTTTTTGATGCTTATGAAAAAAAAGGTGCTGCTGTAAAGAAAAGAGAAGATGTACACAAAATGGCAGAGTCGAATAAAGCCTTTGCACGATCACATACATTAGACAAATACAGAAACATTGGGATCATGGCTCATATCGATGCTGGTAAAACTACTACTACAGAAAGAATTTTATATTATACAGGTAAAAGTCATAAAATAGGTGAGGTACATGATGGTGCTGCCACAATGGACTGGATGGAACAAGAGCAGGAGAGAGGAATAACAATTACCTCTGCAGCTACTACGTGTTTTTGGCAAGATCATAGAATTAACATTATAGATACCCCAGGTCACGTTGATTTTACTATTGAAGTTGAAAGATCATTAAAAGTTTTAGATGGAGCTGTAGCTGTATTTGATGGTGTAGCTGGTGTAGAACCACAATCTGAAACAGTATGGAGACAAGCTGATAAATATAAAGTTCCAAGAATTTGTTTTGTTAATAAATTAGATAGAACTGGAGCAGACTTCTTTAGATGTGTTGATATGATTAAAGATAGATTAGGAGCTAAGCCATTAGTTTTACAAATCCCAGTTGGAATTGAAGCATCATTAACAGGCGTTGTAGACCTAGTAAAAATGAAAGCTCAAATTTGGAAAAATGAAGCTTTAGGTGCAGAGTGGGAATATAAAGATATACCTGATGATTTAAAAGAATTAGCTAACAAATACAGAACAGAATTAGTTGAAATTGCAGTTGAGCAAGATGAAAAATTAATGGAAAGTTATTTAAATGGTGATGAAATAAAAGAAGATGACCTTAAAAAATGTATAAGAAAAGGAACATTAAATTTTGATTTTGTTCCAGTTTTAACTGGATCAGCATTTAAAAACAAAGGTGTTCAACCATTATTAGACGCTGTTGTAAACTATTTACCAAGCCCTTTAGATATTGGTTCAATTAAAGGCACAAAAGTTGGATCTGATGAAGAGGTAGAAATGAAATTTGACGATAATGCACCATTTTCTGCATTAGCATTTAAAGTTGCCAATGATCCATTTGTTGGATCTTTAACATTTATAAGGATTTATTCTGGAACTATTAAATCTGGTACTGCAATATATAATTCTTCTACTGATAAGGAAGAAAGAGTAGGAAGAATGCTGCTTATGCATGCAAATTCTCGAGAAGATATTAAAGAGGCAAATGCGGGTGACATAGTTTCGTTAGCGGGTCTTAAAAATACAATGACGGGACATACTTTGTGTAATAAAGAAAATTTAGTTTTATTAGAACCAATGGAATTTCCTGATCCAGTTATTGAAATCGCTGTAGAGCCAAAAACAAAAGGTGACCAAGAAAAGATGGGAGAGGCTTTGGCAAGATTAGCAAAAGAAGATCCATCATTTAGAGTTTCTTCAGATGAAGAGTCGGGACAAACAATAATCAAGGGTATGGGTGAACTACACTTAGATATTATTGTTGATAGAATGAAAAGAGAATTCAAAGTTGAGGCAAATGTCGGAGCTCCACAAGTTGCTTATAGAGAAACTATTGAGAAATCAGCTGAATTTGAGTACATCCATAAAAAACAAAGTGGTGGTGCTGGACAGTTTGCTAAAGTAAAACTCTTTGTAGAACCACAAGAACCTGGTGAAGGAAGACTTGTTGAAAGTGCAATTAAAGGTGGCGCAATTCCAAAGGAGTTTATACCTGGTGTTGAAAAAGGTATAGAAACAGTTTCTGACAGTGGAATTTTGGCTGGATTTCCGATGATTGATTATAAGGTAACGATAGTAGATGGATTACATCATGATGTTGACTCGAGCGTATTAGCTTTTGAATTAGCAAGCAGAGCTTGTTTCAAACAAGCTTGTACTAATGGTGGATTAAAATTATTAGAGCCTATTATGCGAGTTGAGGTCGTGACACCTGAAGATTATATGGGAGATGTTATTGGTGACTTAAATAGTAGAAGAGGTCAAATTAGTACTCAAGAACAAAGAGGTAATGCTACTGTAATAACTGCTATGGTTCCTTTAGCTAATATGTTTGGATACATAAATAATTTAAGATCGATGTCTCAAGGTAGAGCTCAATACTCTATGTTTTTTGATCATTATTCAAAAGTACCTCAAAATGTTCAGGACGAAGTAACCAAGAAAGTAGCTGGGTAATATGGAAAAGCAAAATATCAGAATTAAACTTAGGGCATATGATAATAAAATTCTAGATGCTTCTACAGAAGAAATAGTTAACACTGTTAAAAGAACTGGTGCCACTATAAAAGGTCCTATACCGCTACCAACAAGGATTGAGAGATATACAGTTCTTAGATCACCACATATTGATAAGAAAAGTAGAGAACAATTTGAGTCAAGAACGCATAAAAGATTGATTGATATTATTGAACCAACACCACAAACTGTTGAAGCATTAATGAAGTTAGACCTAGCCTCAGGAGTAGACGTGGAGATCAAGATATAATTATGAATGAAATAGCTTTACTAGGAAAGAAACTTGGTATGACAAGAGAGTTTTATAAGACTGGTCAACTGGTACCTGTAACTGTCTTGAAAATGGAAAAAGCAAGAGTAATCCAAGTAATTGATCAAGAAAAGAGAGGCTACAAGGCAGTTCAACTAGGCTACGGTAAAATTAAAAATTCAAAATTGACAAAGGCTATGAAGGGTTATTTTGCAAAAAAGAATACTGAGGCAAAGAAAAGATTAAAAGAGTTTAGAGTTATCAGTACAGAAAATTTTAAAGAGGGAAATGAGTTCGGATTAGAAATATTTAAGGATATTAAATTTGTGGACACTAAATCAAAAACGATTGGTAAAGGATTTGCTGGGGCGATGAAAAGACATAATTTTGGTGGATTAAGAGCAACTCACGGTGTTTCTATATCTCACAGATCTCATGTTTCGACTGGCCAGAGACAAGATCCAGGTAAAGTCTTTAAAGGAAAAAAAATGGCTGGTCATATGGGAGACAAACTTAGAACTATGCAAAATATAGAAATTATAAAAACAGATTTAGAAAATGAGCTTTTATATTTAAAAGGATCAATACCAGGATCAAAAAATTCAGAAGTATTAGTTAAAGGATCTGTAAAAAATATTAAAAAATTAACAATTGCTGAAAAAGAAAAAATAATGAAAGTAGAAAAGTTAAATTTAAATGGAAAAAAAGACTCTATCGAGCTTTTAGATAAAATTTTTTCAGTCAAGATAAATTCAAAACTGGTAAATAGTGTTCTTTATAAAACTAATGCTAATTACAAAGGTCGACATGCTAAGACAAAACAGCAAAATGAAGTTTCTGGTCCTACATCTAAAATTTATGCTCAAAAAGGCACAGGTAATGCAAGACATGCGAGTAGAAAAGCTCCAATTTTTGTTGGTGGTGGTATAGCTCATGGTCCAAAAGGTGAGTCATCATATAAAAAGAGAAAATTAAACAAAAGTGAAAAAAAACAAAGCATTGGTTCTTTATTTAGTGAAAAAATTAAGAATAAAAATCTTTTAATTTTTAATGATTTTGTATCAGAAATTAAAAAAACAAAAGAGATGAATATCATTATTAAAAAATTTGATATTACAAATTCATTAATAATTTTAGATAAAATTTCAAAAAATAAAATTGAAAAATCTATAAGAAATATTCCAAATATTAAAGTGACAGATGTAAATCATTTTAGTGCCTTTGATATTGTCAAATTTAAAAAAGTTGTCTTTACAGAAAGCTCAGTTAAAGAACTAGAGAAGAGGTATGCTTAATATGAATAAGATTCATTTATATGATAAAATTTTATCACCTCAAGTAACAGAGAAATCGACTAATTTGTCCGAACAAAATAAAATTGTATTTAAGGTACCTTCAGCAGCCAATAAGAAAAATTTAAAATCAAACATAGAAAAAATTTTCAAGGTAAATGTTACCAAAATAAATATTATCAACAAACAAAGTAGAACAAAATTAACAAGAGGAAGAAAAACTAAAGTTTCAGGATTTAAAAAAGCGATAGTTACATTAAAAAAAGGTCAAAGTATTGATTTAACAACAGGAATATAAAATGGCTCTAAAAACTTTTAAACCCTACACAAAATCAACAAGAGGCACAATTCTTGTGGATCGAAATGGCCTTTGGAAAGGAAAACCTTTTAAATCTTTAGTTTCACCAAAAAACTCAATGAAAGGTAGAAATAATTATGGACGAATAACTTCTGTTAACAGAGCAGGGGGTCATAAAAAAATGTATAGACATGTCGATTTTTATAGAAAAAAATTTGATATGCCAGCGATTGTGGAAAGAATTGAATATGATCCAAACAGATCTTGTTACATTATGTTAGTAAAATTTGATGATAATTCACATGCTTATTATCTAGCACCTCAAAAAATTAAAGTTGGAGACAAAATTGAAAATGGATCTAAAAAAGAAATTAAAGTTGGAAATTGTATGCCATTACAAGATATTCCAGTTGGTATTAATATTCACAATGTTGAAATTCAGCCAGGAGGTGGTGGAAAAATTGCAAGGTCTGCAGGAACTTCAGTCACAATTAGTGGATTAGATGGAAATTATACTTTAATTAAATTAGCCTCTGGAGAGGTAAGAAAAATTGACTCAAGATCCCTTGCTACAATTGGAGTTTTGAGTAATCCAGACCAAAAAAATATCAAAATTGGTAAAGCAGGTAGATCTAGATGGCTTGGCAGAAGACCTCATACACGAGGAGTCGTAAAAAACCCTGTTGATCACCCACATGGAGGTGGTGAAGGTAAAACAGCTGGTGGTAGACACCCAGTTTCTCCAACAGGTCAATCGGCAAAAGGTTTAAAAACAAGAGATAACAAAAGAACAGATAAATTTATTGTTAGAAGAAGAAACAAGAGAAAGGATACAAAATAATGGCAAGAGCTGTGTGGAAAGGGCCTTTTGTTGAGCTTAGTTTGATCAAAAAAGTTGATAAATATAAAGCTGACTCAAAAAAAATACCTATTAAAACATGGTCTAGAAAGTCTACAATTATTCCTGATTTTGTAGGAGTGAGTTTTTTAATTTATAATGGAAAAAAATTCATTCCAATTACTATTTCGGAGGATATGGTTGGGCATAAATTAGGAGAGTTTGCACCAACTAGATCTTTTTTTGGACATACACCAGCTGATAAAAAAGCAAAACCAGCAGAAGCGGATGAAAAAAAATAAGATATGAGTAAAAAAAAGAAAAAAAACCTAAATAAGAATAAGATTGTTAGATCTGTAAATAACAATATTAGATCTAGTGTAAGAAAATTAAATCCCATATTAAAGAATATAGTTGGAAAAAAAGTTGAAGTAGCCATAAGAGATTTGCAATTTTCTGAAAAAAGAGTCACTAAAGATATAAGAAAAACTATAAGTTCAGCGGTTGCGAATGCAGAGAATAACTTCCAATATGATATCGATAAATTAATAGTAAAAGAAGCTTATTGTGGAAAAAAAATTATTATGAAAAGATTTAGACCTAGAGCAAAGGGGAGAGCAGCGCCAATATTGAAACCTTTCTCAAGTGTAACAATCATTCTTTCAGAGGCAAAAAAAGTGGAGGCACATGGGACAAAAAGTTAATCCTGTCGGTTTTAGATTAGGTGTCAATAGAGGATGGGACTCTGTTTGGTATGCTAAGAAGAAAGATTTTGGAAATTATTTAATCGAAGATTTTAAAATACGAGAATATATTAAAAAAAATGTAATAAATTCTGGAGTTTCAAAAGTAATGATCGAAAGGACTGCTAACAAATGTTATGTAACTATTTATACTTCAAGGCCAGGGTTTGTAATTGGAAAAAAAGGTAGTGATATTGATAAAATTAAAAATAATTTATCAAAGTTTACTTCAAATGAAGTTACACTAAATATTAAAGAAGTTAAAAAACCAGAGACAAACGCTTATCTTGTAGCTGAAAATATTGCTCAACAATTAGTAAAAAGAATTTCTTATAGAAGAGCAATGAAAAGGGCTATGCAATCTTGTTTAAGATTAGGAGCTAAAGGAATAAAAGTTTCTATAAGTGGTCGACTTGGTGGAAATGAAATAGCAAGAACTGAATGGTTAAGAGACGGAAGTATACCATCTCATACACTAAGAGCAGATATTGATTATGCTGAAGCAGAAGCACTAACAACTTATGGTATTATTGGTATTAAAGTTTGGATTTATAAAGGAGAAGTTTTTGCAAAAGAATTTAGTCAAGAGACAAACAAGGTTACTCCAAAGGAAGGTAAAGAATAATGCTTCAACCAGTAAGAACAAAATGGCGAAAAGCCCATAAAGGAAGAATCCATGGCAATGCTTCTAGAGCTAATTTTATAAATTATGGTGCGTATGCATTAAAGGCTTTAACTCCTGAAAGAGTGACTGGTAAACAAATAGAAGCAGCCAGAGTTGCTCTAACAAGACATATGAAAAGACAAGGAAGGGTATGGACTAGAATTTTTCCGAATATTCCTGTCTCAAAAAAACCAATTGAAGTCAGAATGGGAAAAGGGAAAGGTTCACCAGAATTTTATGCGTGTAGAGTAAAACCAGGTAGAATTTTATTTGAAGTTGATGGAGTATCAGAACAAATTGCAAAAGAAGCTTTATATAAAGCTTCAGCAAAACTACCTATCAAAACTAAGACTATAAAGAGGTTTGCTTAAATGAAAAAAAAAGAAATTAAAAAATTATCTAAAGACGAAATTTTAAAAAATATTGATAAATTTAAAAAAGATTTATTTAATTTTAGATTTCAAAAAATTAATTCACAAATAACTAATCCTGCAAAGATTGGTGAAACAAAGAAAGCAATAGCAAGATTAAAAACGCAATTAAGAGGTAAATTAAATGCCTAAGAAAATTTTAACAGGTGTAGTAGTTAGTGATAAACCTAACAAGACAATAACGGTAATGGTGGAAAGAAAATTTTCTCATCCATTACTAAAAAAAGTGATACGTGTAAGAAAAAAATATAATGCTCATGATGAAAATAATAAATTTAAAATTGGTGATAAAGTTTCTATTATCGAAAGTAAACCAATTTCTAAAAACAAAAGATTTCAAGTAATGGATGGTTTAAAAT
>LUMQ01000406.1_pt1 | contig 12616 bp, 15 predicted proteins | sample 729621 | NCBI WGS metagenome assembly LUMQ01 (sample SAMN03860259, study PRJNA289734) | marine metagenome | biome: seawater column; feature: ocean; material: water; isolation source: Red Sea water column Station 12 - depth 25m | place: Saudi Arabia: Red Sea | collected 2011-10-15 | depth 25 m | reverse complement strand
GTATAAAAATAGTAACAGAGGAGACCTAAATGCAAAACTATTTACCAACTGATTATCAAAATTTTATTGCTCTTTCTAGATATGCAAGATGGAAAGACGATGAGCAAAGACGAGAGACTTGGATAGAAACTGTGGATAGATATATGGACTATATGGACAATCATCTAAAAACTAATTACAACTATACGATTACTAAAGCTCTCAAAGAGAAACTAAATGAATCTATACTATCCCTAGGCACTATGCCGAGCATGAGAGCATTAATGACTGCAGGTATAGCGTTAGATAGATGTCATGTAGCAGGATATAACTGTAGCTACATACCTGTAGATAGTCCACGTAGCTTTGATGAATGTATGTATATACTTATGTGTGGCACAGGTGTAGGTTTCTCTGTAGAAAGAGAGAATGTAGATAAACTACCTGTAGTAAACGAACACTTTGAGCAGTCATCTACTGTTATAAAGGTTGCTGATAGTAGACCCGGATGGTCAAGAGCATTACGTGAGTTAATATCTTTATTATATGCAGGACAGATACCTACATGGGATGTATCCGAGGTAAGACCTGCAGGTGCTAGACTAAAAACTTTTGGTGGTAGAGCATCAGGACCTGCTCCTCTCATAGACTTGTTTAAGTTTTGTATACAGAAGTTTGAGGGTGCAAAAGGTAGAAGACTATTTCCTATAGAGTGTCACGATATCATGTGTAAGATAGGGGAGGTTGTAGTTGTTGGTGGTGTTAGACGTTCTGCTCTTATCTCTTTGTCTAACTTAGGTGATGACCAAATGCGTCATGCCAAGTCAGGACAGTGGTGGGAGAATGAAGGGCAAAGAGCATTGGCTAATAACTCTGTAGCGTTTAAAGGTAAGCCTGAGATGGGTACATTCATGAGAGAGTGGACATCATTATATGAATCTAAATCAGGAGAGCGTGGTATCTTTAATAGAAAAGCCGCAAAAGTAAAAGCATCGGAGAATGGTAGACGTGAGACTGAGCATGAGTTTGGATGTAATCCATGCAGTGAGATTATTCTTAGACCTTATCAGTTCTGTAATCTTACAGAGGTTGTTGCACGAGAAACAGATGATATAGTATCCTTGAAAGATAAAGTTCGCATGGCTACTATATTAGGCACATTTCAATCTACTCTTACAGACTTTAAGTATCTACGTAAAGTATGGAAATCTAATACAGAGGAAGAGAGGTTGCTAGGTGTATCTTTGACAGGTATATTAGACTGTCCTGTTCTATCTCCTGATAATAGTAACTTATCTTTTAACTTACAACTACTAAAAGAGGTTGCAGTAGAAACTAACAAGAAGATTGCTAAAGACTTAGGCATACCACAGTCAACTGCTATAACATGTATCAAACCTAGTGGCACAGTTAGCCAATTAGTTGACAGTGCATCAGGAATACATGCAAGACATAATCCTTTCTATGTTAGAACTGTGCGTGGAGATAATAAAGACCCACTCACACAGTTTATGAAAGAGAGTGGTATCCCTGCAGAACCTGATGTCATGAAGCCTGACAGCACAACTGTGTTTAGCTTTCCTATGAAGTCACCTACAGGTGCTATCACTAGAACTGAGATGACTGCTGTACAACAGTTAGAATATTGGCTCATGTTCCAAAGAAGTTGGTGTGAGCATAAACCATCTGTAACTATATCTGTAAAAGAAGATGAGTGGATGGATGTAGGAGCTTGGGTATACAGAAACTTTGATGAGGTATCAGGTATATCCTTCTTACCTTTCAGTGACCATACATATGCACAAGCACCTTATCAAGATATAAATGAGGAAGAGTACAAAGAGTTACATAGTAAGATGCCTACCTCTATTGATTGGTCTAAGTTAGCAGACTTCGAGAAAGAGGACACGACAAGTGGCTCTAAAGAACTAGCTTGTACTGCTGATGCCTGTGAAATGGTTGACATACAGGCTAGTTAATGTTAGAAAATACAGTGCAACTAATATGGTGGCAATGGTGGTTACTTATTGCCATCACTATAAATACGTTAATAAACTTAATCGTTTTCTTTAAAGGTAGAAAGCTACACATAAGGGAACTATTACATCTTAAACCCAAAGTGAAAGGAGTCACACATGGAAAACCTAGAACCAAGTAAAGAAGACAGAAAAAAGTTTGACATAGACCTAGAGTATGGTAAAGTAAGGGAACAGTTTGTAGCAGATATGTTACAAAACAAAAAGATAGAAGTAAAAAGTGAAAGAGATAAGTGGCAGAAGACAGGCAACATAGCTATAGAATACGAATCATATGGTAAGCCTAGTGGCATCAATGCAACAGAAGCAGACTATTGGTTTCATAATCTATGCATAGGTGATGATGTCTTTTGTACACTTGTCTTTAATGTAGATAATCTAAAGAAGCTAATTGATAGATTAGATTACAAGAGAAGTGTATCAGGTGGAGACCATAATGCATCTAAAATGTATTTGTTAAAACTAGATAAGTTGTTTTCATCTGACGTTATAAAAACATTTAAAGGAGAACATTAATGAGAGAGATGTTATTATCAGCATTAAAGTCCTATTATGTAGGACATATTAACAAGCACATAGCTAATGTAGAAATATATCTGAGCAGGTCTACAGGTATTGGAGAACACTCTGATATAATAGAAGCTATGGACAAAGAGATAGAGCACATTGATAAGTATGATGCAAGACTATCAATGATAATGAAATATTTAGAAAGGAGACAACCAAATGAAACAGAGGAAAAAAAGGAATCCAAATCTAAGTAAGTATGATGCACCCCTACGTATTCAGTTTGAGCGTGGGGTCAATGCTTTTAAAGGCAAGCAATACATACGTAATGTTGCTAAGTTCGGTGCTAAGATTATATGTACAGAGAGTCCATACAATCCTAACACTATGCAACATAGGGAGTGGCAAAGAGGATATAACTTTGCTTATACCAAACAGTTGGAGAAAGTAAAACGTGACGAAGCTAGAAGAAGAAGCCAAGAAGTTCATGCAGTTGCACAATAAGAGTTTGATAACTGCAAATGAATACCAAGAGAAGTGTAAGACTACAGCTATCTATCCTAAGAAAGATGCCATAGCTTACCTATCTCTTGGACTTGTGAGTGAAGCAGGAGAGGTAGCAGGGAAAGTAAAGAAACAAATACGTGATGGCACTACATCAAACGTAGCGTCTGAGATAGGTGATGTTCTTTGGTATTGTGCTATGTTAGCGAATGAGTTAGGTGCTAATCTAGGTAAGATTATGGAAGATAATTTGTATAAACTTAATGATAGAAAGACACGAGGAACGTTACAGGGGTCAGGAGATAGTCGTTAAAATGCACTACCTGATAAAGCATTACCCGTAATTTTACCTACTAACAAGTGGTTTCTATCAGGGTCTGCTTCTTGCATTTCCATAACTGTCATACCATATTTTTCCATATAATATTCGTCTGCTAGTTTTCTTTTATCTGCTCCTAATCTACCCCATTGTGCTCTATCAAAAGGGGTAAAGGCTCTACCCTCTAGCCTAGCCTCTGCCTGTGCCTCTGCTTTTCCTAACTCTTTAGATATATTTCTATACAACTTTAAATTGTTTAAAAGCATGGCTTTCTTTTTAGTATCAGAGGCTTGTTTATATCTGTCAGACTGAACAATCTTTTTAACCTCTTTGTCCACATACTTACCCATATATCTTTTAACAAAAGCATCTGCAGATTTATCTCCTGTTGATGGAACTACTTGATAAGTTTCTAGTCCAAATTTAACTAACTCTTTTTCTACAGGGGTTCGTTGCATTTCTTTTCTAACACCTGTTAATTGAGTTCCTACAGGACTTTGTCTATATATTTTACCCTCTCTTGTAGCACTCTCTAACTCAGGATAATATTCTTTTACAAAAGGTAAATTACGTAGTATAGAATTAGAGAATGCACTCATGCCTCTTTCAGTAGCACCTGAACCATCTATCTGATTAAAGTCTCTAAGCACTGCTTCTTCTTCATCAAAAGCAGCCACTACATCTCTTACAATTCTACCCGGAGTAGCTGCACCACCAATTAACTCACCTATATATCCACCAACATACTCTGCTAATTTTTCACCTGTGATATCAGTGAGTCCTGTTGGACTTCTGAGGTTCTTATAGAAAGACTCAATCATATATGAACTTGCACCTGTTCTAAACTGAGAGCCTGTTATACCCTCTAGTAAATCCTTAGTATCTATCTTTTCTAATTCATTATTATCCCACTTTACTATAAAGTCTGCCACTATTAAGTAAGGAGCTAATGGAAAGAAAGGTCTCATATCTGCAGTTCTACCATCATCCGTTTTAGATTCATACCACTTTACGTCTTGGTTATTAGACCTATGATAGATTGCTGCTTGAAGAGCGGCATAACCAACTAAACCTTTAGAGAATTGTTCTCTAGCTAAGTTAAATTGTCTCTCACCTGCCTTAAAATCACCTTTTAAATATTTACCTAAACCACCTGCACTATTTAAAGTAGCACCCACAAAACTTACAGGACTATATTGAAATTGAAACTGCATTGCATTTGCCATAAATCTAGCAAAAGGAAATGCACCTGTACCTGCAGGCACACCTATAAGTCCGGGCAAAGGTCCTAGCTTCTCATTAAACTTTATAAAGGTATGTGCTAAACTATCACCTACATATTTCTTAGAGTTTTCTTTAGGCATACGAGAGAATGTAAATGCTACTGAGTCTTCTACTGCATCACTTAAAAGTTTAGTTGGTAATACCATATTCTTTTCTAAAACTTCTTGTAGACTCAAACCCATTCTTCTTAGCTTTTTATCCACTGATGCAGTAAATACACCTCTTCTAAAAAATCCATCTTGCATGATGTTTAAATGGTTTAGTGCCATAGTAAATCTAGATAAACTTTCAGTACCTGTTACCTCTCCTGTTGTTCTGTTAAGGGTTCTTAATAACTGAGGATTATATTTTAGTAAAGATTCTGCTAACTCTCCTGATGTATTATTATCCATAGTAAATGCTATGAGACCAAAAGCATCTCTACCTATATCTCTTAGTCCTCTTTGGAAGTTACCTGCAGTAATATCTTCTACTGCTTTACCTGTCGCTAAAGAATTTATCGCTCTACCTGCATGATATAGACTTGACTCCATTAAGTTGTAGGCAGACTCAAAGCCTAATCTAGTCACACCTGTAGCCACGTTACGAACAGTTGTAGATAATTGTGTAACCATGAGTGCTCTACGCTCTCTATCCATTCTTTGCATAAATGAAACTAATTTACTAGTCTCAGTATCACCCATGTTACCAAACTTTTCGTCAAATAATTTCTTGAGAAGAGGGTCTGACTCCTTATAACCTTTAAATAGTTTTCCTAATGGACTAGCTGCCTGTAACAACTGTCCTGCCTCACTAAATGATGTATAAGTTATTTCAGAAAACTGTTTCTGAGTCAATCCTGCTCTAGCTATAGCACCATCTAGTAAGTCTAAGTCAATACCTTCAAACTCTTTAGTGTTAAATCTCTGTAGTATTTCTCCTATAGCTTCTGATGCTTTACCATCACCCTCTTGATACTTACTTAAAAATTCATCATACTTACCTGTAGTGTCTTTTAACATATCCTCTACAGTTTCTGTGGCTACTTTAGATACTCTTTGGATTATATCCACTTTAACTTTTTTGTCTAGTATATCTAAATTAGATAAATTTAAATCAGGGTCTAGATTATCTAGTATTCTTCTACCCTCTGTAGGGTCAAATGAGATATCATCTGCATTCATGGTAAGTTGTCTACCTATATTTTCATCAGGATTAGCATTACCACTAAATGCTTTAGAGGCTAACCTGTCATTTTTACCTTCTTTTATTAACTGTTTTCTAGCTTTATTTATAGCTCCTTTACCTAAACTCTTATAACCAACACCACCTATTGTACCAACTATAGCTGAACTAAGTCCTGCTGAAAGTAATATATCACTAACTGTAGCCTCTTCACCCATCTCTGCTTCAGCTTCTACCTTACTCAATCCATATTCGTCATACGCACCTCTGAATCCCTCTACTGCTGTTTCAGCTATTAGAGGCTTTTTGATAGCCTGAAATCCTATTCTACTTGACTGTGATATAGCACCTCTTTTACCTAGTTGTAGTATAGATTGTTTAGCAGCTTGGGTTGCTGCTACAGTTGCTATCTTTGCAGTTCCTAATCCTATTAAATTTATAGGGTCTGCTATCAATGCCTTTCCATAATCTAATATACCATCAAGAGTTCCTGTTCCACCTTCTTCATAAAAACTAGGTAGTCTTTGGATATCTCGGTATAAAGCACCAAACTCTGCTTTATCCTCTTCTGATGAAGAACGAATCCAATCGACTTGACCCATTAAATCTAATGTATTAGCGTTTATTTGTCGATAATGTGTTACAAATCTTTTTACATAATCTTTGTCACTTTCACCTTCCATCTGCATACCTGACTCACCGAATCTTTTCTTTCCGTATGAGCGTAAGGTAGACAAAAAGTTTTCATCTTTAGAAAACTCATCTAAAGTTTTTATTCTCTCTTCAAAAGTTTCATCTGCATATGTGGGGTCTAGCTGAAAGGAATCTTCAGCTTTAGGTTTGTCTTCATCTTCTTCTGCAAAGTAGTCTATCTGCTTTGTTGCTACAGCTACTTCTTCTTTTTCTTCAGGCTTCTCCTCTTCCTCTGCAAAGTAATCTACAGAGGTGGTATTAGATACTTCTATAGCTTCTTCAGTAGCATCTTTTTTCTCTTCGTCATCCTCTGCGAAGTAGTCTACAGTATTCTTTAAAGCCATTTATCTTTTACCTTTTCGTGCCTCGGCTCTTATCTGTGCTTGACTCTTTTTATCTTCAGGTACAGCATCTCCAAATCTCTTTTTTCTCAACTCTGCTAGTCTTTTCTTCTCTGCATCGGCTGCTTTCTTTTCTTCTGTATATTTATTCCAAACAATTTGTGCTAAACCATCCATTCTTTCTTCATAAGCCTCTTGAGTTTCGTCTGCTTTCTTTGGATAGGTTTGCATTAACATATCAGAAAGTTGCATAGGATTAGTTATGGTAGTTTTTGTTCCTTGATTTAACTCTAATAAGTTTCTAGCCACGTTTTCATTTACTTCAGGATTATCTTTAACAAGTTTTTCTACCTTTTCTCTCTTAGTTATTTTCTTTGGCTCTTGTATTTCTTTTTCACCTTCACCTTCACCTACACCAAATTCTTCTTTTAAAACTTCTTCTACTAATCCTTGTGCATTATTCGTTGCTATCCAGTTTAAAGCACCCTCAGATTTAACAGTGCCATCACTATCAATTAATCCTTTTACATAATTTTTCTTAGACTCTCTAAGTTTTTGATTATAGTATTTAGTTGCTTCATCTCCTGATAAAAGTCCTTCAGGTGTGGTTACTTTTAAAATACCACCTGATGTATTATAACCTACCTCTGTTTTTAGATTAGTTACTACACTATTAAATCCTGTGTTAACTTTAGAGAAAGTTAAGTCTTTAGTAGTTGTATCATCTTTAGCGTTTGCAGCTATGTTAGCCGCTTGTACTGTTGCAGATTTTTTATTCACATCAGCTAAGATACTTATAACAGTATCCTTCTTTTGATTAAGAGCATCTAACTTATCTTTATAGTCAGGTGCAGTTTTATCTAATTGAGTTATTTGAGTAGCTATAACCCCAAGTTGAGATTCTAAATCTTTAGGAGCTTTCATTAGTCTATCATATCTTATAGAGCCTTTACCAAAAGATTCTTTTATGTCAGATTCACTAGCATTATCTGCAGGTAATAATCCTGCTTGTACATATTGTGATTTTGCTTGTTCGTAAGTTTGCTTTGGGTCAATTCCAAATAACTGCATACCTTTTGTTGTTACACCTGTTGCAAATTCAGGTGTGGATATTTGTCTTAGTTTTACTAATCCTTTAGCAGCTTCAGCTACACCTTCAAAACCTTGCTCTTCATTTGCATGAGCATAATCATATGCCTCATTCATGTTACCCCCTAATTTTTTATGGGTTGATAATTCTTTATACATTGTATTATAGTGGTCATCTCCACCTGCAACTATGGCTCTAGCTTTATTAAAGGCAAATTTATCATCTTTATCAAATAACTGTGCTATGGCTTTTATTTGTTGCTCTACTTTTTCTTTATCATTTTGAAATTTTTTTCTATTCTCTGCGGCTTCAGCTACTTGTCTATCAAGTATAGTTCTAGTACGGAGCTTTACTTCTTTTTCTTGCTCATCAATATCTTCAACTATCTGTGAAGCTGCCCCACCTAAAAATGCACCAAAGTTAAATCCCATTATGCTCTCCTTGCCATAAGACCCATAGGTTCTTCTTGTATCTCTTCTTCCATCATATCTTCTTCTTCTTCAGGCATATCTTCTACTGTCATACCTTTAATCTTACTTAATGCAGAGTCCAATACAGCATCAGATGCTCTATCTGATTCTTCAGGCTCATCACCCATTACATATTTAGTATCTGTTTTCTCTGCTAATGTTTTCATTATCTCTATAAGTATAGGTAAAACTAATACACCTACATCAATACTATGCACACCTTGTAACACTGCACCTAATTGCATTGAGTTTGCTATTGTGCTTAGTGGTATACCTGATTCTATAATAGACAATAGTTCCTGTACTAATTCAGGATTGTCAAATCTATCTAGATACCAATCCATAGATTCTTCTACAGTGCTAAACTGTGGTGGATTTTGCCAAGGTCTTGCTCTTAATTCATGTGTAAGAGATTGCCCCGGAATAGGTCTACTGAATGATACTTGTTCAACATCACGCATTATTATAATCCTTAATATCTTGTATATATCTTGCCACACGCATAGTTACATCTACGTTAGGCTTATACTTTTTAGCTTTAGTAGACATAGTTTTAGATAGTAGACCACTTTTAGGCTCTTGCATAGGCTCTACTTGCATCTTAGATAATTTTCTATATATATTTAAAGAAGGGTTTGTTTCCATTATCCGAATAATCCTCCACCACCAAACATTGAACCTGTTACAAACTTACCAATCAATCCACCAAAAGCAGAAGAAGAGGCATAATCATTTTTCATGTCTTGTATGTTAGCGGCACTGTCAGCTTGTAGCTGTGCCTTTGCAAGTTCAATAACACGACTTCTTTCATTCTCTGCAGATGTCCATGCCCACTCCATAGTATCACCATAATACTGCCACAAATTATTATAGGCTTGATTACTTAGTCCTAATATATTCTGAGCATTCAATTCATTAGCTCTGTTTATAGCTGCAGTATCTGCAGTTGCTAACTGTCTTCTCCAATTAGCGTTTGCCTGTGCAATAACTAATTGATTCTGTGCATTAAATTGGTCACGTTGATTGTTAATCTCTGCATTAAATCTTTCTATAGTATTAGCCTGACCTGCATTAAACTGTGACTGTGCATTCATTTGTGTTGCATTAAACTGATTAGCTTGTTGTGCTAAATTAGCAAAGAATTGGTCTACTTGATTCTGAGAAGTAGCGTTAAACTGCCTTGATGCATTCTCTGCTGCTTGGTCAGTAAACAAAGATTGTATCTGTTGTTGTGCTCCAAACATTTCTGCTTGTTGTCTGTTGGATAGGTTAGCCATATCCATTTGCAAGAATGACTGTGCGTTCTGTACAGCAGCTTGTTGTCTAGCATTTAAATTTGCAGTGTCTAAACCTGATAAAGCAGAAGCGTTTGCCATTACTAATGCCTGTCTATTAGACAAGTTGTTTAGATTCATAGTCTGAGCAGCACGAGAGTTCTCTAAAGCTACCTGTTGTTCTGCAGTAAAGTTTCTATTAGCTATGTCACTTATCTTTGCAGCATTTTGTACATTAGCTTGGAACGCTTGGTCAAACTCTAGTCCTATAAAGTTAGCTCTTTGTTGAGCTGCTAACATAGCACGTTGTTGTCTATTAGATAAGTTCTGTGTTTCAAACTGTGTTTGTACCTGTGCATCTGCTCGTGCAATAGGTAACGCTGATTCCATAGCAGCCTGTACAAGTGCCTGTCCTGCAATGCTAGAAGCACCTAAACCTCTTTGTTGCATAACTGCATTAACACCTCTGATAGCACCTGCCGCCCATGAAGGTGGATTAGTAGCATCAAAGTTTGCAGTTAATGTTGCTAGTTGTCCTGCTACAGTTGCTTTCTCAGAAGGTGTAGCAGTGGCAGCCTCTATTTGTTCTGTAAATGTTTTTGCCTTTTCTGCATCAGCAGTTGTAGATATCAACTCACCTGCTTGTATCTGCCTTTGAATAGGGTTTGTCATTTGAGTTGCAACACCTTGAGCCGCAGTTAAGTCTGCCACAGAGGTTGTTGCTTGTTGTTGTGCTTGTACTTGTGACCTTTGTCTTTCTTGGTCAGTTACTTGAGCACCTTGAACTGTTTGTAATGCTTCTCTTATCTGTGGAGTTACAGCCTGTGCTTGTAATTGTTGAGCATCAGCTTTGCTCTGTTGCTGTGTAGTTGCTGTTCCTGCTTGTGCCGCAGGTAATGCAACTTGCCCTTGAACACCTATATCTGTAGGAATAAATTGTCCTGCTGTTGGAGTGACACCTACTGTTTGTATCTGTGCTCCCTGTGGTAAAGCAGGAGCAGTTGCCATTTGTGCAGATATATCACCTATAGTTGCATTAGGGTCAAATGTGGCACTAGGATTTTGCACAGTAGGTAATGCTGTTACAGGTGTGCCACCTTCTTGAAATGATTGTCTTGGTGGTGGTACAAAAGAACCCACACCCTCAGTGCCTTGTCTTTGGTCAAACCTACCCATGTACATACCACCTTCATTCATTTGAATAGTATCACCCATCTCTCTTTCTTCAAGAAACTTTTGTTGCATATTCAAAGCATTCATAATTACATCTTGTTCAGGCATAGGTTTATTTAACTGCATTATCTACTTCCCATCAATACTTTGTCTAACTTATCTTCTAATCTTCTTAGTGCATCCATCAACTCATGCACATCATCTTTCACATCATCTTTACGTGCTGCATACTCTTCTCGTGTCTTGTTCAAGAGTATCTGTATTCGTTTTACCTCTTGGAACATCTTGTTAAATGCCCAACCGAATGGTACAACGACCATAGTTAGAATTATGTTCCAAAATAACATTGGGTCAATGCTTTCCATTTCTAGTCGGCATCCTCTATCTTGTTGCCTTCCTTGACCCATTCTTGGATTGCCCTAAAATGTCGGTTGTTTTCGTCTAATGGCACAGACATCTTAATGCCATCAATGGTTGCTTGGATTCCTGCGTTGTTACCTGTAACCTCATCTACATAATATACTGCTGATTCAATATTCATCATTATAACTCTCCATCTGCTGTGTATTCATAAGAAACTCGCACATTACTTGAAACAGCAGTAGAGCCATCTGAGGGAGTAAAATATTTATTTGTTATATTTCCACCAACAGCAGAGCCATATTCCGTTCCAGTGAATTCTGTAGTTACACTTCCAGATGTTCCTGTTTTCGTTGAGTAAATTGTAATAGTAGGAGATGCTCTCATTGTGACAGGAAAAAACTGACTTGTGCTAGACATTCCAAAGTTATTATCACTTGCACGATAATATACAAGTCCTGCTGCACTGCCATAAGCGTTACCAATAGCAGTACCATCAGGGTAAGAAGTGGTAAAATACCTCAAATGGTGTGGCTTGTTCGCCTATTTCTAGTTGAACACCTGTAAGATACCAATTATTGTCTGTGCTATCTGCTAAATTAACTTGTCCTGCTGCTCTATTAGCTTGTGTTGTATGCCAAGTTGTTCCTAAAGTTCCACTTGATATGTTACTTCCTGCTCCCATGTACCAATGAATACCCAAACCAACACCATTGTCATCTGCAAAAGCTCCAGTTGTATCAGCAGGAAATGTTAACGTATGATTTTCCCAAGTATCAGCAGAAGATATTGTGTAGGCTAAAGAAACAAATCTACTATTGTCATTATCTAAAAGTTCTACAATGTGTGTTCCTGTCTTACTTGATTTAACCCAAAATCTAAGAGTAACTTTTTCTGCACTTGATGTACCTTTTTTCATATTTTGGCAATCTTGAGATTCAAGTTTAGTTCTTACATAAAGACTATCTGATGCTCCAAAACTAGTGTCAGCAGTTGTGCAATCCATCTTTAATGAGTTTGCAAAACCTTCACCAGTTGGCACATCTGTATCTTGGCTCATTGTCCATGTGCCACCATTAGTTATAGCAACTTGCCATCTGTCTATGGTGTAGTACCCAGTTGATGTAATACTTGCCTGACTTGTACCTCTTTGTGCCACTTGCATTGCACCATTAATTATCATGTTGCGTCTACCACCAAGCTGACTATTGGTTAGGACTTCACCCATCTTTGCTAATTCTGCTGCTTTGGTCATGCTAAGTCTCCGTGTATTGCAAATGCGTGTACATGGTCTGTATCAGTAAAACTGTCATTAAGACATCTTATCTTTGCTGCTGAAGCAGTAGAAGAACCAAAATATCTAGCAATACCATTATCTCCATGTACACAAGCATTTCCACCTACATTATTAATATCTTGGTC
>LUMQ01000322.1_pt1 | contig 12665 bp, 11 predicted proteins | sample 729621 | NCBI WGS metagenome assembly LUMQ01 (sample SAMN03860259, study PRJNA289734) | marine metagenome | biome: seawater column; feature: ocean; material: water; isolation source: Red Sea water column Station 12 - depth 25m | place: Saudi Arabia: Red Sea | collected 2011-10-15 | depth 25 m | reverse complement strand
GTGCTAACAGAATCTCCAATTTGTTCAAATGAATTTGTAAATGATCTTTCCATCTGAATTGGAATTAAATTATTTAAATTATTATATTCCTGTTGTTTCTTTCTCCTGTATTTAGTTTCGTCAATTGTCTTTTTCATACTGTCAGTTATTATATCTGCATACATTATGAAGCCCAGTACAAGATAGTCGTTAACACTATTCCAAAAATAATCATTACCTTGCTTACACCAATCATTTTCCATCAACAACAACAATAGTGAGATCATCTTTCTGTATTCGACCAGATTTAATTATATCTTCAATAATTTTATTTAATCTTTCGTTATTAGGAACAGCTTGATATTTCTTAATATAATTTTGAAAACCATCCGACTCTAACATATTTCCTTTTGTATCTTTTATTTCGGTAATTCCGTCTGTGAAAATATACATTGAACTGTTAGAAAAATTTATTTTAGTTTCTTTAAACTTAAACTTTGGTGCAATGCCTAATGGTGGACCCGCTTCTTCAAAATTAGAAAAATTTCCATCGTTTGAATAGATTAAAGGTGGTTCATGACCTGCATTAGCTAAAAGTAATTCTTTTTTATTACTATCATAAATTCCAATTAACATTGTAACAAACATTCCTCTTGAAGTTGTTTCACATATTTCTGTGTTTAAAATATTTAAAAGTCCTGCTGCAGAAAAATTAGTTTTACTTAAACATCTGTACAAACTAGATGCTTTTGACATTAGTAAAGAAGATTTTATTCCTTTACCAGAAACATCTGCAACTCCAAAACCATAAACTCCTTCAGATAATTCAGCAAAGTTATAAAAGTCACCTGAAACAACTTTAGCAGGAATGTTTATACCAGCGATGGGAAAATTCTCTTTTTTATTTTGAGATAATAAAGTTTTTTGAATTTCACCAACTATTTCTATTTCTTTATGCATTCTATTCTTCTCAACTAAATCTTTTGCCATCTTTGCATTATTGATCGCTAATGCTGCAGGACCAGATAAAGTTTCTAAAAGTTTTCTATCGTTCTCTTCAAAAAGTTTATTGTCAGTTTTTTTATTTAGACAATGAATTACTCCAATACATTCATCTGAAACAATTAACGGAGAACATAATACAGAATATGTTGTAAAATTTGTTTTATTATCTAGATCAAAATAAAATTCAGCAATCTCTCTCACATCTTTTCTTACGTCTCCTACTCTAATACACTTTTTTATAACTGCAGCTTTACCCATTACACCTTGTGTAATTGGAATTTCAAAATCTTCTAAGTAGGCTTGATGTTTAGATGCAATACATTGAAAGGTTTGGCTTTTATCGTCAATTAAAAAAATATTTGCTGCTTGTGCATTTATTCTTTTAATAATTACTTCTAAAGAATTTTGAAGAGTTTCTTTCAAATCAAGAGACTTTGCAAACTCTTGGTTCATTTGAGTTACAATAGCAAGATCCTTACTGCTTGTATCCTCCGGCTCATTCTTTATCTCTTTTTTCTTACCAAAAAACATATTTTTAATTGGCAATTTATTACTTTTTTGATAATTTTCCACTATGGAAGTAGTCATATATTCACCTAATTTTTACCTTCATATTCACGATGCAATATTATTAGTTCACTATTGCATTGATACTATAATTGAGTTTACAGCCCAAATCAAACTTTAACCCGTGCTACCTACTGCTGTATTTATTTTAGGAGCTTTATGGGGAAGTTTCTGTAACGTGTGTATACATAGGCTTCCAAATGATCAAAACGTAGTTACTGGAAGATCTCACTGCCCAAGCTGTAAAATTAAAATAAATTGGTATGACAATATTCCATTCCTCTCATACTTGCTTTTAAAAGGCAAATGTAGATCATGTAAAATGAAAATAAGTTTCCAGTATTTTCTTGTTGAGGCTATTGCAGCATTTGCTTTTCTTTTCATTTTTTTATTTTTTGGTCTTACAACAACTACATTGTTATTCTTTATGCTAATAATTTCTTTTATAATTATTTTCTTTATTGATTTAAAACATTTTATTATTCCAAATCAGATCACTTATAGTTTAATGATCATAGGTTTTTTCAAATCGTTTGATCCATTTCTAGATCGAAGTATTTTTCCAGATTATTTTCACTCACTTATCGGAGGTGTATGTGGTTATTTTGTCATTTGGTTATTAATATTTGTTTATAAAAAACTTAAAAATAAAGAAGGGATGGGTTTAGGCGATGCAAAACTTTTGTCAGCTTTAGGTTTTTGGTTTGGTTGGATTTCAATTCCCTTTATATTAATTTTTTCCTCCCTTACAGCTTTGGGTTTTTCTTTGCCAAGTTTAATTAAGAAATCCAAAAATCTGAGCACTGAAATTCCTTTTGGTCCACATCTAGTTGTTGGTTGTGTGCTTTATGTTGTTTTTATAGATGAGATATTTAAATATTTAATTTAATAACTACTGTCTCTCCATCCACCTCTATTTGATATTACATCACCTGGCAAAGCAGGAAGTATATATAAGGTCGAAGAGTCTTCACTTGGACCCGCTACGTTGGCGTACAAGTTAGATCCAAATATTACAAGCTCTGACAGTACTCCTTCATTAACAAATGCACACTGATCAGGTCCTCTTATAGTTGCAGACGCTGTTGCATCTCCACCAGTAGTAGTGGTGTCTAAGCTTGCATTAGTCTGCAGTCCTTGAGATTTATTAGTACCGCACTCATCATCTGTTGCACATATATATGCTTTACCTTGATTACATTTATTTGTACCAGTTGGTGGTTGGTAAACTGGAAAATATACTTTACCACCAAACAATGTAGGTGGAGCAGAAGCTTTTCGGTATTGACGTGGAATAATAAATGATCCTGACTCATCTCTTTCTAATCTTACATACCAACCTTTGTGGTCTGGACTTGGACAAAGATCTCCAAATTCATCACCAGTTACATCTTTACATATACTTAAATCTTTTAGAGAGTCTGCTTCCTCAGCATTCAGATGAGCTTTAATTACAAAGTCTTCATCAGATCCTTTTGGTATTTTTGTTTGGTTTGCCCCACCAAATCTTGCATCAGGATTAAAATATGGAAAATCTACATCCTTTATTCCATATAAAATGTTATCTAATCCTTGCTCTTCTCCGCCTAAGTCTGTGTAATTCCCTGTTGATCCAAACAACCAGAAGTTAGGATCTGTAAAACCAATTCCTGCATCCATTGAAAAAAAACTATATCTTCCATTGGACGTGGAAGCATCTAGTTTAAATAATGTCGTTTGATCGAAAAGATCTGCGTCGTTCTCATCAGAATTTGTTAAATTTATCTTAGTAATTTTCCCCTCAAGGTCATTTACGTAAACTAAAGCTCCTCTCCAACCAATATCGTATACTTTTCCAACAGTATCTGGAGTTACTACCAAAGGTGATGAAGGTATTGAATTATTGATGTCACTACCACTTGGAGTAGGCTCTACGCTGCTACCTATGGTGACACCTCCTGGATCGGTATCTACTATGCTTATTGGACCACCATTCTCCTCTGCACCAAAAATTGAGCCTGGATTCTCTCTATCCTCTAAATTTATTAAGAAAACTGCAGAACCTGCGCAAGGGTCATTTAGACTTAACCCACCTCCCATAACCGCCACATAAGTGTCTTCATCCATGTTGTCTTGTTTTGATTTAGATGTTGATGGAATTCTAATTACTCTTGGAGCTGACCATGTCTCTCCTAATTGTGTATAATCGTAAATAGGATCTATTCCAGTGGCACCTCTACAAGCGGTAGAGATACTGAATGCATTAGGTTCTGTTGGTTCAGCATCTGAAACGTGAAAGTTAATTACTTTTTCCTCAGTAAATGTTACTCGTAAAGCTCCATCTTGCATACTTGCACTTGCTATTGGTATTGATTTTGCCTCCCCATTAGTTATTTCTGTTGCAGACAACACACCAGCTGGAATTACTTCACCATTTGCATAATCTAAAACTATACCATCAAAATCAAATGTTGTTCCTTTATAACACGATGATGTACCATTAATTGAAAAATCAGAGTCTGATGCACAAGGAGCAATAGTATTTTTTTCATCATCAATTTCTTCTTCTCCCGATGGTGTATTATCTATATCTACTTCCCTTGCTGCAAGATAATTTTCTAAAGCTTTAATTCCTTGAAGAGATTGTAAAGAAGATGCAAAACCAGAGTTATAAGGTTTTTGACTTATATTACCCTCATGATCAGCGACTAAGACTCTATTGTTAATATTATCATTATATATAGAAAACATATGGATTGGTTTTTCTGGCTCAGTAACGTCTAAAACTGAGAAACCAGGTCCACCTCTTCCATAGGGAATAATTAATATTGTGTGCCATGATGCTGACGACTCAATCCCTCCAGAAGGTTTTATGCCTTTCATGAATACATCATGAACAACTGGAGAACCGTCTACTGCAAAGATAGGGTTTGACCCACCTTTGTTACCATCTACTTTTCCATTATAATTTCTATTAATAATTTGTGGGAGTAATCCAGCAACGAATGGTGGAACAAATCCCCAAAGTTCTTTTCCATCTTCTGCCTGAATAGCATGCAGAACACCAGAGTTAGATCCGGCATAAATCACACTTTTTCTTGAATAATTGTTATTTAAAAAATTTTGATAATTATTCTTTGCTCTAAAAAAAGCTTCTTCATTTTCTTCGCTGTATTTTAAATTTGCATCTGGTCTACCCACCTCAACTAATTGAGAATGATAAACATCTCCCATCACGCTTCCTCTTACTTCAGTAATGTTACAATCTCCGTCGTAATCAAAATAGTCAGAGCCTCTCATGAAGTTGATTAATCCTTTTACATCATCTCCAGTACCTGATGAACCTAAATTACATGGGCCAGTTGACCCATTATGATAATCTTTAACTGTATAATTTAAATATTCAAATAACCTACCAAGTTCAGGTGCATAGTCGGTTTTAAAGTTATTCCAAGGATCAGCACCAGTTAGGTATGGAACTGTTGGTAACGCTGTCCATAATTTTCTATTATCCAATTCTCCAACAGGTCTGGATTGATTTCTAATCGTCACAGCAGCATTCCAATTTCCATCAAGACCCATATCATGAACAACTGTTCCGTCAGGCTTTAATTTTTTTCTTAATATTTTTCCTCTCCACTCACCAAATTGCTCATAACCAAATTGTGCTTGGTACAATGAACCTCCCTCTTGAATAGTTGCGGTAATCGCCGGAGCGGTGAAGGCTAATTTATCGGCAATTATTTGCCTAATTTTACTGGTCAACTCGCTTTTAAGATCCTCAGGCGTGTTAGCTATAATTACTTCTTCGCACTCATCCGATAAACTATCAGCGCATGAGCCCGATCGAGCAAAATTTTCAAATATAGTCATTGCTCCACCTCTGATACCTCCACCATAAGCAACAAATAATGATTTAATTCCTTTGTCTCTTAATCGTTCAATTCTTTGTCTTGCAGGTCCATTATTTCTCATAGCTCCATCGCCAATAACAATTACGTAGTTTAATTGACAATCAGAATCAGGATCGTAAACCTTTCCACCAGCATTACCATCATCAAAATATTTTTCTGCTAGTTGTGAAAATGCATTAGCATCAGTCCCCCATGCAAGGCCTAACGGCTGAAGAACTGTCATAATTCTGCCAGCACCTCTGGAGCTTACTCCAACATTTAAACAAGAGTCAGAGTTACATAATCTGCTTCTTCCATCTGGATGATTACCATTCCACCCATTGTAATACGTACAACCATTATTTCGATGACAAAACGCACCACCTCTTCTACTATTTTTTCCTCTTCCGCTTTCTCCTGCATTCCAATGACCAAAACCAAAATGAGCTCCAGTGGTTAAAGTAGTATCGTTTACGACAGCTGCTATAGCTTGTTTAACTCCAGTCCATCTATTAATTCTTGGGCCACCCATATTTTGTAGCCACGCGGTATCTCTATTAGCGGTTGTGACTAAGTCTTCATTAAATTCATCAACAAAACCATATTCAGTTGACGTTAGTATTCTTGTTCCAGCACTATTAATTTCTAAACCCCAAACTTGTGAAAAATTTACATCATTTGCTGCAATTGTAGTTACATCGTCGCCACCATTTTTATCAAAACTTCTTACTCCTTTGCCAATGTGAGTTAAGACTGTACAGCCCGTATCAGAAACTTGTAATTTTTGAATTCCAAAATTATAAGCTGAACCAATATAGACAATATCACTGTCATCAGGTGATACTGCAACCGAACTAACATTCATCAGTTGGCTGGATATATCAGGGTTGTTTGGTCTAGCACAATATCTTTGTCTAGTTTCACTTATTGAATATGCATTCCCTCCTCTTGTAAGCGGATAAGCTTGTAGATTACCATTAGCTAAATAAACTAAAGTACCTTCATTGTTAACTGACATTCTTGAAAAACTCAAAAGTAAATTACTAAAGCCACCTCTAGGAAAAATTTGGGAATTACACATCAATGTAGTCAAATTACACGACGTAAAGGCTCCCTGTCTTCTATTCGGTCCATTACCTAAAGCAAATAGGTAAGGTGTACCTCCTATTGTTTTTATATCGAAAGCTCTTACTGTTCCCATGGTTGGAACGTCCATTGCTAATCTACAATTTCGTCCAGTTTCATCAAAAGCCCAGATCATTTGATATGTTCTTCTAACAGTTGAGTTAAAGAATATTAAATTCCTAGATGGAGCATTGCCAATTGCAGCTGTAACAGCTTTGGCATTTCTATTTCTAGAAACATTTGCTCGCATATTTCGGTTTGTGCGAATTAAACCATTATTAAAGACTACCTGATCACATCTTCCAACATTTCTAATTGCACCATTGGTACCAAAACTTCTATCTCGCACCCCGGCCGCAGTATATCTCACAACACCTTGACCTCTTGATTGAGTAACAATAATTCTACCTGCTGAGTCATAAACTGCATTAGGAACACTATCTAATCCATCATTACCAATCCATGCCCCCATACTTGCAGAACTATCAACCAAAAATAAAATGTTAGCAGCAACATCTCCTTCACCTGCTCCCGGAGGAACTGGTTTTGAATTGGTGCTTGTTTGAAAATTAAACAAAATCACAAAAACAAAAAATGTTTTTAAAAATCTGAAAATTTTATCCTTGGGCATCTAAAACTTGTTCTCCATACGTAAAGTCTCTTAATTCTTTATTTGTAATTTCTAAAATTTCTTGAATTTGATCTCTTAGGTTATATTTACTGTACACTATTAATAGACTACCAATACTAATGTCATTAATCCCAACTTTATCATTTTTAAGATCTGGATCCAAAGAGCTTATGAAATTATTGGTAAATTCATAGACTTCATTCTTAATTTCTGGATCCCATGATAAAATATTAATTCCAGCTATTTTTGAGTCGTAAACAATTACTTCAAGATCAGCATTTTCAAGTTGTGAGTCTTCACAATAATCCTTAGCTGGAACTGTATATTTTACAGAAGAATTCTTTCCATAAACCTCTGGTGAATACATTTCCAAAAAATCAAAATTTTGACTAGCAACATCAATGGAACTTCCAATATCAACTTTTAATATTGAGCATGCATAGGATTTAGATTGTGAAAATAAAACAAGTAAAATTATGACAATAAACTTTCTCATCATCTAGATTTTATTAAAATATTTTTTAATATTCAACACTCTAAATGTCTATTTTAAGCTTTCAGTTTAAATTTTTTTTTGACTTAATATGACAAAATAATAAGGGTTTCGAGAGGGACTAGTATTTCCGGGTTATCAACTGAACCCATAATACCACAACCATATATTCTATATGCTGCTCCTCTTTTTTGAGCATTAAATTGTGTTTTTTTAACACTTGTTCCAGTGCCTGTAAATGTTTCCATTCCTACTAACACTGAGAGGTATTCATATCTATACGTTCTTAATTTCTCTCTTTCTTGTGCTATCTCCTCCGGGGAAGCCAAACCAGTACCAATTATCCCACCCTCGATGACAGGTTGAATAATATCATAAAAACTTTGATCTCTCACGTATTCTACAATTCTAAAATTAGATTCAGCTCTAGTATCAATGTTTTTAAAACTTTTCACACAAGGAGTGGCTTCATCTCCTCTTGTCCCCTCAACTGGATCAGGTTGATTTATTGGCATGCTTCTGGCATCATAACTTCTCATACCACTTGCAACATTGATTGGACCTATCATTTGATCTATTAAATTTTTTTGAGCCTCAAGTAGTGCAGTTTCAGCTACATAAAATGTTTGTTGGTATTCATCACTACTATTATTACCTCGATGATCTGATGATGCAGTAACCACTAAAGCGCCGCCCATTAAAGACATAGCTAATAACAAAACTAATGCTAAAACTAAAGCAAATCCTTTCTCTTCTTTTTTAATCATTGAAATGCTTGTCCTATATTTCTGGTATTAACTGTTACAATTACTGAGTCTCGTAAATACTTATCCAAAGTATTGTCACCGGGTTCATAAACTCTTTGAAGACCATACACTTTCCTTTTGACTGAATTAGTAGGATCATTTGGATCACGTGCTAAATCGTCTTCATAAAAAGGATTTTTTGATCTAAAAGTAAGTCTTACATCAACTGTTCTTATATCAAATAATCTATCTCTAAGATTCATATTTTCTGGAGAAGGAAAATTTTTAGAATCATCCATTATTACTTTTCCATTTTCATCAAATGGAATAAATTCCATATCAACGATATGGTCTCTTACCATTTCCTCTTCAAAACACTCTGGGCATGTGTCGTCCCAACCTCCTACGCCCAAGTCCGCCTCATCGGCAGGCCATCTACAATCATTCAAATCTGCTCTTGGTTGTTGCCAACTTTCTATTTTTTTATAAACTGCGTAACGAGGGTCGTTATCTGCTGACCCCTCTCTTTTTGCATAATATGAAATTTTATAAATCTTAAAAGGTTGAAGTAGATCTTCATTATTCACCAAACTGAAATCTTCGTAAATAATTTCAATCCGATCACAGCATAAATCCACGTCTCTCGTAGCACTATGTAATTCTGGCATAGTTTTGTCTACATTCTTTCTTATCACCAAAGGTGCATGGCTTCTATTCTGATCACCTTCTCCAAAACCGGAATTATACACAATGTAATTTCTATCAGGCAATGTGAGACCTTGATCTACACAGTTTTTAGTTTCTCGTAAAAGAAATTGTTCCTGTGCATGAGTCCCAGAATAATATTTAAATCCAGCCATTCTAATATCCCTCATTATCATTGTAATCAAATCTCTGCTTGATGAACTAATTTTTGCTTTATCACTAACTTGTTTATACGCACCACTTACAACATTATAAGAAGTGTACATTGCACCTACCATTATACTTGTTATAATAATTCCGATTAGGATCTCTATAAGAGTAACACCTTTATTGTTATGATTTTTTTTCATGGTTTTAGTCTAAAATCAGATTGAAAATATAAATATTTTCTTTTTCCCCCATTGTTAAGTGTCATTTGAGCTCTTCCTATATAAATAACTTCTTCCTTTTGATTAGCTCTATCTATGCAGCCTGGAGAACTTGAAAAATTGCAAATCTTAAACATTTCAAACGCTCGCTTTTCTCGCCCACTATTTGAACAGTCCATATAATCTCTATTACTTATTAGAGCATTCCATTTTTCACTTTTATTTAAAATTGGATCATTTTCCGAAGTTGAGTTTTGATAGATATCTCCAGCAGTTCCAGTCTTAACATTCATTTTTGAACCTTGAACACCACACTCTGAAGAGAATCTTTTATCATCATCAACCACCAAAATATCATTTAAATTTTCACTTCTTGATGTGTCTCTTAATGACAATGAATCTTCTGCAAAAATATTAATGAAAAAATTTGCTTTTGTTCTTTCTCCAGAGGTTTGAACCGAATTAATAGAGTATTGAGTAACCTGTAGTATGGCAACAAATCCAATTCCAACTACCACCATAGAAATTAAAGCTTCTAAAAGTGAAAGTCCAGAATTATTTTTTTTCATTTTTTTCATTACATGTAATACCATGAATTTCTTTTTTCATCCCATCTGCTTGTAGTAAATTCACCAAATCTTGTCCATTGAACTGCTCCTACATACTCACATCCATCTTCATGTGTTGACGCAGGAAGGTCTGCATCTTTTCTAGGTGTTGCATAATTAATAGTACATTCCAAATTATCTTCTTTGTCTAATAATAAATATAGATAATTTGCTGGCTGCCCACCCAATTCTAACTCACCCTCTCTATCAGTATAATAAAACTTACCATTTCTAGAAAAACATATTGCCGCCTCACCAATAAAACTCGCAACTACGTCACTATTTTCCATTGTAAATACATTAGCCCTTAATATTTCATTATCAATATTATCAGTATCCCAAAAATCTGTTGAAGATAAACTACATCTCTCGGGATCCGCGCCATTCCAATCATGGCTTGTATCGTTCATTATTAATACTAAGCTGTCCATCGTGATTCCTTTTGTGGTTATTGAAATTCCATCGTCTCCACTATTAATAAGAACTTGAACATAGGCGAAAGTTCCTCGCTCAGTAGTGGTGTAAATATTTTTAAATAAAGATGCTACTTGTGTAGTGGCATTTACCACTGCTCTGTTATTTGACCATTTTAAAAAATTAGGAATTCCAACAGCACTAACTCCACCAATTATTGCAAGTACTACAATAATCTCAAGTAATGAAAAACCTTTATTGTTCTTTACCCGCACCCGCATCTATTTTGCCTGCTTTTACTAATTCTTCCAAAGATTTAGTCATTGTGATCATACCTTCTTTTACAGCAGTTTGCATGATGCTTGGGATTTGATGAATTTTTGCTTCTCTTATTAAGTTTTGAATTGGTGGAGTACACTTCATCACCTCAAAGGCACCACATCTACCTTGACCGTCTTTAGTTTTAAGAAGTCTTTGAGTTACAACCATTTTTAGGGAAGTTGAAATTTGTGCTCTTATTTGTGCTTGCTGTTCCGGTGGAAAAACGTCAATAATTCTGTTGATGGTGCTAGGTGCTCCACTAGTATGTAAAGTACCAAATACTAAGTGTCCAGTTTCTGCGGCGGTAAGAGCTAGTGAAACAGTTTCTAAATCTCTCATCTCACCAACTAATATTACATCAGGATCTTCTCGTAGCGCTGCTTTTAGTGCACTTGCAAAAGTTTGGGTCTGTTTGCCGACTTCTCTGTGTGAAACAATACTTTTCAAATCTTTGTGGATAAACTCAACTGGATCTTCGACAGTAATAATATTTGCAGTTCTTGATTTATTAATTTCATTAACGATCGCTGCAAGTGTAGTTGATTTTCCCGAACCCGTTGGTCCTGTAACCAAAACAAGCCCTTTGTGCATATCAATAATATCATAAAGAACTGGTGGTAAATCAAATTGTTCCATTGAAGGAATTACACTCTCTACTCTTCTTAATACTGCTGCTGGACCATTTATAGTTTTGTAAAAATTAGCTCGAAATCGTAACCCACTTAATGTTACAGATGAATCTAACTCATGTGTATCTTGAAATCTCTTCATTTCAACCTCATTACAATTCGTAGATAATAAATCTTGGAGATCTTGAGATTTGACCATGACTTCAGGTATCTTATGAATCTCTCCAGTCTGACGATAAGCTAGAGGCCAACCACTTCTTATGTGGAAATCTGATATTTTTTTGTTATTTTTTGCTAGTTCTTCTAATTTTTCAAACATGCTAAATTTTATCTATAATTTTAAAAAAAAACAATATTTAGTTATCCAATAGCGACCAAAATAGGTAATTATCTAGTATATAAAGTAATATAAAATCCACACAATTAAAGAATATTCAAAAAAATTTTTCGAAAAGATTAATTGTTGTTCACTAAATTTTGACTTTAAAAATTTACTTAAAAACATAAATCCTAAATGAACAATAACCACCGAAGTTACAATACCAATTAAAGTGTATTGAAAAGAAAAATTTTTATATCCGTAATAAATTGCTACCAAAAAAGTCAACCAAGAAACTTTGGAAATAAATATTTTAAAGATTAAACCAGTTTTTTTGCTAAAAATAGATTGCGTTTTTATTAGAGAATAAGACCAAGTTAAACCAACTAAAAAACTTATATACTTTATAATCATTTATCTTTTTCGTGAAAGACTAAACAAACACCATTATTACAATACCTTTTGCCTGTAGGTTGAGGGCCATCATCAAAGATGTGACCATGATGAGCATTACAATTTTTACAATGATACTCTGTTCTAGCATAACCGATTAGGTGATCGGTTTTAGTCTCAAAAACATCTGGCAAAGATTGATAAAAAGATGGCCAACCTGATCCACTTTCATATTTTGCTTTTGACTCAAATAGCTTAATGCCACAATTGGCACAATGATAACTCCCCTCTCGTTTTTCATTGTTTAATTCACTACTACCAGCACGTTCTGTACCATCCTCAAACATTATCAATTTTTGTTCAGCAGTAAGATTTGGATTTTTTTTTGTCATTTAAGTAATTTAGCACAAGATTGATGTAAAATAGAATGTAATTCCACAAGTTTTTTAAAATCTTTATTATAACCACCACCAAGTACACCGCACAAAGG
>LUMQ01000687.1_pt1 | contig 12735 bp, 13 predicted proteins | sample 729621 | NCBI WGS metagenome assembly LUMQ01 (sample SAMN03860259, study PRJNA289734) | marine metagenome | biome: seawater column; feature: ocean; material: water; isolation source: Red Sea water column Station 12 - depth 25m | place: Saudi Arabia: Red Sea | collected 2011-10-15 | depth 25 m | reverse complement strand
TCGTGATTTGTTTCATGTTGAATGCTTATGATTTTACAATAGAAAATATTTCCATAAAGTAAAAGGGCAGGTATTGACCATAAACTACCCCAACTTATAATACACAGATATCCACTTAATATTAAAGCAACAATAAATACGGATATATCTAATAAACCTTTTATATCGGATCTCTTAGAAAGTTCCTTTAAAATATTCTTATCTATTTTTGGTTTATACCAAGTTTTTAAATCAACTTCGCCCGCAAACATTAATCAAAATTTTTCTGAAAGCTTTAAAAATTTTTCAAATTCACTTTCATCAATGTTAACTGTGATTTTAGGATCATTAAATTTTTTGTTTACCGTATCATCGTGAAACTCTTTGAATGCACTTACTCTTTCAGCTTGTAATTTTGCAAATTCTTTTTTAAAATCTCTATAAATTCGCGCATGTCTTGGAATTTTTCCTTGGGTATATCCGAGTACATCATTAGCAAATAAATATTGCCCATCACATCCAGAACCACTTCCCATTGAGAGAGTCATGATATCAACTTTTTTTGTAATAACTTCTGCAACTTTTGGTGGAACTACTTCGAGTTCAACTCCGATAGCCCCCGCTTCTTGTAACTCAAGAGTATGTTCTAAAATTCTAACGGCTTTATCAGCAGTTTTACCTTGTGCAACAAATCCTCCAATCCAAGTAGCATTTCCTGGAACTAATCCAACATGACTATTAATTGGAACATACTCATCTCTTAATGCTCTAATCCATTTGTAACTCCAATTACCACCATAGATAACATCTGCGCCAATGTCTAAATACTTGTGTGATAGTTTCATTGCTTCGTATTCAGAAGCTACTCTTACTGCTCCTCCGGATTGCATAAAGCAAGTTGGTGCAGCCTCGCGAATTCGCTTAAGCTCATCAAAAGAATTGAAAATACCAAATTGTGGAGCATCATGAGAAGTACAAATCATGTCAATGCCTGCCTCTTCAGCTGCTGCAGCTTCATCAGCATTATGCACAAACATAACACTTAGTTGTCTTTTACCTTTGCATTGCAAATAATCATAAACTGTAAGTTTTTTTCTGCTCATAAAATCTCCAAAAAAATATTTAATCTATCTTAATGAAAATTTTGTCATTATCAACTTTAACTGGATATGTTTTTAAATCCTCACACGCTGGAGGGCTTAAAGCTTCTCCAGATTTAATATTAAAAATTCCCTGGTGCATTGGACATTCAATTTCATCATCCATAACCAAACCATCTTCAAGATGTACCGCCTCGTGTGTACAAATTCCATCAGTAGCATAAAAACCATCTGTTAGCTTATACACACAAAAAGTTTTATCTTGATGATCAAATCTGATGAGATCCTCTTCTTCAATACTATCTGTAGACCCTACTTCAATCCAATTTTCTTCAGACATAGATTGTATATAATAGCTATTTTATGAAAATAAATACAAAATAATTAAATTGTTATTTTTGTATAAGTTTATTTAATTTTAGATTTTGATCTGAGAGAATTTGTTTATCTACAATGGTATCTTTCTCAGTTAATTTAGAAGTTATTCTAATGTCACGGCCTACTTTTCCTATGATTCCAACACCACATGCTCCTCTTATTTTATTATTTTTTAGGAAAAAATAAATAACACCATTATTAATATCATTACCTCTTTCGATGATTTCATCATACTCATCACAAATACCAGTCAGTTGAAGATTCAAATTAAATTGATCAGACCACATCCAAGGAATTGAAGTGTATTCTGTTTTTACTCCAGCAATATTTTTTCCAGCACATATTCCATGATTTTGTGCATGTTGATAAGACTCGAGTCGCATATTTCTTTCATAGAATGGATGATAAAAATTAGATACGTCACCTGCTGCATAAACATCTTTAATAGAAGTTTCACAAAATTGATTAGTTACAATACCATTATCAAGCTTTAAATTTGTATTTTCAAATAACTTTACAGTCGGGGTTGAGCCTATACCTGCAATTATAAAATCTGTTTCTATTAAAGAATTATCATTTAATAAAATTTCATAATCGCCATTTTTTTTAGTTATTTTTTCTATCTGTTTATTTAATATTATTTCATTTCCATGTTCTATATGAGTGTTTTGAACTAAATCAGCAATTTGTTTGGGTATAATTCTTCCCATAAGTTGATTACCAATTTCAATAACAATTACTTTCTTTTGAAGCTGAGATAAAGATGAGGCAATTTCTAAGCCAATGAAACCACCACCAATAATTGTTATTTTATTTTTATTTGAAACTATTTCTTTAATTTTTTTGGCTTCTTCTAAATTTCTTAGATAATAAATATCATTCTTTAAATTATTATCTAAAGTAAGTTTTTTATTTTCAGAACCTGTTGAAATAAGCAAACTATCATAAGAGTAAACATTATCATTTTTTGCAAAAAGTTTTTTATTTTCAAAATCAACTTTATTAATTGATATATTTTCAAATTCTATATTTTCATTTTTTAGTACGTCGCTAGAATGAAAATAAAGATCTTCTTCTTTTTTTTTATCTAGCAAAAAATCTTTAGATAAAGGAGGTCTTTCGTATGGTAATAAATTTTCTTCACCTAAAATTTTAATATTTGATTTTGAATCATTTTGTCTGATCTCTCTAGCAGCATAGATTCCGGCTTGACCACCACCTAAAATTATAATGTTATTTTTCACTCAGTCTAAGCGTTGCTTGGAACAGATAATGGAATTTGATAGTCAGGATTTTTTGCTTGTTTTATGAGTGCTGGAATAATTTCTTTATAAGCCCCAAGAAGACCTTTTCTGGCAGGTGGTAATTGATCTTTAATCATAGCATGCAGCTTAGGTAAATTATGTGAGGGAACTTGAGGGAACATATGGTGCTCAACATGATATTCCATATGCCAATATAAAAAACTTAAAACTGGATTTAAATATACTGTTCTAGTTGTATACCTATGGTCTCTTTTATCTTCTCTAAGTCCTGCGTGTTGAGTAAGACCCATAAGCATAACAAGGGTCTTTCCATAAAAATTAGGCAATAAAACATATAGAACTGGAAGCCAACTTTGAAAGTAAACTGAAGAAGCTATACTAATTATCCAAATAGAAAGATGACTCCACGCAGATAATCTACATTTCCATCTTTCATTTTTTGGAATACAAACTTTCATTACATCAGTAGTTACACCAAATGCATGTTTTATAGTTTCCCATTGAAGAGAATTTTTAAAGAAAATAAAACCAGAGAATGGAATGTAATGAGAGAAAAACACAATCAAGTCAGTTGGTTTTTTTACATGTATTTCAAAATCTACAGGATCATTAAATTGAGTATAAGTATGATGATGATAGTGAGAATATCTCCATCTGATAGGTTCAAAATTATCCATGAAACTAGCAATATAATAAAAGAAATCATTCCAGAATTTAGATTTAAAAGCAGTTCTGTGACCAGTTTCATGCCATATAGCATCGCTGCATCCCCAAATATTTCCGTATATTATAAAAAATAATAATGACCACCAAGTGCCCCAAGTGACATACGCAAGATATCCAAAGAGAAACAGAGATGAAAAATAAATAATCATATGCTTAAAACCCTGCCAATCAGATTTCTTGCATAACTGCTTGAATTCTTTTTTATCTATATTTGCTCGATACCATTTACCTAAATCAACATCCATAATGAAAAAATAGCACTTTTTGATAATCTTATAAATATAAAAATTGCTTTAAATTGGTAAATAAGTGCGACTATTTTATCTATCAAAAGAAAGAGGGATTTAATTTGTAATAAGATCTTTAATACTTTAATTTAATTGTATTATTGATTTATTTACTTATAAATTAATGCATAAATTATTTGGAGGAATTATGAAAAAAATCTTTGCTGTCATTGCTTTATTTTTTGCTTTTGCATCTACTTCAGCAGTAGCAAAAAATGATTACAGCTGTGATAAGAAATTTATATTTTTCCCAGGTGGTCCTGAAGGTGGCCCATTTGGAACTATCGTTTACAATGGTGCAGTAGCTGCTGCTGAACACACTGGTTGTGAAGTAGATTACTACTGGTCACAGTGGAACTCAGAAATCATGATTAAACAATTTAAAGAAGCTGTTGCTTTACAGCCTGATGGAATTGCAATCTATGGTTTTCCAGGAGACGCTGCTATGAGACCTATCATTCAAGAAGCTAGAGAAATGGGTATAGTAATTACTACTATGAATACACCTCTTCCTGATCTTGAAGCAGAATATAAAACTGAAGGATTTGGTTATGCAGGTGCAGATCTATTCGATGCTGGATTTAATCTAGGTAAAAAAGCTGTTGAAGTTTGTGGTCTACAAGCTGGAGACAAAGCTTTTATCTGGGGTCTAGCAAGTATGCCAAATAGAGGAGAAAGAACTAAAGGTGCAATAGCTGGTGTTGAAGCAGCAGGTGTTGAGGTAGTTTATCAAGAAATTCCTGATAACGTAAACTCAGATGCATCTCAGGGAACTCCTATGTACGTTGCTACTTATAGTGCAAATCCTGATATCAAAATGGCTATTACAGATCATGGTGGATTAACTGCAAGTTTACCAACATATATGAAGGCTGCAGGTCATGGTACTGAAGAAGTATGTGGTGCTGGATTTGATTTATCAGCTCCAATTGTTGACGGAATTAATTCTGGATACATTGACGTTGTAATTGATCAACAACCATTTATCCAAGGATATATGCCAATTGTTCAGTTATTCCTAAGTACAAAATATGGAATGGCTGGATTAGCAATGGATACTGGTGCTGCATTTGTTACAGCTGATAACGTTGATGCTGTTGCTCCATTAGCAGCAGTACAAATCAGATAAATTAAATATTATAGCCTGCCTTATTTTATAAGGCAGGTTTATTTTTATGGCTGAAGAACTCTTAAAATTACAAAATATTTACAAAAACTTTGGAAACGTAAAAGTTTTAAAAGATGTGAATATCAAAATAAACAAAGGTGAAGTAGTAGCTTTAATCGGTGATAACGGAGCTGGAAAATCTACACTTATTAAAGTTATAACTGGAGTTCATAGTCCAAACTCGGGAAAAGTTTTTTTTAAAGAAAAAGAAGTACAAATTAAATCAGTTGCTCAATCAAGAAAAATGGGGATTGAAGCAGTGTATCAAGAAAGAGCATTATGTGATCAGCAAGAATTATACAGAAATATCTTTGCAGGAAGAGAAATTACAAATTCATTTGGTTTTTTGGATATAAAAAAACAAAGAAAAGAAGCAGAAAAAATTTTACGCGACTATATAGGTTTTACTTCAAAAGCTATAACAGTTGACTCTCAAGTAATGGGACTGTCTGGTGGTGAAAAACAAGGTGTAGCTTTCGGTAGATCATTGTATTTTAATTCTGATTTAATCGTATTAGATGAACCAACAATGGGATTATCGATACAAGAAACAGAAAAAGTTCTTAATTTTGTAAAAGGTTTAAAGAATGAAAACAAATCTGCAATATTTATCGATCATAATATTATACACGTATATGGAGCTGCAGATAGATTTATTATTTTAGATAGAGGTGAGGTTGTTGGGGAATTTAATAAAGAAGATATTTCAAGAGAAGAACTTGTTCAAAAAATGATTCAACTTCATGAATCAGGAAAAATAAAAGTGGAAGATTAAATGAATAATTTATTAAATAGTTATTTTGTAAAAACTCACAAACTTGAAATTAGTATTACTATAATTGCTGTAGTACTATTCCTAATTTATTTTCTTGGCGCACCACATGTATTTACAAGATTTCCTATTTATAGAGCTTTTATGCAATCAATGCCTTTTTTTGGAATTATTGCTATATCAGCAACATTTGTTGTTACACTTGGTGAAATTGATTTATCATTTCCATCTATAGTTGGAATTACATCTCTCATATTTGGAATTATAATGACATCGACTGATGGTAACTTTTTTATAGCATTTATTTTGGCAACTTCACTTGGAATGTTTGCTGGATTAGTAAATGGATTACTTGTTACTAAAATTGGTATACCTTCAATAGTTGCCACTATAGGTACATTATTTTTTTGGCGTGGATTAGTTAATGTAATTTCTCAAGGTAGCGGTATTGCAATCGTCGATGTAGCAGATGGAACATGGCATCATATGATATTTGTTGAAAAATTATTTGGAAAAATTCCAATGCAATTTATTTGGTTCATTGTATTAACTGGATTGATGCAATGGGTTTATCGATACCATAAATTTGGAAATCATATCCACTTTGTAGGTGATAACAAAGCAAGCGCTCAAATGATGGGAATTAACGTTGATAATGTAAAAATTATTGCTTTTGTTCAACTAGGATTTTTCTCTGCATTAGCAGGAATTTTTACAATGTATGAAATGTTATATTTCTGGCCTACACAAGGTGAAGGTTTGATGTTAACAACACTAGCAGCCGTCTTTGTTGGTGGCACTTCAGTCTTTGGTGGTAAAGGTACTATTTTTGGAACTTTTATTGGAGTATTAATTATTGGATCATTAGAATCAGGAATAGTTGCTTTAGGCTTATCTGGTTTTTATGTAAAATTTATTAACGGACTCATGATTACAGTAGCCGTAACAGTCTACGCTCTAATACAAAGAAGAAAAAATTAATAAGTAGCTCTACCTCCACTCAAGTCAAAAGTTGATCCAGTGGTATAAGAATTTTCTTCAGAAGACATCCATGCAACTAAAGAAGCTAATTCTTCTACTAACACAAATCTATTTCTTGGAATTTTTGATAACATATAATCAATATGTTCTTGTGTAATTTGATCAAAAATACGCGTCTTAGCAGGTGCAGGGGTAACACAATTAACTGAAATGTTATTTTCAGCTAATTCTTTTCCTAAAGATTTAGTAAGTGCAATAACTCCTGCTTTTGCTGCACTATAAGGCATTGCATTAGGATTACCCTCCTTACCAGCTATCGAGGAAATATTAACGATACGTCCATAATTATTTTTGATAAAATGAGGAACTATAGTTTTACAGCAATAAAATACTCCAGTTAGATCTATGTCTATAACTTTTTGCCATTCCTCAAGTGGATAATCCCATGTCTTAAAATTTGGTCCAGCTATTCCTGCATTATTTATTAAAATATCAATTTTATTTTCATGTGTAAGACTTTCAGCAAATGCATTCTCTACACTTTTATAATTTGAAACATCAACTTCAATTTTTTGAATATTTTTTAGATCAACTTTATTTAAATATTCTGTATCTTTATCCCATATTAGTACTCTTGCACCTGACTCTATAAATCTTTTTGTAATTGCTAACCCAAAGCCTTGCGCTCCACCCGTTACAATTGCTACTCTATTTTCTAAATTAATTTTATTCATTGGATTTGTTCTAAAATATATTCAGCTGAACTAACACGGTATTCACCATCATTTTCAATAAACTTGTTTATAATCATATTATTCTCAATGATCATGGCAAACCTTCGACATCTAAAACCCATATAATTTTTTGTCTTATCAGATAGCAAGTCAAAATATTTTGTAATCTCAGCATTTCCATCCGCAATTCCATTGATTATTTCTCCGTTTGTATAACTCAATAACCAAGATTTCATCACATGCTCATCATTTACAGATAGACAGTAAATGCCATCAATTTTTTTATTTATAAATGAATTATATAATTTTATGTAACCTGGAAGATGTTTCTCAGAACAAGTTGGTGTAAATGCTCCTGGCACACCAAATAGGATAATTTTTTTATTTATAAATTCATTTTTTAATGAAGATACTGATGAAACACCTTTTTTAATAATAGGTACTTTAAAATCATCAATAATCATGTTTTTTATTTAACTTTATTATATGTTTCAAATATTTGTTTCTCGGTCAATATTTCATTCATTACTATGCCTTCAGGAAACTTTGAAGAATAAAATGCATTAAAAGGTATGCCAAATTTATTGTATTTTTTTAAAAATTTATTTATTTTTTCATTTGGTTGTGTCCAATCAGCTTTTATCAATGTCACTTCTTGTGAATCAAAAAAATCTGAAACTGTAACCAATTATTACTTTTATAATTTTCTTCATTAATTTTTTGAAAAGAATTTAAATACGGAGTTAAAAAGAAAATAATTATTAAAGAAATAATTAAGGGAGTTTGATAAATTCTAAATTTTAAAATTGCTGATATTAAGATCAATAAAACAGTAAATGTAACTATAAAAAAATAATTGAAATAATTATTTAATATACTTAAAAGCCAAACAATTGTTATGAATAATAAAATAGATAAAAAATATTTAAAATAAATCATCCATTTTCCAGATCGAGGTAAGAAGGAAATCAGACCTGGAAAAAAAGCTATAATCAAATAAGGTAAACTCATTCCTATACCCATAAAACAGAATATTAAGAATAAATATGTTGTTGATTGAGTAAAAGCAGCCGTTACAGCTGTTCCTAAATAAGGTGCAGAACATGGTGTAGCAAGTAGTGTAGCAAAAAAACCATTAAAAAAATTCTTTGTATAAAAATTGTTTCCTGAATTTAAAATTTTTGATGAAGATAAAAAACTTGGTAAATTTATTTGGAAAAGACCAAGAGTATTTAAGAAGAACATTGATATAATAGTTAAAATAAACATTAAAAAGTAAGGTTCTTGAAATTGCATACCCCAAGATATTGAAATATTAATTTGTTTCAGGATAGCAAAAAATGCACCAAGTATTAGAAAAGAAGAGATAATACCCAATACGGTTATAAAAAAACTACTTTTAATCTTTTTATCCTCAGTATTAATTACAGATAATAATTTTAACGATAATACTGGAAAAACACATGGCATAAGATTCAAAATAAACCCGCCTAATATTGAAATTAAGAGTAAGTATATAAGACTAGTATTTGTAGAGATATTTTTATCTACATTTTCAATTTCTACACTTTTTTCAACTTTAAAGCTGTGATTATTATCATAAAAAAATATTTCTATTGGAAATTTTTTTTCATTAAACTGATCGGCACTGTAATATAAAGAGGTATTCAATTTTTGGAAATCAAGGGAATAATTATTTATTGGTTCTACAACAGGTAGTCCAAATGGTGTGTGGATAAAAATTTTTGGATCATCAAAAAAAGAGGTAGTTGATATTTCTATATCAAAAATAACACTATTGTTATTTTCAATAGCCTTGAATGAGAAATTAGAAATAGGTGTAAAATCAATATTATTATTTAATGTAGTAGATAGAACTTTTTCAATTTCAAAAAAATAATCTGTATATTCACCATCTCCAGATGGTATATTTAGAAAAATATCTGCACTACCTGGAATGCAAACATCTTTACAAACTAAATAATTAATATTTAAATTTAAATTTGTTTGTTTTTGATTATCTTCTAGATCTACAATCAAAGGAAAGATAACTTTATCTTTATATCCAATTGATTTTAAACCTAGTATTTCAAATTCTATTGGCTCTGGCCATAGTATTTTTATATCTTTAACGTTCGAAGAATTATTCCATATAATTTTTTGAGGAAAACCTCCTCCTCCAGGAGATTTCCAATATGTTTTCCATTCTTCTTCTAGTTCATATTCTAATGCTAAAATTAATTGATTATTATTATTTGAAGCAGTCATTGGTGAAATTAATCTAACTTTTGATTTTTCACTAATTGCCCAATCTGAAGATAAGGAGTATCCAGCTGTGCTAAATAGTCCAAGAGCAAATATTATTGCAATTTTTAACAGATTTATAACTTTTATTACCTTGTCCATATAAAATAAATCAATACAATATTGAAAAATATAAATTAACGCGAATATATATACTATATGAATTTAACTGGTCAGTTCTTAATTTCAATGCCTTCTTAATTTCAATGCCTTCATTAGAAGATGATAGATTTGAAAAAACGGTAATTTATATGTGTGCTCACTCAAAAGATGGGGCTATGGGTATAATAATCAACAAAAAAATTGATTATGATCTTTACCCCGATTTGCTTGAACAACTAGGTATAGACAAGCCATTAGAAGATAAGAAACTTTACATCCGCTATGGTGGTCCTGTTGAAAGTGGCAGGGGGTTTGTTTTACATTCTGACGAAGTTATTCAAAAAGAAACCCTAACAATAGATAAAGGGGTTGCGTTAACTAGTACTTCAGAATTTTTTGAAGACCTTTCTAAAGGTAATGGTCCAAAGAATAGTATTCTAGCTCTTGGATATGCAGGATGGGGTCCAGGACAAATTGAAAAGGAATTAGCGTCAAATAGTTGGATGACGCTAAAAACAAATAGTGATTTTATTTTTGATGAAAAAGTTAACAATAAATGGAATGATGCATTTAATTTATTAGGAATAGATGCAAGTAAACTTTCAATATTTTCGGGTAGTTGTTAATTATAGAATAATATCAAAAACCCTTTCCTTATCTTTTTCTGAAACTTTTTTTATTTTAAACTTTGTAGTTTTTGTAAGTTTAACACCTTTATTGGTAACAAATGATTTCATTTTTATTACCTCTTTTTCAGGCATTTTTCTTTCATATTTTAAAATATGCTTCTTTCCATTAATCATAAAAGCTGTCTTCATGTTTTATCTCCTTTATTTTAAGAGAGGTAAAATTACCTCTCTTAATTTTTTTTAAGTATTAGTCTCTAATTGAATAAGCTACCACTCCAACCTCAGCTTTATCAGTGCCAAGTTTTTCGGCTTCTTCACTAATTCTTAATCCCATAATATTTTTAATTAGATATATTACAATATATGAGAAAACAAAAACAAAGATACACACTGAAGCAACACCCAATAATTGAATTGAGTATGATGCATCAGGATTAGTTAGAGGGACAACTAATGTTCCCCAAATACCAGCAAACATATGTACGGGTATTGCTCCAACAACATCATCTAGTTTTAATGAGTTTAAGAAGTTAGTTCCATAATACATTATTACTCCACCAACTGCTCCAATTCCAATTGCAAGCAATGGACTAGGCATCAATGGCTCAGCTGTTATTGAAACTAAACCTGCAAGAGCTCCATTAAGCATCATAACAATATCAGTTTTGCCACCAATCAATCTTGTTATTGCGGCACCAGCCATACATCCACCACAAGCTGCAAGTTGAGTATTCATGAAAATTTTTGACATTGCTGTTGCATCTTCATAAGAACCTAATGCAAGTTGGGATCCACCATTAAAGCCATACCACCCCATCCATAAAATAAATGTTCCTAATGTAACTAAAGGAATTGATGATGGAGCAAATGGAGCCATATTAGCTGGTTCTCCACTCGCACTGAATCTTCCAAGTCTTGGACCTAAAAGAATTACTCCTGCTAAAGCTGCAGAACCACCACAAGCGTGAACTAATGTCGAGCCAGCGAAATCTGCAAATCCTAGGGCGTCTAGCCATCCTCCACCCCATTCCCAACCCATTTGAATTGGATAAATTACTCCTCCAAGTACCGCAGCAAATGTAAAGAAAGGCCAAATTTTTATTCGCTCTGCTACAGCACCTGATACAATAGACACAGTAGCACAAACAAATAAAGCTTGAAAAAACCAGTCCGAAGCATCTGAGTAACCTGTTTCCATAGAAGTATTATCAGTCCATATGGATGGTGTACCAACATAGCCTCCTTCAGGGACAGAATATCCAAGATTGTATCCAATTAAATAGAAAACAATTGAAACTATTGCGAATTTTCCAATATTTTTAGCAGCAATAGTTGATACACTTCTGGTTGTAACAAGGCCTGATTCTAAAAATAGAAATCCTGCAGCCATCCACATGACTAAGAACCCACAAACTAAAAAAGAAAATGTATTAAATATATATGCTACTTCTGCATCAACCTCTGCTCTCACAGAAGAACTTAGCAACAAAATAAAAGAGAGAATTGTAAAAAGACTAAAAAATTTTTTATACATTATTAACTCCATATAAAATTATAGACACATAACTAACCTTTAGTTATGCATTGCATCATGCTTAGCTATGGAAATTAATTACTAAGATCCGCGTTCCTTCGGGTATACCTACTTCCGATTTGCAAGCTGCAAATTGAACGATTTTATAACTTTGCATGCGTTCCTTCGACTTTCGTCTACTTCCGTCACCCTAACAGAGTGATGAACGTGATTTGACTTATAACTATAATTTGGAAAGTATCAATAAATAGTATTAAAATTAATTATTAAATCTGATTAATTTTCTAAGCTCATTTTATTAAAAAATGTACCTTCTTTTTTTAACCAACCATTAATCATATCAAGAAAATTATTACTTAAGTAGTAATTCTTAATTCGTTTATCAGATTTACTTTGTTCTTTTACGAATATATTTTTTTCCAAGGCTTCGTTTAAAATTGATTGAATAGAAGATCTAGAACCAATTGACTTAGGTATATTTGCACAAATTGTTTCAAATGAAATTCCATTTAATCTATTATTTTCATAGATCTCTAGAGAAATAACGTGATGCAAAATTGATTTAAATAAAAATTTTGAAACGTAATCTTCTGAAAAGAAGCTTGAATATATGTTTCTTTTTTTTTCTTTAATAATTTCTGTTTCAGTCATTTGACTCTCCCACTAATGTTTAAGAGTTTTGGGAGAGCAAATGCTCTCCCATTTTTTAGTGACCAACTATAAGGAGTTGATGTGCTAATCACTAAATTCATTAGTCTCTGATGCTGTAAGCCATT
>LUMQ01000963.1_pt1 | contig 12772 bp, 15 predicted proteins | sample 729621 | NCBI WGS metagenome assembly LUMQ01 (sample SAMN03860259, study PRJNA289734) | marine metagenome | biome: seawater column; feature: ocean; material: water; isolation source: Red Sea water column Station 12 - depth 25m | place: Saudi Arabia: Red Sea | collected 2011-10-15 | depth 25 m | reverse complement strand
GCAACTGGAGAGGTTGTAGCATCAATATCTTGTCCATAAAGACAAAGTCCTGCTTCCAATCTTAGAGAGTCCCTAGATCCTAAGCCGGCAAGTTCGACAGTTTCATGCTCCAACAAACTAGTGGTTACAATTTCTGCCGCCTGGCTTGGTATTGAAATTTCAAAACCATCGTCACCGGTATAACCTGATCTTGATACCCAGCACTCCGCTCCTGCTATGGGTATGGTAGATACATCCATAAACCGCATTTTGGAAATCTTGGGGAAATGTTCTTCAAGCACTCTCTGTGAGGTAGGTCCTTGCAATGCAATCAAGGCTCTATTTTCTAAATTTCTGACACTAACCCCGAGCGGTTCTAAATTCTCTCGTAAGTATTTAATATCGTCTTCTTTTCTTGAAGCGTTAACTACCATATATATGTGATCACCACGATTGGAAAACATAAAATCATCGAATATTCCCCCATTACTGTTTGTGAAAAATCCATACCTCTGCCGGTCGACATTCAACGTTTCAACCTCCATTGGTATTAATGTTTCAAGTGCTTTTGCCGTTTGTTTGAAGTCATTACCTCTTAAAACGACCTGTCCCATATGGCTGACGTCGAAAAGCCCTGCGTGGCTCCGTGTGTGGAGATGTTCGCTCATAATTCCGTTTTTATATTGAAGTGGCATCTCGTAACCAGCAAAAGGCGTCATTCTGGCATGACTGTTTTTATGTAAATTATTTAATGGCGTATGCATGAGTGTATCAGACATTAACTTTCCCAAACGAATAGCCAGTTATGAAAGATTCCGGCATCAAATGAATACGGCGGTTGCCGTAACTGATGCCCCTTTCTGTCCCTTTGCCTGAGATCGTTATCCCTTCGGCGGATGCTTTCGCATCTCTCTCCAGATTTTATAAAACAGTGGTCCTTTTGCCTGAGAGTTTCCGGGGCGGTTGCTCCTTCGGCACTGATACACCAGTTCTCCCACTATTCTTTTTGACGATAGACACTGAGCTTGTTCATTTCAAGTTAAATGTCATTTGACAGAATTAAATTTTTTATGTCACATCCAAAGCATGAGTAATCAATTTTTCTTTGGCTATGGTAGTCTCGTAAATACTTCTTCACATACTTTCGGCGATATATCGAACGCACGCTTGATTGGATGGCGGAGAGTATGGCAAAGAACGAACCTCAGAAATTTCTCATTTTTAAGTGTTCACAAATCTGGTGGGTCTAGCATCGATGGCGTTATCGCAAATGTACCTAATGGTAATTGGAAGAAATTGGATGAAAGAGAGACTGGATACGAGCGAATTATAGGGTCTGAAATGGTCGATCACATGTCTTCAAAGGCGGATAGTATCTCTTTTTATCGGATACCTAATTATAATTTAGCGAGTGTTGAGAAATGTCCGATCTTATTAAGTTATCTAGACGTGGTTCTGATGGGGTTTTTACAACGATTTGGGAGACAAGGGTTTTTAAACTTTTTTGAAACAACTGACTGCTGGGATTGTGGTATCTTCGACGATAGAGAGATGCCCAAATATCCTCGTGCTCAAGAATACGAGAATAGTTTTTACGCAGCAGTTGATAATGCGTTAATCGATCATCAAATTGATATGTGCAGATGACTAAATTGCGGTTTTTATACTCTCATCGAGATAGATTTCGCGCAACCTTTGGGTCATAGGTCCAGGAGATCCATTTGCGATATTTTGGCCGTCAATACTAACAACTGGAGTGACAAAAGATGACGCTGAAGTTATAAAAGCTTCCTCGGCATCTCTTGCTTCACTTATTGAGAAGTTTCGCTCTTCTATCTCCATTTGAGCTTCTTCTGCAAAACGTAATACAGCAGCACGAGTTATCCCATGTAAAATATCGTTGGATTTGGCTCGCGTGATAATTTTGCCATTTTTTATTATGTAAGCGTTGTTTGAAGTTCCCTCTGTGACATAACCATCTTGAACCATCCAAGCATCATCTGCATTTACTTTTTTAGCCATCATTTTACCAATTGATGGATAAAGAAGTTGTGTCGTTTTGATGTCACGACGTCCCCACCTCTGATCCTCAATTGATATAATCTTTATACCTGAAATAGCTGAAGGACTATCCAAAAGGTTCTCTTTATTTTGGCTAAACAGGACTACAGTTTGAGGAGTTGTTTCAGGGTCGGGAAAAACAAAATCTCGATCACCCGCCGAACCGCGTGTTATTTGTAAGTATATTAGGCCGTTATTTACGCTGTTTTTATCAATTAATCTTCTGTGAATTGACAATAAAACTTCCTTAGTAAGAGGAGTTGTCATGTCCAGTTCGGATAGTGATCTTTCTAGTCGATGAAAGTGCCCTTCAAAATCAATAAGTTTTCTCTCTATTACTGAAGTTACCTCATAAACGCCGTCCGACATTAAAAAGCCTCGGTCGAAAATTGATATCTTGGCCTCATTTTCTGGAATAAAACTTCCATTTAGATAGACAGTTCTCATTGGTTGTAGCTCCCTCTATTATCACAGGATCTAGTCTTATTGCTTTGCAAGTGCAATTATAATAACTCTACTTTTGACTGTTTATTGAGTGATACTGTGAAACTAAGTAAATGGCACGGTATATAACTTATATAGTTTGATAACTAGGAGACCAAGCTATCAAAAATCATTTTCTTTTATGGCTTTATCCCTTAAAGGAAATATCAGAGCACAATTTTGAAAACTATCTATCAAAATCTTGGAGTATCTTTTGAGGCATTATTTAGATTTCGAAAAACCTTTAGCAGAAATAGAAGGAAAAGCGGAGGAACTTAGAGCTTTAGCGCGTCAGAACGATGAGATGGATGTCGAAGCTGAGGCTGAGGCCTTAGATAAAAAGGCAGAGATAATGCTTAAAGACCTTTATCGGAATCTTACCCCTTGGAGAAAGTGTCAAGTTGCGCGTCATCCTGAAAGGCCTCATTGTATCGAATACGTAAATGAACTTTTCTCCGAATTCACTCCGTTATCCGGTGATAGAAATTTTGCAGACGACCACGCAGTTGTTGGAGGCATAGCTCGATTCAACGATACACCTGTAATGGTCATTGGAAATGAGAAGGGTAATGACACAAAGACCCGAATTGAGAGAAATTTTGGAATGGCGCGTCCTGAAGGCTACAGAAAAGCCATACGCTTATTGAATCTCGCAGATAAATTTGGTTTACCAGTGATAACCTTGGTTGATACTCCAGGCGCATATCCTGGAAAAGGTGCAGAAGAGCGAGGTCAGTCTGAGGCGATAGCTCGGTCTACTGAAAAATGTTTGCAAATTGGTGTGCCAATCATTTCACTCATAATAGGTGAAGGGGGATCCGGTGGAGCGGTCGCTTTTGCAACGGCAAACAAAGTCATAATGTTGGAACACTCTATCTATTCGGTGATAAGTCCCGAAGGTTGTGCTTCAATATTGTGGAAAGATGCTGATAAGATGCGAGAGGCAGCTGAAGCATTGAGGCTAACAGCTCAAGATCTTACAAAACTTGGTGTAAATGATATTATTATCGAAGAGCCCACAGGTGGAGCTCACCGAGATAGAAAAATGATTTTTAAGGAAGTCAAAAATGCAATCAGTAAGGCTTTATTGGACTTAGCCAAAAAGAAGCGTGAAGATTTAATAAAACATCGCCGAGATAAGTTTTTGTCTCTCGGTCAACAGGGTTTGGTGTCTTAATCAATTTTTTAGCATTCTTAGACCCTGAGTAACGTCGGACCTGACTGCAACTCGTAAGCCGGGTTCATCTCCGGCACTCAAAGCGGAGAGAATTATTCTGTGAAAATGTGGGGGCTCCTTTCTTTTTAGTCTTCCGTAAAGTGCGCGCATGGTTGGACCCAACTGTAACCAAACTGTCTCAGCGGTTGCCAACATCGCAGGGGCCTGCGCTCTTAAGTATAGTGTCCTGTGAAATTCAAGATTTGTTTTAATATAGGTCACGGCATCATGATCATCTATAGCTTGAGCTACACGAGCATTTATCGCTTGAAGTCTATCGATTAACGCTAGGTGCGCTCGTGGCAAAGCTCTACTTGAAAGTTCAACTTCAATTAAAGATCTCATTGCCGCCAGTTCTTCTATTCTCTCGTTAGTCAGTTCTGGCGTAAAAACTCGGCCTGATGCAGTCATAGCAAGTGCGCCTTCTGCCACTAGTCGGCGGACAGCCTCCCTAGAAGGGGTCATCGAAACGCCGTAGCTTTCCCCAATTCCTCTTAGCGTTAATGATTGACCCGGCTGAATTTGACCATACATAATTTTCAGTCGAAGACCCTTGTAAACGCGGTCGTGCGCCAATGAATTCTTATCTATGTTGTCTTGTGCATTTGTCATAAAAATATTTTGTGATCACAAAACTAGTTTTGGTCAACCTTTAAATTTATAAAAGTGAAGTTTTGTACCTTCGGTTCTCAGCCACTTACGTTCATTTTCATAAGGTCCAAATAAAAATAAAACCGCTGTCCAAAAATCTATGGAATGATTAAAATGTTCCAGATGTGCCACTTCATGGGCAACTATGTATCTAATTATATTTTTGGGTGCCATAATTAACCTCCATGAAAACATTAAATTACCGTTAAAAGAGCATGAGCCCCAGCGAGATCTTGGGTCCCTTAGTTTAATTTTAGAGTATGATACTCCTAATTTATCGCAGTATGAATTTGCAGTGTTTGTAAACTCTTCTTTAGCTAAATTTTTAAGGTAATTTTCAACAACTAGACTTGGCTTTGACACCTTACTTGGTACATAAATATTTTCGTTACCAACTACTAAATTTGGCAACTCTGAACAAATTTCTATACGTTTATCAATGCCGAAAATTGGGACATATTCACCGATGCCCACTTTTATATTTCTTTCTGAAACATTGATTAACTTATCTCGTATCCAATTTTCTTTATTTTTCAAAAAGTTTAGCAAAACATCGTGCTTCGTATTGACAGGAGCTGTTAATACTACATTTTCGGTTATGGAGGAGACTCTGAGTGACAATCTTTTCGAATTTCGCACTTTCCGAACTGACACCTTGATTTGAGGTTCTCCGAAAAAAAATATGGATTTTGACATTAATTTTTACAATCTTGCTTAAATTTCATCATTTTGCACAGATAAGGCTTTGACATATTGGCTATCTTATGCGAAACGGCCCGAAACTTTTAAGTTTGTACATTATTTAAAAGGAATTTCCCATGCCCAAAGAAGAATGGGGTGTAAAACGCGTCTGCCCCACAACCGGCAAGCGCTTCTACGACCTTAATCGTGATCCTATAGTAAGCCCGTACACGGGTGAGGAAGTTAAATTAGACGATACAAAGTCACGCTTGATACAAGCGGATGGAGAAGATCTGTCAGTGCGAAGGGCAACTGAGACCGACGTATCAGACGATGATGTCGTGCTAGATGATGATGATATGGATGTCGAATTAGATGATGATCTGCTAGAAGAAGATGACGATGATAACGTTTCATTGGACGATATAGCGGACGTCTCTTCAGATGAGGACGAAAGTTAGTTAAGCTTGGCAGGATAATAACTTGTGCTTCAGGCAAAGTTATTTTAGTTAAATTCAGAGAGAGACTGCAAAAATTGGGGCCTTAGCTCAGCTGGGAGAGCGCTACAATGGCATTGTAGAGGTCAGGGGTTCGATCCCCCTAGGCTCCACCAATTTTTGTAAGATAACATTTGCTATAAATATCAAATAGCAACTGCCTTTAAGCATCTCCAAATCGTTTTCTAAATTGCTCAGTTGATCAGGTCCAATCCAAATAGTAATTTAATTAAAATTATACCTTGAGATATTTTTATTCCTCAATGTTTATTTTGAGGTAGCTACACTTCCACATCTGTTTAAAATTGCCCCCATTACCAACCTGGTTTGAACCTTCCACTATTTGTATGAAGCCTGCAATATTTTTAGAAACTGCACCTTGATTATTTAAATAGGACAAGAGATTTTTCTCACACTCATTCTGTGTTTTGTAATGATATTGAGGGTAAGCTACAATTTCTGAGTGAATGAAGTCAGGCTGTATTGTTGTCCAGGTGATGACCCAAGCATCCATAGTATATGCATGCCCTGCCCAGAATATTAAAGTAAAAGTGATTAAAATTTTCTTCATTCTAGTACTTATCCAAGAGGAGACTGATATTTTTTAACAACAATAAATTAAAGATCGGATCCAGATACTAGCCGTCTGCAACCCAAATGTAATCTTCGTCCGTGTTAACGCTTATAGTATTCAGAGGTTTGCATTCATCTTGATGTTCTTGAGGTCTTTTGCCAACCCATTTTTTAACGTCGCCCGACTTAAAGCAAAACTCGCTTTTGTGATACGGGCATAATATTGTAGCTTTTTCGGTTATTTGTCCGATATCTAATGGTAAGTCCATGTGAGGACAAAGATTTTCAATAGCATAAATTTCGCCTTCGTTGATCAAAAGAATTTCTTTTTCCTTGAGTTTAAACTTTTTCTTTTCACCCAAGTTCAACTCTTCAATAGGTAAGGTTCGGAACCACTTTTTACCATCTATAGTTCTCTCAACTTCAGTAACATTTAACTCCAATGCACTGCTGTCTACGTCGCTTACTTCATACAAAGTAATCAAGTTACTGGTTCCCCTTAGTTTCAATCTGAGATAATTTTTAACTGAGACTTGTTCTTTAACTTGATCATATACCGTTTCAGACATAAGTAGTCGGGTGCCGGCTTCTTTGTTGATGGACTCAATTCTGCTTTATTAACTGCGTCGCCAATAACGGTAACTTTTCTATCCTCACCAACTCCAACAGATCCGGAAATAACCTCTCCATAATGTACGCCAACTCTTATATCGAAATCTCGTCCGTAAGCTTGTTTTAGGTATGATTTGAAGTGATCCATTTCCTTCAACATTTCAACACTAGCACTTACTGCTCGCAAAGATTGTTGTCTCGACTCCTTGAGGCCAAAGATTGCCAAGATAGCGTCACCAATGTAGTTATTAACTTCGCCTCCGTGGCGTATAATGACTTCCCTCATTATTGAAAAATATCTGTTCAGGATAAATATGACATCGTATGCGGATAAAGACTCTGAAAAAGGGGTAAAGCCTTTTATGTCACAAAAAAGTATTGTTAGGTTCCGTATGGTGCCTACAGACTCTAATTTTTTTTCGGTTATTTGATTGTTTAGATCAGCATCTCTTTTGTCTAAAAGCAGCCTGCGAAAGGATACATTGCCGCTCAATTTTGTTTGACATCCCAACCTAATGTTAGGTGGAAATGAAAGCTTTTGGGCAAGCCTTTCCTCTAGTTCACTTCTTGGATGACAGTTTTCTAGTCCGTCTAAAATTTCAACACGACAAGTAGAGCACTTCCCTGTACCACCACACGCACTTAGATGGGCTATGTTATTTCTTAAAGAAGCCAGAAGAATTGACTCTTCGTCAGTAATGTCAATTTCTCGGTTATCGGGTTGCACCAAGGCAGTGAATGTTATCTCTTCCGTTTGCAATTCCAAATGGTTATGGGTCCCGTCGCAGAACGGACTGTTTGAGGTTTTTTTACAGCCGCATAGGTATGCAGTCTCTGTTTTTTGAGCAGTAAATTTTCTGGGACTGTGTTGAGTACCTTTGTGACTTCCATCACAAAATGGTTGTTGCTTACTCTGACCGCAGCTGCACCAGAAGTAATCTGAACCCGCCTCGAGCTTAACAGGAAATGGTGTCTTTACGTTCATCAAGCTATCCCAAATTATACTTTATACGTCAAAATAATAGTTCAATCTTTAAAAATAGTAAGTCAAATGAGACGATCAAAATTTAATAGGAAAAATTTGGTAAAAAAATTGGAGAAAATTACGTATTGAAGTCAGCAAATGATTTAATTATTGGGCCCGAAGAATGTTAGCTGGTTTTATCTTCAGGGCCTGTGTTGCGAAATAAAGTCCAGCCAAGAGATTTGCAATTAATCCACCTATTATAATCATTAAAGCGGTATCCCAAATTATCTTAAATGGGAGCTCCAGAACGAGCGATGTTATACACCATGCTCCACCAACTGCAAAAAATATTGCGACGAAGCCTGCTGTAGCACCTATTAAAGGTGCACCCCTTACTTCCATTGTCTTTATAGCATTAATTGCATCTTTAACTGTCTTTAGATCCTTTATGATAAATTGATGTGGTAGTTTTGTTTGATCAATAATTTTTACAACATTATCCTCAAACCAAATAGTACGATAATCTTTTCCTTCTATTCTCATTTATTTAGAACTCTACCCGCAACTGTTTTAAGTTTATCTATAGTTTTTTTTGTTCTTTTTTCTGGTGCAGTAATAATAGCAACATCCAAGCAATTGTTTGTTGGATCTTTAGGATCAATATGATTTTCAAAATTTTCTATCAAATTTTTAATCATATTTTTTGCTTTAGCCGCATTTCCTAAAAGAACTTTTATTACTTGTTGCACATCTACATTTTCATGATCTGGATGCCAACAATCATAATCAGTTACCATTGAAACAGATGCATACCTAATTTCTGCTTCTCTAGCTAATTTGGCTTCTGGCATATTAGTCATACCAATTACATCAGCTTTCCACGATCTATAAAGATTGGATTCAGCTAAAGTTGAAAATTGTGGCCCTTCCATTACTACATAAGTTCCACCTCTTTGATATTCTATTTTTTCTTTCTTAATAGCTTCTTCACACGCATTCATCAGACCATTTGATGTTGGATGAGCCATAGAAACATGGGCAACGATTTCGTCATCAAAAAAAGTTTTATTTCTTGCAAAAGTTCTATCTATAAATTGATCAACAATTACAAATTTACCTGGCGGTAAATCTTCTTTTAAAGATCCGACAGCTGATACAGAAACAATGTCAGAAACACCTAATTGTTTTAACGCATCAATATTAGCTCTAAAATTTATTTTTGAAGGTGAAATAAAATGCCCCCTTCCATGTCTTGGTAAAAAATAAACCTCTTTATTTTTATATTTTGTCTTTAAAATTTGATCTGAGGGTTTTCCCCAGGGAGTTTGTAAATCAACTAACTCTCGATTTTCAAATTCCTCAACATCATATAAACCGCTTCCACCAATGATTGCTAATTTATTTATTGTCATCTTAAAATATTTTAATTAATTATTAATATATAATTTACTCTTATGAATTTAAAAGATTTTATTAGATCAATTCCAGATTATCCAAAAAAAGGGATATTATTTCGAGATATAACAACATTAATTAAAAATGAAAAAGCATTTTCTGAAACAATAAATCAGATAGTTGAGAGGAGTAAAAAAGTAAAATTTGATAAAATTGCAGCTATTGAATCAAGAGGCTTTGTCTTTGCTTCTGCTGTTTCATACATATTAAAAAAACCATTTGTGATGCTTAGAAAGAAAAATAAATTACCAGCTGATGTTCACTCAATAGATTTTGAACTCGAATATGGTACTGCAACAATAGAGGTGCACAAAGATTCTATTGATGAAAATGATGAGGTTTTAATTATTGATGATTTAATTGCAACTGGTGGTACTGCTGAGGCAGCAGCTAAGTTAGTTGAAATTTCAAAAGGAAAAGTTGCTGCTTTTATTTTTGTTATTAATTTGTTTGATCTCAATGGTACGGACAAATTATTAAAAAATGGTTATAAAGTTGAAAACTTAATTGATTTTCCAGGTCATTAAAAATGGAAAGATTAAATAAAATTTCTAAAATATTTAACAAAATCTATTACAACCTTTTCGTCGAAAATTTTAAAGGTAAACTTCATTACAATTTTCCAGAAAATTATTTTCGTTGGGATCTTATTGAATATTTGATTAATAAATATGGATATTCTGATTACTTGGAAATAGGCTGTGATCAAGATCAGTTGTTTTCAAAAATTAAGATACAAAATAAAGTTGGTGTAGATCCAAGTAGTGGTGGGAATGTGAGAAAAACAAGTGATGAATTTTTTAAGGAAAATAAAAATAAATTTGACATAGTTTTCATTGATGGCCTTCATACTTATGATCAAGTAAAAAAAGATATTTTAAATTCAGTAAATTGTTTAAAAGAAAATGGTATTGTCTTGGTTCATGATTGCATGCCTGATAGTCTAAGTAAACAAGCTGTTCCGAGATACAGGATGATATGGAATGGGGATGTTTGGAAAGCAATAGTTGACTTGAGACAAAGAGAAGATTTAGAAATTTTTACATGTGAAATGGATCAAGGTATAGGAATAATAAAAAAAGAGAAAAATACCTCAATCTTGGAAATTAAAAAACCTGCGAGAAATCTAAAGTTTAAAGATTACTATGCAAATTACAAAAAATTTCTAAGAGTAATAAGTGTAGAAGAATTAAAAGAGAAATATTAAATTTCTTTATTTTTCCAAGTATCTGGCGTCAAATCATTATCAATCTCAATAGTTAAACGATAATTGAAATCTTTGGGTCCTCTTTTTTTTATATAATCGTAAGTTTTTTTAACACCATCACTCAAACTCACTTTTGTCTCGTAATTTAGTAATTTTCTTGCTTTATCTGCAGAACAAGTGGCATGCTTAACCTCTCTTGGCCTGTCCTCTTTATAAACCGCCTCTAAGTTTGAGCCAGTTATGTTAGAACAAATTTCAACCACTTTATTAACAGTCACAAATTCTTCATCGGGTCCGATGTTGATTACTTGTTTGTTTAAATTTTTTTGATCTAACATGGGAATTAAGCAACTTAAACAATCATCGATATATGAAAAACATCGTTTTTGCTCGCCGTCACCATAAACTATTGGAGGTTTTCCCTGTAGCATTCTATTTAAAAAAATAGAGACCACATTTCTATATGGATCAGTATAAATTTGTCTAGGACCTATGATATTATGAGGAACAGCAATTACCCACTCTATATTATTTAAATCACAAAGATTCTTTAATACATCTTCTGCTGCCACTTTAGAAATGCCATAGGGGTCAACAGGTTTAGGACTCATATCTTCTGTGAAGGGTGTTTGTTGATCTCCATATCTTGCCATTGATGAACAAAAAATTATTCTTTTTACTTTTTCATTGACTGCTGCAGAAAAAATTGAAACTGAAGCAAGGTAATTATTTTTTGTGATTTCATAAGGTGAAAATACTGATAAACCCTCATGAGCTGTTGCTGCACAATGATAAACAATATCAATATTTTTCATTATTTTTTTTACTTTCGAAAAATCACTGCAATCCAAATTATGAAACTCTATATCTTTATGTATATTATCTTTATAACCATAATAAAACAGAATTAATAATACCTGATAATCTGTGTTTATAAATTTCACTTTTATACTTTTGAAATGTTATTAAAAAAATTATGAATTTTATTAAAGATGAAGATAATATCGGTAAAATTTTTATAATTGCAGTTAAATATCCGTAATGTTTTTTATGAAAATAAAATGTTGACCACATCCAGTGCCAGTTTCTAGAAAGCTCCATGGGTTTCTCAATTTCTGAATTATGTGATGTGCCACCTAAATGGCTTACTTTGATTGTGGGATCTATAAATATTTTTGAATTATTTTTTTTTAATCTTCTACATAAGTCTATTTCTTCAAAATAAAGGAAAAAATTATCATCAAAAAAATTAATTTGCTTAAGATTTTTCATATTCAAAAACATTGCAAAACCTTTGACATTATCTACCTCTTTAATTTCTTTATCCTCATTAATATTAAAATTATTGTATTTTTCATTTTGAGATATAGGGGCGATAATTCCAAAATCCCCTAATTTATTGATGCTTAAAAAAAATTTATTCACTGCATCATTATTTAAAGTTACATCAGGATTTACTATTAAAGCATAACTAGTTTCAACCTTTGATAGACCTAGATTATTTCCTGCTCCATACCCCAAATTTTCTTTTGACAAAATACATTCTACATTTGGATATTTAGAGTGAATTTTCTCCTTTAACTTTTCATCATTTGAATTTTCAATAACTATAATTTTAATACTTTTTTCAATTGACTCTATACAATTAAAAATTTTATCTCCGCTATGAAATGAAGTGATTATGACGGTTAAATCGAAAGTTTTCATATAAAATTCATATGGTAGCGGGAAGTGGGATCGAACCACTGACCTCGGGCTTATGAGTCCCGCGCTCTAACCAACTGAGCTACCCCGCCTTTTGATGAGATTTATAATAGTTTAATAATTTGATTCAATATTTATTAATTAAGTAAAAGTTATAAATTTAGATGGTGGATCTTTTTCAAGGTATCTAGCAATAAGCTTTTCTTTAACGTTGATACCTGAATTTTTCATATCATTATTTAATCACGTAAAATTGATTTTTGCAAATTTGTTAGAAAGAAAGATAAATTCCAAAGGCTCCCACGCCAATTACCAGCAACGATAAAATGAAAATATTTTTTTTGAGCTCCTTCGCTTCTGTTTCCTCTAGCTTTGACTTTAGAATGTTTATATCAACTCTTTTCTTTAATGATTTTAAAGGCTTTTCAGCAACATCAACATCATTTGGGGTCTCGATGTTATTATGTGTCTCTGCAAAGCCTTTATTATTCATAGCAGGATTAGTACATCAAAATATCTGTTGAACAATTTTCCTCAAGTTCAATTTGGGTCACTATTAGATTGACATGTGTTCAATTTGGGTCAATATTCTCGAATTCAAATTTTATGAGTTTAGAACAAATCGATTTCAGTAAAACCTTAACCGACGATCAGGTTTATGAAAGTATAATGAATAACTACTCTGA
>LUMQ01000316.1_pt1 | contig 12776 bp, 4 predicted proteins | sample 729621 | NCBI WGS metagenome assembly LUMQ01 (sample SAMN03860259, study PRJNA289734) | marine metagenome | biome: seawater column; feature: ocean; material: water; isolation source: Red Sea water column Station 12 - depth 25m | place: Saudi Arabia: Red Sea | collected 2011-10-15 | depth 25 m | reverse complement strand
GCTTTAGACCCTGTAGGTGGCGTAGGAGTAGCAATAAGATTTAATGGTACTTTATATGATGTCGATACAGATATTCCTACAGCTGGTTTAACTACTGCCACTTTTACACTGAGTTACGAAGCTACTCTTGTAACCTCTAACTTAGCATTTGATCTTGGATTTACTATGACAAGTCAAGCTTTAGTTAATCATGACTTAACGCTATGTTTTGAGTTTTTTGCAGATGGCGCTCAAGGAGCTGAAGATGTTAATGATGAAATATCTTTGGCAGACAATAACCAACCGTACACTATAGATGTAGAAGCTATTTCTAGCGATTACACTTTAACGTCTGCGGGTTCGCAGATAAGTAGCTTACAAAGCGCTCAGTTTAAACTGCAAGGCGAGCATCTTCCACCTCATGGCAACATACATGAGGCTATATTTGAGTTGAGCGGTGTTAATATAAGTCCAACTGACGGATCAACACATATAGCTTCGTATACTATAACTTGCGACGATGGATTTAATTTAGATTTTATATCTAACGTTCTTGAAGATATAAACGGTCTTCAAACAAACGTTCCAAACAGTACTATCTTACAACAAACCAACACATCAGTTCAGCATAGCGGTGGTGATACTAATATACTTACCTCTAATGAGTTCGCTACACTTTTGCAGAAAAATTTATTTAACTTTTACGACGATATTCCCGATACTGGAACCGCTGCTTTAAATAGCAATGAAGGTAAATATAACCTTACATTTACACCTGGTTTTAACATACAAGGACAGACAACAAGTTTGACTGTTAAAATATTCTACAATCCAACTACCGCAGGAACTGACGGTCAAGCTAATGTAGACTTTTTTAGAATACCGGCTATATCTTTTACTCAAGTAGACGTTGAAAGACCAGTAGTTAATAATACAGAGCATAAGCAAGGCAAAGGAACGCTAAGTGTGATATTTGAAGACGTAGATATGGCCGCTGGAAATCCGTATTCCATAGCCGGTGCGCCTAGCTCTGGTATATCAACCCTTGAAGCACGAGATTTAACCTTAGTTTTTACAAACCAAGACGACGAAGATTTTAGCTCAGGAACAAATACAACTCCAAATCCAGACACAGAGTTTGTGGCAGAGTTGTATCGTGCTAGTTTTAGGTACGGAGTAAAAGATGATTTAATAAATTATTTTGTATTTGGAGATGATATTCCAAGTGACGAAGAGATTTCTAATAACATGACTAACGATAATGCTAGCGTGTATGTAGATCAATATTGGTCAACATTTTTAGTACCAAATGAAAACCAAATATGCAGAGTTGCTCAAATAACGTCTTGGAACGGCATACCTGTTTCCGAAGCGTATACAGACTCCGTGACAGGTAATCTGCATTTTAAAAACTCAGTTTTCTATTCAGCAGCTGATTTAGGGCCTGGGCAAACCATAGTTAGTTTTCCACAAACTTTATATGATGATCCTGGGACTTCAATGAGCCCTCTCCATAATGCTGATAATCAATTAAACATTTTTTCTCAAGTAAAAGAAGTTATATTTAAAGCCGAGCCACAAGTAAATCCCGACGGTACTATAGAGTCTGTTAATAGCGGATCTAACAAAGTCAAAATGGTTGTGCGTTGGAGTGGGGTGCCTCTTGTTTATCACGACGGTATTCTTGGACTTATTAATCTTCCTAATGAAATACCTGCGTCTACATTTATAGCCGGAGCTAATATGAACGCTCATATAACTATACCAACGCCTATAATGAGTAGCAACTCAACTGTTCCCACGGTAAATCATAAATATTCTTTAGGTGTAAACGAAATAATTCATATAAAGCCTATTTTCCCAGGCAGCACTATACACACTGGCGTAGGTCCAGCTGCTGAAGGATTAACACTAACGCAAACAGAAGCTACAAACTACAATGCTTATAATCACGACGGCACTACTTCTGCTAGTGTAGACGCTACATTGACATCAATTACGCACGAGCAGTTACTTGCTGGTACTGGCGGATCTAATCCTTCTGGTATTGCTAACTGGTCTGGAAACTGGTATCAAGGTCAATCAGGAAAATTTTATCGAGTAGATATTCACGGCACGTATACCAGTGGAAATACGTTAACGCATCAAGTTACATATACAGCCGGCACGGTTCTTGGTCAACAAACCGAATTTGTCGCTCTTGACATGAACACTGGTGAAGCTTTTGCATTGACAGACCAAGCAACTATAGAAAACTATTTTCCAGACGATGCTATATGGGTAAAGCATTTTAGTCTTAACACGTTTTTAACGCAGAAAGGCGCGTATAGATATAGAGTTGATGGTACATTTGTGAGTAGCACGTGTAGAACAATAACTTTTGATATTATGTATCAAACAGATGGCTCTGGTGTAGACACAGACACTGATTTTCATCAAGATGGGTTAATACTATCTCCTAGTTCCTACGCAAAAATTGGTTCCGGGAGATTTTTTGCAATAGCTAGAAGAGCAATAACTTAAAATAAAAACATGCCTGACGTTACATTAAAATTTAACAAAGATATAAACTGCTCAGTACAAATTGGAGACATCATATACTACGTGCCTTCGGCGACTTCTAATAACGTCTCTACGGCTACGGGATATAGCAACATAGTTAAGTCCGGAGATGTTATCTATGTTAGCAAAAGATACATAGTAGTTAACCACGATGGTAATGTTCCTGTGCCTAGTAATGGTGATTTTATCATGTTCAGTAAAGATAATATGGCAAACTTATCTAGCCTGCTAGGTTATTACGCGGATGTTAAGTTTGTAAACGTTTCTACTGATAAAGCTGAAATATTTTCAATAGGTTGTGAAGTGTTTGAAAGCAGTAAATAAAAGGCGCTAAGTGTGATTATATAACAGTAATTTAATATAATATAATGTCTAACACGAAATTAGCGCGAAGAAAAGAAATAGAAACTTTTGAAAAAGCATTAATAGCCGCGGCTGATGGTAACTTGATCGAAGGTGATGGAAAAGATATAGTTCATAGCCAAAAATTTCCTATGAAACACACATTTGCAGACGGTGTCTATGTAAGAGAAATGTTTATGAAAAAAGACTCTGCAGTTATTGGAGCAATACATAAACACCTGCATGTTTGGTTTCTAATGACTGGACATTTGGTTATAGCTAAAGAAGAGTCAAAAGAAGAGTATTTAGCGCCGTGTTACGTTTTAGCCGAACCTGGTTCAAAAAGAGTAATATACGCTGTTGAAGATTCTGTTTTTGTCAATGTACACAAAAATCCTACTAACACGCAGGATATTTTAGAACTAGAAAAAAACATCGTAGCTTTAAATAGAGAAGACTACGAAGAATATTTAAAAAACAAATAATATGTCATTTACAGTAGCAACAATAGCAGCAGTAGGTTTAGGCGCAGCTAAAGGTATATCTGGCTTTATAAAAAATAGAAAAGCAAAAAAAGAGCAAGAAAAAGCTAATAAAGAGCTTAAAGAGCGAATGAAAGCTTACGAGAACTTAGACACTTCTAATCCTTACGCTGGCCTTAAAAACGAAATGGAAGGTATGGAAAATACCTTTGAAGACTTAACGGTCAACACACAGCAAGCTGAATTTGAAAGAGATGCCTTTCAACAGCAACAAGCAAATATTATGGGTAGCATGGAGGCTGGCGGATCATTTAACGCTGGTAACATACAAGCTTTAGCAGGTGCTGCAGCGCAGCAATCTAGACAGGCCTCAGCTAGTATAGGTGCTCAAGAAGCTGCTAATCAACAAGCGGCAGCTCAAGGCGCGGCTGATGTTCAATCACAAACACTTCAAGGTAGACAGCAAGTTGGTATGATGAAAGCTCAAGGTGAAGCTATATCGAGACAGATGGAAGCTGATAAGCAAGCTACTCTTTTAGGTATGGCACAAGAAGGTAAAGCTCAAGCAGACGCTAACAAAGGTGCTGCAGAGCAGATGATGATGTCTGGAGCTACAGATATGGTTGGTGCGTTCTTAATGAAAGATCCAAAAGTTAAATCATCTGTTAGCAAGCCTAAGCGCAAGAAAAAAGCTAAATCTAAAAAATAAGTAGTTATGGCAGAAGAGACAAGTTACTACGATAGATACATGAAAAATAGAGCGGCTATGGAGCAAGAGAGAACTTCTCTCATGAACGCTGGCGTACCTGTTGAAAACATGGGTATAACAGGATTATCGAGCGCTTTTGATGGTCTTCAGGCTTTGATACGAGACTATAAAAACTCTGATGAGTATAAGGCTAAAGTAGCTGCAAAGCGAGAAGAGAGAGCAACAAAAAAATCTTTTAAAAAAGCTGAAAAAGGTTTCAAAGCTTTAGAAAAAGGTAAAGAAAAAAAAGCAGCTAGAAAATTTAGAAAAGGTATTGATAAAGTCGGTGGTGATGAGTCTAATAAATTCATTAAAAATCCAGACGGTAGCATAGAATATCTTATTGAATCAAATGTTCCAGAAGATACGTCAACTAATGACGTAGAAAAAGATAATACAAGCCCTGCAACTATGGCTTTTACAAAAAGCCCTATGAAGTACGGTAGAGCAGACGCTACATTAATAGCTGGAGTTAGACGTATGAATCAAGCTAAAAACTCTGTTAATCTTTTTCAACCTCTTGATGATTTAGTTGATAGGGTTAGATTAATGAAGCAACAAGTTAGAAAAAAAGCTGAAAAAGAGCTAAATCAATATAGCTTAGAAAAGACTAATGACGCTTTTAGTACGTTTAAAAACGGTACTAATGCTGCTACACAATATTTGTCTGAGCAAAAAAAGATAATGTCCGACTTAAAAGCAGAGGCTCAACGAGTTGGAGTTGATAGCCCTGAGTATGCTAAAATAAAAGAGCAAATAATAGCTGTAGAAGACAAGTGGAAAAAGCTAAACACTCAAATGGTAAACATACAAACAGCTAAAGACACTTGGGCTAACATGCACGGTAAAGGCGAGGGCGAAGGAAATAACGATGGTAGATTTAGATATTCTAACGCTATGTTAGATTTACCAGAGTATGATTACTTAAATCAAATACATAGTGGCCAAGCTGATATGCTTATAAACAATGAAGGTCAAATAGAGTTTGTGGTAGCTAATATGAACGCTACTGGTGAAACTATGGTTGTTAGTTTAGATGATTTAGAAAACAGCATATACAAAAGAGATGATGCTGGTCTTCAAGCTTACGCAACGTATAGACAGCAAGTTGAAGCTACTCAAAAAAATAACCTACCTTTTAATCAAGGCAAAGCAGAAAGTTTAGTTAACCAACTATTTGGAACAAGACAAGAGCCTAACAAAAAGAACATGGTTTCTTGGATGTATGATGATTTAGACGGTGATGGCAAAACATGGATAGACGACTTTGCTTTAGAAAATCCTGATTTTGATATTAATATGTTTAGTCCTAACGCAGACTGGAATGCTATGTATAATGAGGATCAAACCGTAGGTGATTGGTTAAGAGATGAATTAAAAGCGTATTATGTTGAAAGACTTAGAGGTCTTCACAATAATTTAGTTCAAGCTAATGGTAAATCTACAATTAGCGAGTATGGAACTGGCAACTACGATAAAGATTACAACAACAAAAGCGACGCGCCTTTATCTGCAGGTGAAAGAATAAGACAGCAAAAAATAAAAGAGCAAGAGTTAGCAATCAAACAGTATAGAGACTCGTTTACGCCGAGCACTAAAATAATAGATGTTCCAGGTAGAACTAAAGCTCAATTTAGAATGACTGCAGATGGCAATTACCACTATTATGTTAACGGCAAGCTACAAACTCAACCGGTTGAAGGAAAAGGTAACCAACCGATAGTATTTACTTATGAGCAAGCCTCTAACTATAAACCTTTATTTTAATACAATATGTACAAAGATCAAGATGGAAATACATACGACGAGCAGTCGTTGTCTGTACTGGCTAATCAATCAGGCTTAGACTTAGCAACGTATACAAGCATGAACGGCCTGGAAAAGTCAACGAGCTCTCAGACCGAGGATGCAACTGCAGAGCCCGCAAGTACGGCATCCAACTTGGGAGTTTATTCATTGGGCTCTCTATCAACGAAGCTAGCTGCCGCGAAGCTGATAGGTAAGACTAGGCAAGACTCTAGCCCTATGAAGTTTAATATTCCTATGGGACCTGAGCCTAGCGAAGAAGAAAGCGAAGCTAGAACTATAGAAGAAATAAACGAAGCTAAAGAAGATGCTGATAAGTTAGCTTCTGAATTTGAAGCGGCAGAACAAGCGGCGCAAAAGCAAGAAGAACAAAAAAGACTTAACGCTAAAATTGCCGCTGCCTCTAACGAAGAGTATAGAAGACTTGCTAAACAACTAGAGCAGTTGTCTCCAATGAGCTATGAAGCTGTAGATCTTCAGCGGTTAATGGATAATATTGTTAAGTTAGAGTACGAAAAGCTTTATGATCCTAATTTTAAAAATAAATCAAAATACGATTATAATAGAGCTATTGTAGATCAAACGCCTAAGGTTACTAGTACTGAGCAAACGGTGGTTATGTACGATCAAGACGGCAATATTACAGAAGACAAAAGCCAAGCTGTAAAATATGATGATGCTATCACCGCTACGGAAAGCACAGATAGTTATTCTATTACGCAGCGAAACGCTTTAAATGAAAGTAAAAAATATGATAGAGTTTTAGACATATATTCTAGTACTGAAGGCTTAAAGATTGACGCTACATTTTTTGGTATGGATTTTTTTGAAAAAGACATGCCTGAGCAAGAAAGATACGAGATTAATGAAGAAGTAAAGAGAGAGTTGATTGGTTTACTTGGAGAAGAAGGTGTAAATAGAGCTGTAGCCTTGTCAAATGAAGGAACTTTAGATTTAATAAGCTTGAAAGAACGTCAGCAGTTACTATTACAAGCTCAAGGTAATGTTTTAAAAAAAAGAACTGAAAACACTGTAGAATCTTTTTCAGAAATACTTGACAAGCAGGAAGTAGTAAAGTCTAATCAAGATATATTAAATAAGGAAGTAGAAGAAACTATTGTAGACTATTCCAATAGGTTTGATGGCTTGCAAAAAAAGTTTGATTTGCTAGGAGATGTTGACGAAAACTCTGGCGAACAGGCTATATTAGCTTATAATCAGCTTGTTTCTGAATACCAAAACTTAGATAGTGAATACAAGCAGTATATTGAAAGAGTTGAGCAAAAACAAAGCTTTTTAAATAAACAGGCAATTGGTATCAACGGACTAGTAGAATCTCTTCAAGAAGACTACGAAAATAGTAATTTAGAGTTAAACTACAATTCTTTAACACAAGAGTTTAACGTTCCTTTTGAAAACACAACGCAAGCTTATGATGATTTTAAAGAAAGATTTTATACAAAAGCTCAAAATTCAAACAGCATGTTTATGGGCGAAGTGTACAAGTTTACAGACCAGTTATTAAAAACTGGTGAAGCTGCGTATACTACTTTGTCTAACTTAGCTCTTCCACTATTTATAACAGAAGCAACTGGCGTTGTTATAGACGCTACAGGCTTAGATAACTTTAATAAAAACGGTTATGATCCTAAAGGTTATAGCAGAATAGACAACTTACTTGAAACTTTTTTTGGAAACGAAGCAATAGATTTACCTTCGTCAGATATTGATACTTTTAAAACTGAAGATTTTGATGCTATAACTAAGGGTGAGTTTAGAGATTTTTTTGCAGATGGCAATGCTGGTAGAAAAACTGTTAATGGTGTGTTAGGTATGATACCTTATGTAGTAGGTATAGTTAAAGGAAAAAGTTATAAAAGCCTTGATGATGTTAGTAAGACATTTAAAGAAGGCCATAAAAAAGTTTTTAAGAATAGAAGTGCAGACGATATTTTAAGAGATGCTAATATGATGAACGCTTCTTTTAAAATGACTGTATTTGACGCTTACCAAGAAGGACAAGATATGGGTCTAGGTAAAGAGTCAGCTTTAGTTTTTGGAACTGTATCTGCTACTGTTACGGCGTTAACGCAAATGGTAATGCCAGATGCTCAGTTTTTCACTGGTGCAAGAAACAAAGCTATATTACAAACGTTTGCGAGGAGCTTAAATAGTGCTACTAGTAGAGAGGCTAGAAGAGCTGCTGCTTCAACATATATAAAAAGTATATTTAAAGAGATCGGTGAGGAAGAACTAGACTTTTTATCACAAGAAATATTGAAAAGCATATCTTCTGCTAATCATGAAAACCACATGCTGAGCGCTTCTGCTCATTTAGAGTTAATATTTGCTACTATGACTTTAAGCGGCACTATTGGTGCGGTTGGTGCTAGGAATCAATATAAAAACGAAAAGAAAAATCTTAACAAGCTACTGCTTAGAGAAACTTATGACATTAATAATAGTTTAAGCGATAGACTTTCTGTTGTAGAAAGAAAAATACAAATAATCAACAATTTAACAACGTTAAGTGCTCAGCAAAAAAAGCGTAGAATAGAAGAGCTTGAAAAACAAAAAGAGAGTATTTACAAAGCGCAAGCGTACAATAACAATATAAAAAACGCTATAGCTGTAGCACCTGAGTTCATTAATTACGATCAATTAGATATATTAAGACAAAGGCAAGAATTAGAAAACGAGCTAAAAACAGCTAAAGGAGAGAAGAAAAAAGAAGTACAAGAAAAAATAAGTGAGCTAGAGGTAGAGTTTGAAAATGCTAAAGTAAACCAACAGGCCGATGTTATACTAGATAGAACAATAGAGACTATTCAAAAATTTTCTGGCGACAGCTTTATAGTTGGTGAAGACGTTGAAGATACGCAGCAAAAATTAACAGCTATTAACGAAGCCTATAAAGAAGTAAACGAACAAGAAGGAAGAGAAGTATATAGAATACTTACAGATCAAGAAATTGCCAACGCAGCCAGGCAAGAAGGATTTAACTTTGGAGACGTTAAAGTTATAAACAAGCAAGTGTCTAGATCTACTGGCAATACAAACGTAGCCGCGCACGAGTTCTTACATGATATATTAAAAGCAACGTTAAACACTAACCGTAAAGCAGCGTTAAATATAGCGGATGCTTTTGGTAATTTATTAATAAATCTAAATCCAGAGCAGTTTAATAATAGCACGTTTAGAAAAAAGTTAGCGCTATATCAAACAACGCAAGCTGACGTAAATAGAATAGTTCAACAAAATCCTAACGCTACAGATCAAGAGTTAGACGAGTTGATAAATGCGCAGATAGACGAAGATATTCATAAGCAAGCTATAGAAGTTATAACATTAGCATCTGATGCTTTTGCTACTGGTGATCTAAGTTTTGATGCCTTGCAAAAAAGAGGTCTTACAGATAGAATACGAAGAGTAAGACAGAACTTACAAGGGACTTTTCTAGACAGATTCGCAATGGAAATTGAGTTTAACGATGGCGCTGATGTGTTTAACTTTGTAAAAGACTACAATACTAGTGTAAAGAAAAGTAAATTAACTAAAGCTCAAAAAGCGTTATTAGACGGTAAAATACAGGGTAGACTTACAGAGGGTGAGCAAACACAAGATGTAGGTCCTCAAGAGTCTAGAGTTTACCAAAGAGTTGAAGAAAGAAAAGATCAAATAACTTCTACAGACAAAGACACAAAAAGAGAAGGTGTTTTCATGGCCGCGATGGATCTTGAAAACGAAATAGACAGAAGACTACCTAAAATAGAAGGTATGACTGCTGAAGAAAGAGCTGACGTAGTTAGAAACTTTATGTTTAATGAAACAAGAGGTTTGGTTGGCTTATTGAATAGATATAACCCTGACATAAATGATAGCGTTATGGGTTACTTAAACTCTAAACAAAGAGGTATAAGCTTGCTAGATGCTAGACTTCAAGAGTTTTATCAAAACGATCCTAGGTTTGGAAACATTATACAATCAACTAGCGAAGAAGCTGTTGGCACAAAGGTTGAAAGAAGAACAGCTGAAGATTCTGAACCATCAGCTAAACCTAAACAACCTAGAACAAAAGGTGTTATTGTAGCTAAAAGATTTAACGCTGTTAAAGATGCTCAAGAGTTGGCTAATAAAGAGTTTGATAATATAAAAGACGACATAACTTCTTTGGCTGACACGCCTAGAATAATGACTAAACTAATTAGCGAAATAACAGGTATACCAGTTAAAAAGCTACAAGAGTTTATTATTGACGAAAATGGAAAAAAGGTTAAAAACCCAAGCTATCTTGCTAACTTGTCTGACAGCGAGCTAGCTTCTGCTCAAAGAGCTGTCAAGAAATATGATAGCGTAATATTAGAAATACTACCAAAGCAGCACACTGTTAAACTAGTTAAAGTTAAAGGCGCAGATGGAGTAACTAGAGAGGTTGAAAGGCCTGACAAAGCAACTAAAATATCTGGAAAAGTTAAAAAAGCTTTATTTGTTAAAGGCGAAAGAAAAGATAACTTAACTCCGTTTAATAAAAAACCTGGACTAAAAGAAAAAGATATTAGAGAGTTAGCTGGTATAGTAGACGGTGTGCCTGATAGATCAGACAGAAACACATCTGCAAGCGTGCTTGGTATATGGACTACTGTAGATAAAACTTGGAGTAATCAAGAAATTAGATTAGAAGCTCAACGAAGAGGTTTACCTTTATCTTGGATAGCTGGAATACGCAACGGTAACGATGCTATATTATTCTCTAAGTCAGGCATTCAAGAGGTTGGATCTTTTGCTAGATCAATACCTGTAGAAAACCGAGGCTTCTTTTTCGATCGTATACCTGAGTTCGCAAACGAACCTGTTCTTGGAAACGATTACAAAAGCATTGAAAACGCTGTGCAAAGAATTTGGGGAGATTTACCGTTTGTTGATGTTCCAACTGTCGCCAGAGGTATACACAAGGCTTTCCAATACATTACGCCTAAGATAGCAAAAGACCCTGTTAAACTAGCAGAGAAGCTACTTACGGTTGATAATGATATGCTATCTAAAGTTAGGCAGTTTGCTGGTAGTAGTGTAGAAGCTTCTAAAGCTTTTCAAGATCCTGAAAGAGTTAAAAAAATGATAGCTACTCAATCGGCTATTGCAAACGAGATATGGGACGCTAGTAATCCTGAATTGTCATTACTAAAAATAATGATGATGAAAGGTCATTTAGCTAGTATGAGTAAAAGTAAACATTTACAAAGAACACAGCCCTTTCCTCCTGGACAAGCCTTTATTGATAACACGCTACTTACAATACCAGATATTAAAAAAGTAAATACTAAGACTGATGCAAGAGGCGGTATAAGCGTTGCGTCTATAGTTTTAACCAACGGAAAAGTTGTTAAGCCAAAAATTACAGTTAAAGGTAAAGAAGTCAATATAACTTCTAGCCAAGGGGTTAATACAGCTATCAAAGAGCTAAAGAGCGGAGATTTAACTAAAAGAAGAAGAGACGAAAAAATAGCTCAAGAACTTCTCAATGATATTGTAGAAATAACATCTAGGTATTTAAAAGAAGGTACTATAGATAATGTTGACTTAATGATGAACATGGCTTCTTTATTAAGCGGTATGAATAGTGTGTTAGCTAGAGCTGGTAAGTTAAAGTATATGACGCCAAGAGCTAGAGATGGCAAGGGACCTTTCCGTTACGAACACATGATACCTAGAGTAGTAGTTTTAATGAACATGTTTGATGCGTATATAAACGGTAACGGTATAGATAATATTGCTGAGTTCTTACAAAACTACGAGGTTGCTGTTACGTCTGTAGACATGGACGATGTGTTTAAAGACGCAGGTTACAACTCTTCGCTACCAGTAGGTGTTACAATGCAAGATCCTTCTTGGTTTAGATACTATAACGCCGAAACGTTACAAGCTAGCGACAATAGACTAGAGCCTTTAATAGACGAAAAAGGTAACGTGCTTAAAATATCTGATGCTTACTCTAAGGTTAGCAACATGCTTACATCTAGAGATAACACAAACATGGGTATCATGATGAGTAAAGCGTCGTTTAATACTAGATCAATTAACGCAGACACGCCTTCAAGAGGTGCTTCAGTTTTTGATTTTGATGAAACACTTATTATAGATGGTGAAAACTTTATAGTTGCTACAGATCCAGAGACTGGTGATAGAACTAAAATAAGTAGCGGTGATTGGCCTTTGAAAGGGCCTAAGTTTGCTGAAAGAGGTTTTACTTTTGACTTTACAGACTTTGTAAACGTAAGAGGCGGCGTTGAAGGGCCACTGCTAAACAAGCTTAGAAATAGAATAGCTAAATACGGGCCTAAAAACAACTTTATACTTACAGCTAGACCACAAGAATCTGCTAAAGCGATACACGAATGGTTAAAAACAAAAGGCATAAATATTCCACTTGAAAATATAACTGGCTTAGGCAATAGCACAGGCGACGCTAAAGCTCAATGGTTTATAGATAAATACGCTGAAGGCTATAATGACATGTACTTTGTAGATGACGCTCTACCAAACGTAGAAGCCGTATCGCACGTATTTAATCAACTAGACATGAAAGGCAAGTCTGTTCAAGCAAAAATACAGTTTAGCAAAAGCTTAAACGAAGGATTTAACCAAATGCTTGAAAGGACTAAAGGCGTTGGCGCTGAAAAAATATTTTCTAGAGTAGAAGCTAAAAAGAGAGGTAAAAACAAAGGCGGATTTACACTATTTGTTCCGCCGTCAGCTGAAGATTTTACAGGACTACTACGATACTTTGTAGGTAAAGGCGCGCAAGGTGACGCTGATATAAAGTTTTTTGAAGAAGCTTTAATAAAGCCTTTTGCTAGAGC
>LUMQ01000939.1_pt1 | contig 12788 bp, 20 predicted proteins | sample 729621 | NCBI WGS metagenome assembly LUMQ01 (sample SAMN03860259, study PRJNA289734) | marine metagenome | biome: seawater column; feature: ocean; material: water; isolation source: Red Sea water column Station 12 - depth 25m | place: Saudi Arabia: Red Sea | collected 2011-10-15 | depth 25 m | reverse complement strand
CGTACAGAACTTACACAACGATAAGGAGTACATATTCACAACGGCACTAGCTCAACAATATTTTGGAGTAGAAGTATGAAAGCATATTTGATAGACCCTAAGAAAAAAGAGGTGACAGAGGTAGAATACTCTGGTGACTACAAGGACATATACAAACTAATAGACTGTTCCACGTTTGACGTTGTGGGTATCACTCCGAAAGGAGATGGAATCTACGTGGATGACGAGGGACTCTTTGCAGAGGAAAGAGTATATTGGCAGTTTGATTATAGTGATGGGCAACCATACATCAGGCTAGTCAACAAGGGACTTGTGTTAGGCACTACCATTGAGGGAGATAGTATTGAACCTGACATATCATTAGAGAAGGTAAAGGAGAAAGTTGTATGGCATTGGTAAAGAAGTATGCAGTAATGTTTGAACCCTTTGAGACAGAAGGATTAGAGTACGTCAAAGAGGGTTGTGGAGCAATGTGGACAGATAAGAGTCCTATCAAGACCTTTGACACTAAAGAACAGGCAGAGGTGGAGATGAAAAAGTGGAACACAGGAATAGTAGTGGAGTATGGATATGAAAACAATTAGTATAGAGCCTAAGGATAGAATAGAGTTACTCAGGTATGTCAATATGTTGAGAGAACTAAACTGTAATACATCAGAGAAGATACCTATCTACTATGAACATGTTTGTGAGTTGGAGTCTCTCATGCACAAGCTATCATTCATACTAGAGTTTGAACAACCAAAGGATAGACATGGTGGTTGGTATACAGACTATCAACTCAAAGAAGATTTACCAGAGGAGAAATCGAATGACAAGACCCACTAAGGAAGATAGGAAGAAGTATGACATTGACTTTGCAGGAGACTTGAAGTTTGGTCTAGGCATGGAAGATGAAGTCATAGCCATGTTCAAGGACAAAAAGATAGAGGTCAAGTCTGAGAAAGGTATGTGGCAACGTACTGGAAATATCGCTGTGGAATACGAATCATGGGGGAAGCCATCAGGTATCAACGCTACGGAGTCCGACTATTGGTTTCATAATCTGTGTATCAATGGTGACATATATGCCACACTTGTATTTAAAACGGAGACACTACGAAAAATAGTTGACTCCCTTGATTTTATCAAGACGGTGAAGGGTGGAGACCACAACGCATCTAAGATGTACCTTGTAAACATTAAGAAATTATTCTCCAGTGATGTCATCAAGGCATACAAGGGTGTTGCAGAAATGCCGCAGGAAAATAAATCTGATGAAGAGTGTTGACAGGATTTATTATTACTGTATAATATTACTTTATGTAATACTTAAAGTTAACCTTAACTCCTTCTACTTTAAGTTAATTATAAAGAGGTGAAGATGAAGAAAGATTATTGTGAACATTGTGGTAACTTCCTAGATGACAAAGGTGTTTGTTTTGAATGTCGTATGGAAGCAGAACAGTATTATGACATGGTGAATAGTCCACCACACTATACGAATGGTAATGGTATAGAGTGTATCGACTACATCAGACAGGTATTAGGTGAAGAGGGATTCGTTTACTTCTGTCATGGTAATTTCATCAAGTACCAACACAGGTACAAGTACAAAGGCAAGCCTGTGCAAGACATAGAGAAAGCAATGTTTTACTTAGAAAGAATGTTGAAGACTTTGAAAGGACTACATGAAGTACACAATAAAAACAAAACTTAAAGACGGCTCTACTGTCTACAGATTTGTTCCACCAAAGGACGCTAAGTTATCAGGTGTCGTTAAGAACAAAACATTTCAAGACGGTAGAACAGCACGATACGAGATACCAAAACTAATTAAAATGGTCGAAGACTTTAGGAAAGGTAAGATACTGGCAGGTAACATAGACGTTAACAGTAACCTGCGTCAAGTTCTTGCTCACTACTACAAGACAGGTCAGTTTAATTCGTTATCTTTGCACACACAGAAGACGTACACTTACGGATTCAACAAAATATGTGTGACAAAGATGTTCGGCAGAGAGTTGGGAGACATAACCCTAAAATACCTCACTCCCACTCACTGCACCGAACTATATGAGACTTGGGTGAAGCAGGTGAGTGTTGACAATGCTAATCAACTCTCCAGAATCTTCTCTGTCCTGATAAACTTCTGTATATCTCTTGGTTTGATGGACAGAAATCCAATGTCTATGGTTAAAAAGAGGTCACACGAGCCACGTTCTGTCGTATGGACACAAGAACAGGTAGAATTATTCGTGGAGACAGCCTTTTCACAGTTTAAATACAGAAATATTGGATTGCTTGCCCTACTTTGCTACGAATGGGGACAGAGACCTGTTGATATTCGCCTATTGAAGTGGTCATCTATCGACTTTGACAACAAAATGGTGACAATCAAACAGACTAAGCGTGGTGCAACGGTACAACTACCTCTTGAAGATAAGTTGGAGCAACTACTTCTCCAACAAAACGAGGATTGGGGATTCCAAGATTATGTATTACCCTATCAGAGACCCTCAGACGGTGCGTACAGCGTCATTGAGCATTTCCAAGTGTCTGCCCTTGCGAATGAGGTAAAGGCTCTCTGTGGTCTTCCTAGAGAGTTACAGATGGGAGACCTTAGAAAGACAGCAATAACAGAATTGATACGCAGTGGTGTTGACCAACTGGCAATCATGTCTGTGACAGGGCATAGGAACGTGCAGAGCCTTAACCCTTACAACAAACATAACTTTAACACAGCAAAGTCTGCACTAGAAATGAGGAGAAAATGAGTGACGATGTAAAACAACAAGCCTTGGAACAGGCACAGCAAGCATACGGACTATTTATATGGTTTGTAAAATGGTTTAGTTATGTGATGATATTTATGATTGTTCTGATGTTTATGAATAATTGGTTTGACGATGGAACAGGCAGCCGATTCATGCCTGACGAGATTGTAGACGAGCAGTATGACCCAAAGGGTTTGAATAAGAAGAAAGGTATATGATGAATAAACCTTATCACAACAAAGGATTCTTTCCTGCTTTTACTGTTATTGTACTAGGCTTCTTTGTCCTACCAGTAGTTCTAATGATGATGATGGACGATACGTTTGAGAGATTTACTAAAAAGTATTTTCCAAGAGCAGAGTGTTGGGAGACAGCAAAGCATGAGAGAGTATGTAAACGATTTAATAACTGTAAATTTATGAGGAACTTTTGTGATGAATGAAGGACAAGCATTGATAAGTATGATAGTGTTACTAATTTTGTGGACACTTTTTCTTAACTTTATACTTAGAGGAGTTATCTTTGTATGAAAAGATTAAATAGCCCTCTTAATAAACAAAAGAAAAAGTTTAAAGAGTACGTACAAGATTTAATAGTAATAATAGTTGTTGTAACAGTTATAGGTGGTATGCTAGTGTACGCACACTATGACATAACAGGGATAGTAAACGGATGATATTAGAGACAGCATTAATGTGCATGGCACTCAATATGTACCATGAAGCAAAGAATCAATCTATGCTTGGACAACTTGCTGTGGGACAAGTTGTGATGAACAGAGTTGAGGATAAAAGATTTCCTGACAATGTGTGTGATGTAGTAACGGAAGCTGTCACGTACAAAGGTACAGACAAACCTGTACTCCACAAGTGTCAGTTTAGTTGGTATTGTGATGGTCAAAAAGACGAGCCTGACTTTGATAGTAAAGAGTGGTGGGATGCAAAAGAATACGCATCTATTGTTTTGTCAGGTACAATTATGCTTGATGTTACTGAAGGAGCTACACACTACCATGCAACATACGTAAGACCTGCATGGGCAAAAACAAAAACGAAGACTACACGAATAGACAGACATATTTTTTATAGGTGGGAGAAATGAAATTAACTTTACTTTGTACACTTTTAATGTTACTATCTAGTTGTGAGATGATAGTATTCTTATAGGAGAGAGAAATGGCAGACAATCCACATCAAGCGTGTCCCTTTGAGGACTGTGGTTCTTCAGACGCATTCAACTGGAATGACGATGGCTACGGCTTCTGTCACAGTTGTGGTGAGTCCTACCCTAACAAGCACAAACTACCTGTGTTTGATTGGGCAAAGCAGAGTTACCCACTAAAGAGGAGAGAAAATATTATGATGAAAGAAGTTAAGGGTGTCACCTATGATGACATCAGGGGAATAGACCCTGAGGTTTGTAAGCTGTATGGCATACAGATACAGACAGACGCAGACGGTAAGCCTGTCCGATATGCTTACAAGTATCCACACACTGTCAAGTACAGAGCCTTTGATGATAAGTCTAAGACTTGGATAAAGGACAAGGGTGTGGGCATGAATCATTTGTTTGGTCCTGAGTTTAACTCCAACTCCTCTAATAAACTCTACGTGACCGAAGGGGAGTTTGATGCAGCAAGTCTTTACCAGATATTAGGTCAGAAGTTTTTTGTTAAGTCACTCCCCTCTGCGTCTATCGGTGAGAAGTTTATCAAGCAGAACTACAACTATCTCAACTCCTTCAAAGAGATTATCTATGCAGGTGAGTTAGATGATGCAGGACGCAGAAGTGCAGAGAAGTTATACGAATCTTTTCCCACCAAGCTATACTATGTGCCGATGTCAAAGTACAAAGATGCTAATGAGTTTCTCATGGCAGGTGATGGAGAAGAGTTGAAGTGGACGGCTCTCAAGCCACAGAGATATTCTCCTGACAACTTCTTCTGTTCCGATGAAGAAGTAGCACAGGCTATACGCACAGAGAATCCCTACGACTACACTCCGACAGGACACACAGGTCTTGATGACAAAATTCGTGGTATAGTTAAGGGTGGCTTGACGTTCCTAAAAGCACCAAGAGGTACAGGTAAGACCGAGGTGATACGTTACTTTGAGACAGGATTGCTGAAGAATCCAGACACTAGGATTGCTCTCCTGCACATGGAAGAAATGCGAAGTACAACGTATCGTGCTATGGCTACCTACCATCTTGGTGTGAACGTCAGGACAAAGGATGATGCACAAGAGAACGGTGTGTCTGAGGATGATGTGGTCAAGGCTGCCCTTGAAGCAACGCAAGGAGAACGCACGATAGTATTCGAGATGCGTTCACATGATGACCCTCTCAAACTACTGGAGTACACACGGCTTGCGTCCACCGTCTACGGTGCAGAGTACATATTTGTTGACCACGTACAGAGACTCGCTTATCTTAGTCAGACAGGTGTTGACGGTGCTACCTCTGTTCTCACATCTCTCGGTGCAAGGATGGCACAGCTTTCCAAAGAGTTAAACATAGGTGTTGTATTTATATCACAGGTGAATGATGATGGACGTACTAAGTATGCGTCCTCTCTTGAAGAAGAAGCTATCATCTGTATTAAGATAGAGAGGGACGTAGAGAACGAGGACACTACAGTTCAGAACACAACGGATTTTATTGTTGATAAGAACAGACCTTTTGCTAGACTTGGTAGAGCAGGTAGTGTATACTATGACCCTGAGACAACACTCCTCACAGAGGATACAAGAGAAAGGGAGAGAAACGTAGCATGATAATATTTGATGTAGAATCAAACGGACTTCTTGATGATGCAACAAAGATACACTGTCTGTCGTATATTGATACAGATAGAGAGAAAGATATTATTACACTATACGACTATGACGATATGAGACTATTGTTTTCTGTAAAGAAACATTTTGTTGGTCACAATATAATACGGTACGATATACCTTTACTGGAGAAGTTATTAGATATTAAGATAGACGCAAGACTATATGATACATTACCTATGTCTTGGGTTATGAACCCTACACGAAGCAAGCATGGACTAGACAGTTTCTTCCCTGACTTTGGGATAGAGAAACCAAAGATAGATGATTGGAGCAACTTGTCTATAGAAGACTACTCACACAGATGTGAAGAGGATGTTAAGATTACACAAGCACTCAAGCAGAGCATTCAGGTTGGAGAGTTAATGTTGACCTAGCTAAGAAGTGCGTTGAAGAGTTGACAGAGTTACAGAATAAAAAAGTTACAGAACTTATAGATGTTATGCCTATGAGAAAGCTGTATAGAGTACAGAGCAAACCAAAAGTGTGCTATAAGAAAGATGGTACTCTCTCCTCTCACGGTAGAAGATGGTTTGATTTATTAGAAGAGCATGGTCTTCCAGACACATACGACAAGGATGTGACAGTTGTTAAAGGTGCAGAGGAAGCCAATCCAAACTCCACTGACCAAGTGAAAGAGTGGTTATATTCTTTGGGTTGGCAACCTTGTACATACAAGTACAACAAGAACAAAGATACAGGCGAGGAGAAGAAGGTAGAACAGGTTAGACTCAACGGTGAACTAACAGAGTCTGTCAAGTTACTAGCCAAAGACAATCCTGCTGTACAGGTCTTAGACGGTCTCACAGTTTTACAACACAGGTTAGGCATACTAAACGGATTCGTTGAGTGTGAACGTGACGGATACCTACGAGCAGAGATAGATGGACTTACGAATACCCTACGTTTCAAGCATAAGAAACCTCTTGTCAATCTCCCATCAGTAGAGAAGCCTTGGGGAAAGGAGATACGCAGTTGTCTTACAGCACCTCAAGGCTCTCTCCTCTGTGGAGCAGACATGACCTCACTAGAGGACACGACAAAGAGACATTACATGAAACCGTATGACCCTAGATATGTAGAGGAGATGTCACGTAAAGGATTTGACCCTCATCTCGACTTGGCTAAACACGCAAAGGTTATCACACAGTCTGATATAGAAAAACATCAGAGAGGTGAGATAGACTTAAAAGCTTTGAGAAAAGACTTCAAGGTTGTCAACTACTCAGCCACTTATGGAGTAGGTGCTGCCAAACTTTCACGTGAAACAGGTATGTCTGTTAAGAAAGCACAGGCTCTACTTGATGCTTATTGGAAACGTAACTGGTCTGTTAAAGCATTCTCAGATGCACAGAAGATACGAAGAATAGGTGAAGAGATGTGGATACAGAATCCTGTCAGTAAGTTTTGGCATTCACTACGCTACGAGAAAGATGCTTTCTCCACTATTAATCAGAGTACAGGCTCATACTGCTTTGATAAGTGGGTGGCATACTATAGAATGAAAAGACCAAACATCGTTGGTCAGTTCCATGATGAAAGTATAAACGTAATAAAAGAGGGAGAACAGAATGAACACACAAGTGTTTTAACGTGGGCAATCAATAAGTTAAACGAGCAACTTAAACTAAATGTAGACTTAGGTATTGACGTTCAATATGGAAAAACATATGCCGATGTACATTAGTTGTTGCATTATAAATTTTATATGGTATAATAAGTCAAATTAATTAGGAGAAAATAAATGGCTACACGAAAAGTTATTTTAGTAGGTATTGCTGAATGGGCAAAAGTATTTGAAGACAATCGAGACATGAAGGGTTTCGAGGGTGCATACGAGGAGTTTGATGGTGCTTGCACTATTGACATGATTCTCGACAAAGAGAACATGGATAGACTGATTGCATCTAAGTCTATGAAGAAAGGCTCACCAGATGCTGAGGGTAGAGGTACACGAGTACGGTTTGTGCGTAAGTTCAACACTGGTAGAGATTGGGACAGTGGGTCTCCTGTTGTCGTTAAGTCTGACGGTACTAAGTGGGACATGGACGTAGACGGTCTCATTGGTAACGGCTCTACAGTTGCAGTTACTCTATCTGTCTACGACACAAGCCGTAAGTCAATCGTGGGTACACGACTAGACAGAGTAAAAGTGTTGGAGCATGTCAAGCCACCATCAGACGATGATGATGAAGTGGCAACTATGCCACCACCACAAAAGTTAAAGGTGGTGCAAGGTGAAGAGGAAGTCCCATTCTAAAGTTCCTAAACCAAGAAACCTTCAGGCTATGGAGTTACGTACTCCAAAATATAGCCTGAGGGTTGTCCCGGATAAAACTAAAATTAAATTTAGAAAACGGAAACATAAGTTAGGAACAACAGATGAAAAAGATTGATACCCTTGTTAGAGACATTTATAAAACTGTAGAAGGTAAAGGCAGTTGGGATAGTGTCGTTGGTTCAGCCTTTGGTAGTAACTTGTCCTCTGTCGCAAGTCAAAGGTTCTCCTCTCCTCAAGAACCACGAGGGTATCTTTCTCTTTCATCTGTGGGTACATCATGCAAGAGAAAGCTATGGTACAAAGTAAACAAGCCTACATCAGGCGAGTCTCTGCGTCCTAACACACTACTAAAGTTTTTCTATGGTGATATGATAGAAGAGTTGGTGCTGTCCTTGGCTAAGGCTAGTGGTCACACGGTAGAGGGAGAGCAGAGTAAACTAAACGTACATGGTGTTAAAGGACATAGAGATGCTGTCATTGATGGCATGACGGTAGACGTAAAGTCCTGCAGTAGTTATGCTTACAAAAAATTTAAAGAAGGAAAGCTAAAAGATGATGACCCCTTTGGATATGTATCCCAACTCAGTTCTTATGTATATGCAGGAAAAGATGACCCACTTGTCACTGACAAGACACACGGAGCTTTTCTGGCAGTTGATAAGCAGAACGGAAATGTTTGTTTGGATGTTTATGATTTCACTGAAGAGTTAGCAGAAAAAGAAGAAGAGATACTAAATGTAAAGAAGATGGTAGAGGGAGACATACCTAAAGAAAAGATTGACCCTGTGCCACAGTCGAAGACTAGCGATAACATGAAGCTAAGTATGCAGTGCAGTTATTGTGAGTTCAAGTACCTATGTTGGAAAGATGTAAGGACTTTCATCTACTCCTATGGTCCTGAGTATCTAACAGAAGTAAATACAGAGCCTAAAGTTCCAGAGATATTCCATGACTAGGAACGCAAAGGCTAAGGGTAGGCTTGGTCAACAGGAAGTTCGAGATAAACTACTTGAAACATTCCCTGACCTAGAGCCTGATGATATTAAGTCTACTGTCATGGGAGACTCAGGTGAGGACATACAGCTATCACCTGCTGCAAGAAAGATAATACCTCTCACCATTGAAGTGAAGAGGAGAAAGAATAATTTGAAGACTGTATACGACTACATGGAACAGGCTTCAAGTCATGCAAAAGGAGAGCCTGTTGTATTCTATCGCTCTGACAGGAAGCCTTGGGTTGTTATGGTTGGGATGGAACATTACATGGATTTGTTAAAGGTATGGGGAGATGAAAATAGAAAAAGTAAAAGTGTGGGCAGTAATAGAAGGTCCTTATAATTTACAGACTCTCTCGACAAACTATCCTTATGAGATACCACCTGAGTGTAATCATTTAGTAGTTTGTAAAGTAGAAAAGAAAAATAAACTTGTTGATAAAGAATTTTGGTTTGAGAATGAAGAAGATGCTTACAGATTTAAATCACATGTTGACTCGAAAATGGAAGCCACTATAATATTCGCACCAGAGTTAGAAGAACCATTTGATTTAGAGTTTGAGGATGAGTAAACATAAATATGAAGTAAACATTACTATTAGCGTTGACCCTACTGCCAACTTTCTTGAGGTAGGAGATGCAAGAACAGATGCTTCCTGTATTAAACAAAGGATATGCGAAGCTATTTATGACATTGACGATGTTGAGATTAAACACATAGATATTTCGAGGAGAAAAGAATGATACCGACAGATTACCAAAACTTTATAGCTGTGTCTAGATACGCACGATGGATGGAAGAAGAAGGACGTAGAGAAACGTGGAAAGAAACTGTGCAAAGATATGTGGACTATATGTCAGAGAAGGTGAAGGGACAGCTACCTAAAAAAGAAATCTTTGATGCTATACACAATCTAGAAGTTATGCCGTCTATGAGAGCCTTGATGACTGCAGGTCCTGCCCTTGAGAGAGACAATACAGCAGGGTACAACTGCAGTTATATGCCTGTCGATGACCCAAAGTCTTTTGATGAAGCTATGTATATACTTCTTTGTGGTACAGGAGTTGGTTTCTCTGTGGAGAGACAGTATGTCAATCAACTACCAGAGATTCCAAATAAGTTAGAGGATGTGGATACCGTCATACACGTTCAAGACAGTAAAGAAGGTTGGGCAAGAGCCTTACGTAAGCTGATAGGACACTTGTATATGGGTGAAGTTCCTATGTGGGATGTGTCGAAGGTTAGACCTGCAGGTGCTAGACTAAAGATATTTGGTGGTAGGGCATCAGGTCCTGCACCTCTTGTTGATTTATTTAACTTTACTGTATCACTGTTTAAACACAATGAGGGACGTAAACTATCTAGCTACGACTGCCATAATCTAATGTGTAAAGTTGGAGAAGTTGTGGTGTCAGGTGGAGTAAGACGGTCAGCTATGATTAGTCTGTCTAATCTTTCCGACCTACGTATGCGTCATGCTAAGTCAGGTACGTGGTGGGAGACAGCACCACAGTTGGCACTCGCTAATAACTCTGTGTGCTACACTGACAAGCCTGATGGTGAGACATTCTTACGAGAGTGGACATCTCTTGTGGAGTCTAAGTCAGGAGAGCGTGGTATATTCAATAGAATATCAGCAAAAGAACAGGCTAAGAAATACGGTAGACGAGACCCTGACCATGAGTTCGGTACGAATCCTTGCAGTGAGATTATCTTACGTCCGTATCAGTTCTGCAATCTAACAGAGGTTGTAATACGAGAGAAAGACAGGTTTGATGATTTAAAAAAGAAGGTTATTATTGCCACAATATTAGGCACAGTGCAGTCTACTCTCACCAAGTTTCCTTATCTTAGAAAGGTTTGGAACAAGAACACAGAAGAAGAGAGACTACTTGGTGTAAGTCTTACAGGAATAATGGATAACGAATTAACGAATGGGAGAAAGCATGGGCTTGAAAAAACCCTCACAGCACTCAGAGAAGTTGCAGTTGAAACAAACAGAGAATGGTCAGAGATACTTAGAATCCCACAAAGCACAGCCATCACCTGTGTCAAACCAAGTGGGACAGTCTCACAACTCGTGGACTCAAGTTCTGGTATCCACCCTCGTCACAGTAGCTATTATATTAGGACTGTTCGTGGTGATAATAAAGACCCTCTCACCCAATTTTTAATTGACAGTGGGATACCTGCTGAAGCAGACTTTATGAAGCCTGATACACAGACAGTATTTAGCTTTCCTATGAAGTCACCAAAGAAATCGGTCAAGAGGGACGATATGACAGCCATACAACAGCTACAAACGTGGCTCACGTATCAGAGGTACTGGTGTGAACACAAGCCGTCAGTGACGATTTCTGTACGAGATGACGAGTGGATGGAAGTAGGAGCGTTTGTATTCAAACACTTTGACGAGATGTCAGGTGTGTCTTTTTTACCACACTCCGACCATACTTATCAGCAAGCACCCTATCAGGAGTGTACAGAAGCTGTATACAATGATTTTAGCAGTAAGTTCGGACATATTGATTGGGATAAGTTTAGAGATTATGAGAAGGTAGATACAACTTCAGGCAGTCAAACATTTGCCTGTTCTGGAGATAGTTGTGAGATAGTAGACATAGGAGCATAACATGGCTAAGTGGGCAAACATACAAGAGGAAGCAAAAAATTTCAAGAAGAGAAAGGTGACGGCTAAGAGCTTGAAGCCTTTGACAAGCAGACGCTATGTTGCAGGTCAGGCTTTGTCAGGTTTGTTAGCCAGAAGTAACGGCTCTGTTAATATGGAAGTGTTACGGAGAGAAGCCTACGAGTGGGCAGACTTCATGTTAGAAGAAGATTAGAACGACATACCGTATTCATCTAGCATCTTATTGTTCTCTAAGTAATCTTCTAATACCTGCAGTTGAGAGTTAGATAGGTCTTTAAATTCTAGTCCTTCTCCAAACTCCTCTTCTAAATTTTTTAATGCTCTGTCTATTTTAGGTATTGTAAATTTATTCTCCAACTCTAATAACTTACCAAGTTGCATATCGTTAAGACTTTCAGCACCAAATTCCATTAGAGATTTTGTAATCTCTCTAGCTTCTTCAAAAATATTATTAACTAACTTTGTTCTTACTTCTAACTCTGTGCTTCTAGAACCCTCTATCTTTCCTGTTATGAATGCTTCCCTTCTAAGCAAATCTCCTGCAAGAATTTCAACTTGGTCATGGAATATTTGATTGTATCTATTTCCTGCAACGGCTATCTTTGTTTTTCTATCTGCTAGGTAGTTTGGTCTACCTATCCTATTAAGAATCTTTGCTGTGTCTGTAAGCTCTACCTCTCTGTACGCTAGTTGCTTACTAGCATCTGACTGTATGTCTCCTATTGAAGCTGTAAATTTTTCCTGCTGTAAATCTCCAACAGTGGCAGCAATAAACTGGTCCATGTATCGTAGAGCATTGTTTATTGTTTTACTACCTTGTTTTCTGTCTATGTGTTTGTACTTATCCCTTCTTATACCTAGACCAACAAGAGCATTGTAAGGGTCTAAAAATCTAGTAGTTCCAGAAACAACTTGAGAACCTATACCACCAAATGTCTTTTCAATAGCTTCAAAAATTCCTACATCTCCACTCACAAGTTTTTTAACAGAGTTTCCAAAGCCATCAACAGTTTGATTTAATTGTCTAGTAAGTTGGTTTATACCTATTATGTCATTTATTTGTGCTACCTCTCCCTCAGGAGGTCTTTTACCCTCAAGTCCATAAGATAATATTCTTGCTCCTGCCTTAAAATGTGAGGTAGGGAAGTTAAATTTTTCATCAGCTATGCCACCTGTCTCAGGGTCTATTCTTTGGAAAGGACCTAGACCTTGCTCTCTGTATATCTGTTCATCCTCAGCCATTGTATAAATAAAACCTAACCCCATAGCAC
>LUMQ01001273.1_pt1 | contig 12808 bp, 12 predicted proteins | sample 729621 | NCBI WGS metagenome assembly LUMQ01 (sample SAMN03860259, study PRJNA289734) | marine metagenome | biome: seawater column; feature: ocean; material: water; isolation source: Red Sea water column Station 12 - depth 25m | place: Saudi Arabia: Red Sea | collected 2011-10-15 | depth 25 m | reverse complement strand
TGAAAGGTAAAAATGATTTTAAAGAATGGATATTAAATATGTCCATGGGAGTTTTAAGTTATCCTGTTAATGGAATATTTGCGTTTATAACACTAGGAGCTCTATTTTGGGCTAAGGAATTTCAGATTTATACATTCCCATTTACCCTAAGTGCTTTGGTATTATGCTTCATACTTGACGATTTAACTTTTTATTTACATCACAGGATTTGTCATCGATGGCGTTGGGGCTGGGGACTGCATCGAACTCATCATTCTTCAGAAAGAATGGGCATCGATGTGGGTGCAAGACAACCATTTACAAAACACTTCACTGGGACTCGAATGCTCAAAATTCCACTTGTAATCATTGGCTTTGATCCAGTAATGGTTTTATTTTGTGTATTTATAAACGGCTACTACCAATATTTATGCCACACTCAAACTATATATAAGTTACCACGCTGGTATGAGTATTTATTTAACACACCTTCACACCATAGAGTTCATCATGCAAGAAATCCGAAATACCTTGATGCAAATTATGCTGGAACACTAATGGTTTGGGATAGAATGTTTGGAACATTTGTTGCTGAAGATCCAAAAGAACCTTGTGACTATGGATTGGTGGTTCCGATGACATCTTTGAATCCTCTTAGGATATTATTTGAAGAATATGCAAATATATTTAAAGACATTTCAATGCGCGGTATTTCGCTTAAAGATAGATTTATGTATCTTTTTGGCCCTCCTGGATGGTCGCATGACGGAACTCGAAAAACCTCAACTCAAATTAAAGAAGACTATAATAGGGCCATTAAAAGTCATTAATGACACCTCCAGCTCATTTTGCTCTTTCTGAAATACTGATTGTAATAGCTGGTGCATACTCAATAAGAGTCTTTTTGCAACATAAGCTAAACTTTGCTGCTGCTGGAGTTTTAGTACTGGCAGTCGCAGCTTTTTTAGCAACCCTTAGGTTTGGCTTGAACATGCATACCGAGCTGAAGTCTTCACATCAATTGTTCACAGCTCTATCACTTCTATTCGGAGTACCACTCATCACGATAGACGTCATTAAAAAAAGTCAGTTCCTTAATGAAAAGATAATTTTAATTTTTGCACTAATAATGGCATTGATAAGTATATATATTTTCTTTCAAGCAAAGAGTTTGATCATTATGTATGCTGTTATGTGGCTTGTTCTTGGAATAATTTTTTCTTTTTTGATACCAAGAGAAAAAATTTCTTCTCGTTTCGTATCAAGCTTCATTTTTTCAATAATACTGATTAATTTTATTATTAGACAGGTTCAGCTGTTTGAACCAAATCTCAGCTGGCATTTTTATCATGTAGTTGTAGCAGTCTGGCTGTACTTGATGACTTTATTAATAACAAAAAAGGAAGCTAAATATGAATAGCTTGATTATCCACGTTTAACGCAGCTTCTTTTATTGATTCTGTTAGAGTTGGATGTGCGTGACACGTTCTTGCGATATCCTCAGCTGATGCTCCAAATTCCATTGCAATTGTGAGTTCGCCAATAAGGTTGCCGGCGTCTGCTCCAATGATATGAACACCTAATACTTCATCTGTATTTTTATCAGATAAGATCTTCACAAACCCGCTTGTTTCATTCATCACTTTAGCTTTACCATTTGCTGAAAACGGAAATTTACCTATTTTGTATGTGATGTTGTTTTTCTTTAATTCTTCCTCTGTTTTTCCAACTGATGCAACTTCTGGGGCAGTATAAATAACCGATGGAATTGTATTATAGTTAACGTGTCCAGCCTGACCGTCAATAATCTCAGCTACAGCAGTACCTTCTTCTGAAGCTTTATGGGCAAGCATTGGTCCTACTTTACAATCACCGATTGCATAAATATTTTCAATCGAAGTATTAAAATGCTGATTAGTCTCAATAAAGCCTTTATCATTCGTTTTTACTCCTATCTTCTCTAAGTTCAGACCAAAAGTGTAAGGTTTTCGACCAGTCGATATTAAAACTTTGTCACAATCCATATCAAGAGTTTGACCATTGTTTTCAACCGAAACAGAAAGCGAGCCGTTGCTTTTATTTACCTTTCTTAGAGCAGTGGAAAGCTTAAAATCAAATCCTTGTTTAATGAGTATTTTTTGAAAAGCATCAGAAATTTCTTGGTCCATTCCAGGAAGTATTCGGTCAGCATATTCAATAACCGTTACCTTTGACCCTAGTCTTGACCAAACAGATCCCATTTCCAGGCCAATGTAACCTGCACCAATAACCATTAAGTGCTTTGGAACAGACGATAAACTTAAAGCTCCAGTGGATGATAAGATATCAATTTCATCAATGACCACTCCCTCAGGTGAAACAACTTCTGAACCTGTAGCAATAATTGTTTTAGATGATATAATAACCTCAGAGCTATCGCCAGTTAAAATCTCAATTTGCTCATTATTAATGAACTTGGCAAATCCCAATTTTCTTGTAACTTTATTTTTTTTAAAAAGAAATTCGATACCATTTGTAAGTGACTCGACGCTTTCATTTTTAGATTTCATTATTTTATTTAGATCAAACGATACGTTATCAAAATTAATGCCTAATTGATTAAGTTCTGAAGCTTGATGAAATAAATGAGAAGAATGCAATAGAGATTTTGAGGGAATACATCCAATATTTAAGCAGGTACCGCCAAGCGTTTGTCCCTTTTCGATACAACAAACTTTGTATCCAAGTTGTGATGCCCTAATTGCGCAAACGTAACCAGCAGGCCCGCTGCCAATCACTGTGATATCAAATTGTTCCAAATTAAACTCCTAACAATAATCTACTTGGATCCTCTAGACCCTCTTTAACTCTCACTAAAAAAGTTACGGCTCCTTTACCGTCTACTATTCTATGATCGTATGAAAGGGCAAGATACATCATGGGTCTAATTTTTATTTCACCATCAATAGCTATAGGTCTTTCTTCTATTTTATGCATTCCCAATATTCCTGATTGAGGTGGATTTAATATTGGAGTTGACATTAAAGATCCATAAACACCACCATTGGATATTGTAAATGTACCACCCTGCATATCTTCAATACTTAATTGGCCAGAACGAGCTTTCTGTCCCAGTTGATAGATTTCTTTTTCTACTTCAACAAGAGATTTTTTATCGGCGTCTTTAACAACGGGTACGACGAGGCCTTGATCAGTTCCAACAGCAACACCAATATTGTAAAAGTTTTTATAAATGACGTCGTTGTTTTCAATTTCTGCATTTACTTCAGGAATATCTCTCAGCGCAGTTATACATGCTTTCACAAAAAAAGACATGAAGCCTAATTTCACGCCATACTTTTTTTCAAATTCTGATTTATGATCATTACGTGTCTTTATAAGCTCACTCATATCAACCTCATTAAATGTTGTGAGCATAGCGGCATTATTCTGAGCATCCTTTAGACGTTTCGCTATTGTTTGCCTTAAACGCGACATGGGCACTCGTTCTTCTCTTTTTTATATTCTTTTCAGCAGCAATTTTTCTTACAGCAGGGGATAATTTTTTATTATTTAAATTATCAATTTGAACGGGTATCTCTTCTTTTGGTGGAGACTTTACTTCCTCAGGAATAATTTTTTCTGGAGTCATAACTGATTTAGCATTCACTGGTTCTGACTGTTTAACTTTTTGGTCTGTAGAAGCATTTTCATCAATAGACCCTAAGATTGCACCAACTTCAACAGTTGAACCTTCTTCTGCATTGATTTTTTGTATACAGCCATTTGATGGCGAAGGAACTTCAAGAGTTACTTTATCTGTTTCAAGCTCAAGCAGTGGTTCATCGACGGATACAGAGTCACCTTCATTCTTATACCATTTTGCTACCGTTGCCTCTACAACGCTTTCTCCGAGAGAAGGAACTTTGATTTCAACAGACATATTTAATATTTAACACTTTAAGATTATTATTCAATCGGCAGTTTAAATTTAACTAATGTTACGCCATCCTTGTGTTTTTTAATTTCATTTATATCGCTCTCTACAGCCAGCTTTATAATATTGGCTTGGTTTTCTGCATGACGATTAGCTATACCAGTAGCAGGAGATGCGGATGCCTTTCTACCTATAAATAGTAGTTCTTTATATTTTCCTGTTATTACCTGTAATACTGACTCAATACGATGTTTAACAAATCTGAATGCTCCCATATTTGATGGCTCTTCTTGAACCCAAAATATTTCAGCATTTGGAAACTGTAACACTTCTTCTTTTAAAACTTCATAAGGAAATGGATACAATTGATCAAATCTTAAAATGTGTACATTATCTTTTTTTAATTTTTCAAGATGGTCATCAAGCTCAAAATATATTTTTCCAGAACATAAAAGCAATCTATTTACTTTTGATTTTTGATCTGAAGTTAGTTCTTTTCTTAAAATTCGATGAAAGGTTGATCCATTTGTAAATTCTTCAATGCTAGATGTATTTTTTTTGTGCCTTAATGTAGATTTAGGTGTCATGATAACCAGTGGTTTTCTGAAATCTCTATGAAGCTGTCTTCTAAGAGCATGAAAATAATTTGCGGGTGAAGTACAATTAACAACTTGAATATTGTCCTCGGCACACATTTGTAAAAATCTCTCTAATCTTCCACTTGTGTGTTCAGGTCCCTGGCCTTCATGGCCGTGTGGCAAAAGCAATGTCAGACCTGACATTCTTAACCATTTTCTCTCACCAGTAGTTATAAATTGGTCAATTATTGTCTGAGCATTGTTTGCAAAGTCACCAAATTGACCCTCCCAAAGCACTAGAGTTCTTGGATCAACTTGTGAATAACCATATTCGAAACCCAAAACACCATACTCAGATAAAAAACTATCAATGATTTCAAAAAATCCTTGTTTTTCTCTAAAATGTCTCAATGGTACAAATCTTTTCTCGCTTACTTGATCATAAAGAACTGCATGTCTTTGACTAAAAGTGCCTCTGCCCGAGTCTTGACCTGAAAGCCTTACTCCATAACCTTCTGATAACAATGAAGCAAATGCAAGAGACTCAGCAGTTGCCCAGTCAATTCCATTACCTGTTTGTATACTTGATAATCTATCATCATAAATTTTTTTTATTCTTCTATGCGGGTTAAAGTTTTCTGGAATGGTATGTATTTCTTCCCCAATTTTTAAAAGCTCATTTTCAGTAATAGCTGTTTTACCTCTTCTTGCATCGATTGACGCTACCGTTATACCTTTCCATGAACCTTCAAGCCAGTCAGCTTTATTTGGCTTATACGACTTTGCAAATTTTAACTCTTCATTCAATTTACTGGCGTAAATTGATCTTTCATTTTCAACATCATCATTAGTTAAAACACCCTCTTCAATAAGTTTTTTTTCATAAATTTTAAGAGTAGACGGGTGAGATTTAATTTTTTGATACATTAGCGGCTGTGTAAATTCTGGTAAATCCATTTCATTATGGCCAGATCGACGATAACAAAACATATCTACTACAACGTCAGTTTTAAATTTATTTCTAAATTCAACTGCTAGTCTACATACATGAACGACTGCTTCAACATCATCTCCATTAACATGAAATATCGGCGCCTGTATGATTTTTGCTATTTCGGTACAGTATGGAGCTGAACGACCATAATGGGGCATTGTGGTGAAACCTATTTGATTGTTAATAACAAAATGAATTGTACCTCCTGTGCGAAAACCCCGTAATTGCGACATCGCAAAAGTTTCTGCAACAACACCTTGCCCAGCCATTGCAGCATCACCATGAATTAATAGTCCTATTACTCTGTCGTTTGTTTTATCTTGAAGCAATGTTTGCTCAGCTCTAACTTTTCCTATCACTACGGGATCCACTGCCTCCAAATGTGATGGGTTTGGCGTCAAAGAAAGATGAATTTTTTTATCATCAAACTCTCTATCACTTGAAATCCCTAAATGGTACTTCACATCCCCGGATCCTAAAACTTCATTGGGATCCTCTCCTCCACCCTCAAATTTTGCCATAATTGATCGCAAGGGAACTTCCATAACAGATGAAAGAAGGGTTAATCTCCCACGATGTGCGGTTCCTATATATATGTCCTCGACTCCTGCTAAGCAGCTTTGTTTAATTATTTGCTCAATGCCTGGGACAGTCGACTCACTGCCAACGAGCCCAAACCTTTTGGTGCCTATAAATTTTTTATCAAGGAATTGCTCGAACATTTCAGCTTCAAGCAAACGTTTGAATATTGCTTTCTTACCGTTTGAGGTAAACTGTGTTTTATTTCTAACTTCCTCTATTCTTTCTTGAACCCATTGCTTTTGATCAGCATCTTGAATATGAACAAATTCAACACCTATAGATCCGCAATAAGTTTCCTTAAGTATGTCAATTATATTTCTGAGTTTAGCAAAGTTTAGACCAAGACTTCCGTCAATAAAAATTTCTTTATCAAGGTCATTTTCTTTGAAACCATAATTTCTATAATCAAGTTCAGAATATGTTTTAATTTCTTTTAAATTTAGTGGATCCAGATTTGATGCAAGATGACCATTAACTCTATAAGCTCTGATAAGTCTTATTGCCCTTATTGAGTCAAAAACCTGTTCTTTAAATACTTCACTCGTAACAATGTTATCTTTATTTAATATTTGGGACTCTATTTTGATTTCACTCTCATTAATATTTTCTAAAGTATCTTCTTCATTATTGGTTTCTACATTTTGAGATGCCCAACTAGCACGAAGAATATTTTGTTGATTTAAGTTATCTGTAATGCCAGAAAAAAAAGTTCTCCAATCATCTGGAATGTCAGCGGGATTATTTTGAAATCTTTCGAACATTTGTTCGATATAAACTGCGTTTGCACCGTGCAGGAAAGATGTTTTATCAAAAATGTCGTTTATGGATGACTTTGTCATTAAGCAGCTTAATTTTAGTTTTGATTCTTTAATACCTCAAGTAAAGTTGATCCTAAAGCTGCTGGAGAATTTGAAATTTGAATCCCAGCACTCTTCATGGCTTCAATTTTATCTTCTGCTCCACCTTTCCCTCCAGATACAATTGCTCCAGCGTGTCCCATTCTTCTTCCTGGAGGGGCTGACGTTCCTGCAATAAATCCAACGGTTGGCTTTTTTACCTTTTCTTTTCTCAAAAATTCAGCTGCTTCTTCCTCAGCTGAACCACCAATTTCACCAATCATGATTATTGACTCAGTTTCTGGATCGGATAAGAAAAGTTCCAAACAATCAATAAAGTTGGTTCCATTCACTGGATCGCCCCCTATTCCAATACAGGTGGATTGTCCAAGACCTTCCACTGTTGTTTGATAAACTGCTTCATAAGTTAGTGTTCCAGACCTAGATACAATTCCTACGTTTCCCTTTTGATGAATATGCGCTGGCATTATACCAATCTTACACTCATCAGGAGTTATGACTCCCGGACAATTGGGGCCAATGAGGCGTGATTTGGAAGATCTTAATTTATCTTTGACCTCTAGCATATCCATAACAGGAATTCCCTCTGTTATACAAACTATTAGCTCCATCTCACTATCTATTGCTTCTAAAATTGCTTTTGCGGCAAATGGGGGAGGAACATAAATTACAGTGGCATTTGCTTCCGTTTTATCTTTAGCTTCTTTTACTGTATCAAATACTGGTAACCCTAAGTGCTCGGTTCCTCCTTTTTTTGGAGTAACTCCACCAACCATGTTAGTGCCATATTTAATTGCCTGTTCTGAATGAAAGGTACCTTGTGATCCGGTGAAACCCTGACAAATAACTTTTGTATCTTTGTTAACTATTACTGACATTAGACTAGCTTGACTATTTTTTTTGCTGCATCATCTAAATCATTGGCAGAAATAATTTCGATACTTGAATTATCAAGAATTTTTTTACCTTCATCAACATTTGTGCCTTCAAGTCTAACTACAAGCGGCACAGAGATTTCTAATTCTTTTGCAGCAGCAACAATTCCTTCAGCAATGATGTCACATCTCATGATTCCACCAAAGATATTAACTAAGATGCCTTTTACACCTTTATCAGAAAGAATAATTTTAAATGCACTCGAAACCTTTTCTTTAGAAGCTCCACCACCAACATCAAGAAAGTTGGCGGGCTCACCACCATACATTTTAATAATATCTAAGCTAGCCATTGCCAAGCCTGCGCCATTGACCATACAGCCTATATTCCCATCCAATTTTATATATGCGAGATCATATTTTGATGCCTCTCTTTCGTATTCATCCTCTTCATTCTCATCCCTTAAGTCCTCAATTTCTGGATGGCGGTATAAAGCATTATCATCAAAATTAACTTTAGCATCGAGACACAATAGTTTGTCAGTCTCAGTTATAATCAAAGGATTAACTTCAACAAGACTAGCATCTTTTTCTAAAAAAAATTTATACATATTTTTTATAAGATCAGAAAGTTGGCCCTCAAGATCTTTTTTGAGTTCAAAAGCTTTACTAATTGTATTTATATCATTTTCAGTAACACCTATTGAAGGCTCTATTTGAACTGTTGTTATATTTTCTGGGGTATCTTTTGCAACTGCTTCAATGTCCATACCTCCCATCTTAGATACAATAAAGGCAACTTTGCTTGTCGCTCTGTCTAATAAACAAGAAAGGTATAATTCTTTTTTAATATCCGACCCATTTTCAATGTAGATACGTTTTACTTCTTTTCCTGCTGGGCCTGTTTGAGGCGTTATTAAATTCATACCAAACATTTTTTCAGCCTCATTTACAGCTTCTTCTTTTGAAGAAACTACTTTAACGCCTCCACCTTTACCTCTGCCACCTGCATGAATTTGCGCTTTAACAACCCAAATTGGACCCTTAACTTTTCCTACTGCTTCATTTATCTGACTTTTTTCATATGCAACGCTTCCTTTGGACACAGGTATATCATAACCGTCAAATAATTCCTTTGCTTGATGTTCGTGTATATTCATTTATTTAAGTGAAGGATCAATATTTTTTGCAGCCTCAAATAGCTCACTGACTGCTTCGATTGAAGTTTTAAAATATTTTTTTTCTTCTTCCTGCTGAGCCAATAACAACATGAACTCCAACATATAAATCTGAAACACCATATTCACCATTTAAATAAGCTGCGCATGGTAACGTTTTTTTCTTATCATTTAGATATGAGTCGGCCATTTCAATTCCCGAAGCTGCCGGCCCATAAAAAGCGGATCCGGTTTCCAATAACTTTACAACTTCGGCTCCACCTTTTCTCGTCCTATCAATAATCTCGTCAAGCCTAGCCTTTGAAATTTTTCCTTTATTCACTAAATCAGTCAGGTTTTCACCACTAACCATAGTTCTATTTGGAACTGGTACCATTGTATCACCATGGCCACCAAGAACAAATGAGTCTACTTCGCTAATTGGAACATTCAATTCTTGTGATAAGAAATATTTAAAACGTGAAGTATCTAAAACTCCAGCCATACCAACAACTTTATTTTTTGGAAGTCCTGAATATTTTTGAAGAGCCATAACGATTACATCCAATGGATTTGTAATACAAATAACGAAGGCATTAGGAGAAGTTGATTTTATACCTTCAGCTACTTGCTTGATAATTTTTAAGTTTGTTCCCAAAAGGTCATCTCTAGTCATTCCTGGTTTTCGAGGAACTCCAGCTGTTATAATTATAACATCAGAGTCACTTGTATCCTCATAATTATCAGTACCAGACAAGGAAACATTAAAACCATCTATGGCTGAGGACTGCGCTATAGATGAGTTTATAGCTCGGTAAACTAACTAGATAGCGATTAAAATCAAGATAAATTAAATATTTACTTCATTGTTGGAATGGTAAATTCAGCACCTTTTCTAATACCAGTTGGCCATCTCGAAGTAACAGTTTTGAGACGCGTAAAGAACCTTACTCCGTCCATACCATGCATTGCATGATCCCCAAATAAGGATCTTTTCCAACCACCAAAGCTATGAAAAGCCATGGGTACTGGTATGGGAACATTCACTCCAACCATTCCAATTTTGCATTGATTAGCAAAAGCTCTAGCTGTGTCACCATCACGAGTATAAATAGTGGTGCCGTTTCCGAATTCATGATCGTTAACCATTTTTAAAGCATCGTCAAAAGTAGGTTGACGTACAACAGATAATACAGGTCCAAATATTTCTTCTCTATATATCTTCATATCTTCCTTAACATGATCAAATAAACAGCCTCCGATGAAGTATCCATTTTCATAACCTTGAAGAGATATTGATCTTCCATCCACTATAAGATCAGCTCCTTCAGCAACTCCAGAGTCAACATAGCTTTTTACTTTTGATAAATGTACATCACTGATGAGTGGACCCATTTCAACTTCTGGATCTGTTCCGGGGCCAACTTTAAGTCCCTGAACGCGAGGGGTAAGCTTTTCAATTAATTTATCACCCACATCACCAACAGCTACAGCAACAGAGAGAGCCATGCATCGCTCTCCTGCAGATCCATACCCTGCGCCGATCAGGCCATCAACAACTTGGTCTAAATCTGCATCAGGCATTACAACCATATGATTTTTTGCACCGCCTAATGACTGGACGCGCTTATTGTGTTTAGAAGATGTATGATAAATGTACTCAGCAACTGGAGTCGAGCCAACAAAACTAACTGATGCAACTTCAGGATCGGTGATCAGAAGATCTACTGCTTCTTTATCGCCGTTAACCACATTGAAAACACCATCTGGCAACCCTGCTTCTTTAAGTAAATCTCCCATCATGTATGGAACCGTTGGATCTTTTTCACTCGGTTTTAAAATAAATGAATTACCGCATGCAATAGACATAACAAACATCCACATTGGAACCATAGCAGGAAAATTGAAAGGTGAAATTCCCACACAAACCCCAAGAGGCTGTCGCATACTCCAGCTGTCGATATTTGATCCGACGTTTTCAGAATATTCTCCTTTAAGCAAATGAGGAATACCACAAGCAAACTCAACTACTTCCATGCCTCTTGTTATTGAGCCAACTGAGTCTGATAAAATTTTTCCATGCTCTGTTGTTAATTCCAGAGCTAATTTGTCCATATCTCTGAGAATTAAATCTTTGAATTTAAATAAAACTCGAGATCTAGTCAGTGATGGAGTAGCAGCCCATTCTTTACCTGCTTTGACTGCACAACTTATTGCCACGGATACATCTTCTTTGTTAGCAAAGTTAACTTCTCTTATTTTTTCTCCATTTGCAGGATTATATACGTCACCAAATCTATCTGACTTACTCACGTACTCTTTACCATTAATAAAATGATTAACAATATTCATCTAAATTACCTAGATTTCAAAACTTTCGCCTATAGCCTCACAGCTTTTGGCCCACAGCATGCTCTTGACTTCAGGATTATCATAAAAAGACTCAAGTGAAAAAGATTTTGCTTTACCTTTCATTCCTTTTAAACCAGGCCCTACCATTGAGCCTGAATTAATTTTAGGATCTGCAATACATCTTAGGAGACCCAAAGTTCCATCTTTTTCAGACTGCCCAAACTTCATTAAATATTTTGTAAAAAAACTGCCCATTCCGCCATCCTCTACTGTTGTAGATTGTAAATCACTTTCTGCAAGACCCGGATGAGCAACCATCGCTCTAATTTTTGAATTATTTTTTTGCAACTTTTCATGCAAACATGCAGTGAATGCAGCATTAGCAAGCTTTGTCTGGGCATAACGCTCCCATCGGCCACCACCAAACATCAAATTACCTCCATCTCCACCTAAGTTGCCACCTTTTTTTTCAAGAAACTTTTCTTTAAGTCTTTTTGTTTGAAAGCGTGCAATACTAGAATGATTAACTATTCTTGCTTCATCCCTTAATTGTGATGCTTTTTCTAGTAAGGGCATACATAATTTAGTTAGAAGAAAATGGGACAAGTGATTAGTTTGCATTTGTACATCAAAGCCGTCGATTGTGGCTTTATCTTTAAGAGCCATTACGCCCGCATTATTGCATAATACATCAAGGCCATCGCTACATATTTCATTAATTTTTGGAAATGCAGTTTTTACCGAGTCAAAACTTTGTAGATCACAATCCACTCTATGAAAATTTCCATTTGCACAATTTTGTCTAAGTAAATTTAAAGATGACTCGGCTCTAGTTGAAGGACGATTCAATAGTAGGACTTTAGCACCAAGCTTAGCTACTGACTCAGCAGCATAAAATCCAAGCCCAGAAGTTGTGCCTGTTATAGCAACTGTTTTATTCTCCATTGAAGGTAGTGAGTTGAATAAATCATCAAAATACTTAGTATCGAGATTAGGTTTAGTATAAGAATTTTTCATATAATGAAATATTCTAGATTAAATACAACTAATGGCAATGTTTGAAAATTATGAGAAAACTTGACCTTCATGGATTTACACTTGAGGATGCTTATCAAGAATTCACTGACTTTATTTACGAAGCTTACCAAGGAAGTATACCCAAAGTAGAGGTCATAACAGGTAAAAGTGGACAAATCAGAAAAGAATTTCCTCATTGGGCAGAAAGCAGTCACCAAATACAGTACATTGAACAGAGTTGGCATGAAGGCAGTTTTGTTGTCAAAATCCAGAGGAAATATTGAAATCAAGCTCTGTCATTTTGGCAAACTTATTAGAGTTTAATTAGAAAGTTTTATACTTATATGTATAACTCAATGGTGGGTACGTAATATTTTCATAAAATCCCCTAATCAACTGCCCGCCATTGAGATTTATAGTGGTTAATTATTTTATCGTAGTTACAATTATTATTTCAGTTCTGCTGGTAAGTATTATTTTTGATTTTACAGTAATTTAATT
>LUMQ01001545.1_pt1 | contig 12810 bp, 14 predicted proteins | sample 729621 | NCBI WGS metagenome assembly LUMQ01 (sample SAMN03860259, study PRJNA289734) | marine metagenome | biome: seawater column; feature: ocean; material: water; isolation source: Red Sea water column Station 12 - depth 25m | place: Saudi Arabia: Red Sea | collected 2011-10-15 | depth 25 m | reverse complement strand
GGATAGGATTATCTCCACTATGTAATTCCTGCAATGAAGCGGCAAACTTATATGAATGAGCTGGGACTACCCTATCGTCATGATCGCCTGTTGTTATCAATGTGGCGGGATAAGAGACTTCGTCTTTAATATTGTGTAATGGTGAATAAGATAAAAGATAGTTAAACATCTCTTCACTTTCATCTGATGTACCATAATCATAAGCCCAGCCTGCACCGGCAGTAAATTTATGATACCTGAGCATATCTAGTACACCTACTGCAGGGAGAGCAACTCTAGCAAGCTGAGGCTCTTGGGTCATAACAGCACCAACTAAAAGACCTCCGTTTGAACCTCCTCTCAAAATTAAGTTTTCTGATTTTGTATAGCCCTCTGAAAAAAGAAATCTTGCGGCATAGATAAAATCATCAAATACATTTTGCTTGTTCATTTTTGTCCCAGATAGATGCCATTTCTTCCCATATTCTCCGCCTCCTCTGATATTTGGAACCGCATAAACTCCGCCTTTTTCTAACCAATAAGCCATAATGCTGCTGAAATTTGGAGTGAGAGAAATATTAAAACCTCCATATCCATAAAGAATTGTTGGATTTTTACCATTTTTACTCAAACCTTTTTTATATGTGATGATCATTGGAACTTTTGTTCCATCTTTGGAGGTATAAAAAACCTGCTCTGATATATATTTTTCAGGATCAAAATTTATCTTTGGCTTGAAATAAATTTTTGATTTACCGCTCTTAGGATTGATGCTGTAGATTGTGGGAGGTGTATGGTAGTTGGAGAAAGAATAGAAAAGTTCATCATCCTCTCTTTTCCCTGAGATTGGAGAAACACTACCTATACCCGGAAGATCTACTTCTCTAATGAGCTTTCCAGAAAAATCATATTGAAAAGTCTTTGAAATTGCATTCTGCATTAACTCTACAAATATGTATCCTCCTGAAGAGCTTGGACTCATTACAGAATCCTGTTCTGGGATTAAATCTTTGGAGTTATCTAAAGAAGGTTTTGTGGCTTGAACTGAAATAATTTTTTGATTATCAGCATTATTGTTAGTCACTAAAAAAAGTTCGTCATCTAGACTATCCAATAAATAAACATCGATAGAAAGATCGTCATTTATAGTTTTAATTTCTGGATTTTCATCTAAGTGATTTATTAAATAGAGCTCATTTCCAGATGTGGAATTTGCGGCAGATATAATTAAGTATTTTTGATCCTCTGTTACAGAGGATGAAACATATCTTCTTTTTTGTTCAGCTTTGTTTCCAAAGATAATTTGATCTTTTTCTTGAGTAGTTCCTAATTTATGAAAATAAAGTTTATGATTATTATTCAAAGAACTTAGTTCACTTCCTTCAGGAGCATCGTAAGTTGAATAGTAGATACCCTCATTGTTTTTCCAACTTAATGAAGAAAACTTAACGTTGATTAGAGAATCTGATAACAATGATTTGGTTTCTGTATCTAAAAAGAATACTTTCCTCCAATCACTTCCACCTTCAGAAATTGCATAAGCAGCAACACTTCCATCTTTACTAAAACTAATATCAGATAAAGAGATAGTTCCATCTTCACTGAACGAGTTAGGATCTAAAAAGACTTCCTCAACCTCTTGAGAGTCCTTTCGGTAAAGCACTGATTGATTTTGTAGGCCACTATTCTTGAAAAAATAAATGTAATTTCCTTCTCTGAAGGGCGAAGAAAATTTCTCATAGTCCCAAATTTGTTTTAATCCATCTTTTATTTGCTCTTTGAACCCTAAACTTTCGAAATATTTATCAGTAAAGAGATTTTGATCCTCTATCCACCTCTTTGTCTCTTTATCCAGATCATCCTCAAGCCATCTATATGGATCTAGAATTTCTTTTGAAAAATATAAATCAGAAATATTAACTTTTTTAGTCATGGGATAAATTGATTTCAAATTATTCTTATCAACCATGCTTAACTGCTCGCACGATAACAAACTAATGGAAATAAGAATTATGGCTAGTTTTCGCATGAATGAATAAACTTGTTAAGTATTATATTGACAAATTAGTTTGTTATCTTCATCATTTCGCACCTATGGCAAACATTAAATCAGCAATTAAAAGAGCTAGGCAAGCTAATAGAAGAAATGCCCTTAAGAGCTCTCAACGTGCTTCTGCGAGGACAAGTATCAAGGCCTTCGAAAAAGCACTTGATGATAAGGATATTGAAGCTGCTGGGAATGAGTTTAAGAAAACTCAGAAACTGATGGACAAACTTGCCAATAAAAAAGTTCTTCCCAAAAATCACGTTGCAAGAACTAAATCAAGACTCAACAAAAAATTAAAAGCTCTTAAGTCAGCTTAATTTCAATCTAGTTCTCTTTTTTTGGTTCTGCAATGAACCAAATAGATCTTTTTCATGACCGCTTAGGATATAGCCAATCCTTTGATTATTAATTAAGAAAATTTTCATAGCTGACAATTTAGTTTTCATGCCTCCTCTTCCTAACTTACCAGAGTCTCCAAAAATAATTTTTTGATTTGAAAGTGCATTAAGGCTGACTTCGTCAATAAGAACTGCGTCCTTATTTGTTCTTGGATCTTTTGAACATAAACCCTTTTGATCTGTATAGAGTATAAGTTTTTTAGAACTAATAAGATTCGCTAGTTTTGCACTTAGTTGATCATTATCTCCTCTCTCAATTTCTTCTGTTGATACAGAATCATTTTCATTGACTATTGGCGTTATACCCCATCTGAGGAGATTATTGATGCTGGATTTAATATTGTTGGATTTTGTTTCAGATTTAAAATCACTGTGACTGAGGAGAACTTGAGCAACCTCTATTTTAAATTTATCAAAATTTTTCTGGTAAGCATTAATAAGCCCTATTTGGCCAACAGCTGATAATGATTGTAGTTGTTTGATATTCTTTGGTTTTTTTTCAATGCCTCTTTTCTTCATTCCATAGGAAATTGCGCCAGATGAAACTAAAACTACATCAAAATCATTTTCTCTGAATTTCTGAATGCACTTAGCAAGTCTTTTAAAAAAAGCTGAATTTTCTCGACTTCCTTGTGAAATTAAGGAGGACCCTACTTTCATTACTACTATTGAATTACTCATTACTGTTAATCTCTATGATTTTTGTGCTGACCTTTTTGACTAGTTCGCTTAATCCTTCCCCAGTTATAGAAGATATTAAAAAAACCTCATTGCTGTAAATCTTTTTTGCCTTAGATAAATAATCATCCTTCGATTCTGTTTTTGTTTCTGCTTTAGTTAGTACAATCCATTGCTCTAGTTTAGATAAAGATTCGTCAAATTCTTCTAGCTCTTTATCTAAGGAATTCTTTTTTTCCTCTACATCTTCAGGTTTGATTTCTGATACATCAATTAGATGAAGCAATAACTTTACTCGAGATAAATGTTTTAAAAATCTTATCCCAAGCCCTGCTCCCTTGGCAGCTCCCGGTATTAATCCTGGAATATCTGCAATCACATATGGATTGAGAGATTTGGCCTCAACCACTCCAAGATTAGGAGTTAGAGTAGTGAACGGATAGTCGGCTATTTTGGGTTTTGCCTCAGATATACTCGAAATTAAGGTAGATTTTCCTGCATTTGGAAATCCTAAGAGACCAACATCAGCTATTAATCTTAGTTCTAACTGAAGCGATAGCTCTTCTCCCTTTTCTCCATCTGTAGTTTTTCTGGGAGCTCTATTGGTAGATGACTTGAACCTTGCATTCCCTAATCCACCCTTTCCTCCAGAAACAACTTCAAAAAGATCGCCATCTTTTTTTAAGTCTGCTATCTCTTCTTCAGTTGATTCTTCAAAAACAACAGTACCAACGGGAACTTTTAAAATTATGTCACTGGCATCCTTGCCATGTTTATTTTTACCCTCGCCAGGAGAACCATTTTTAGCTTGGTATTTTTTTTGTAATCTGAAATCTTGCAGCGTTGTTAAAGAGCTATCAGCTTTAAGAAAAATGCTTCCGCCTTTTCCTCCGTCGCCACCATCGGGACCACCCTTAGGAATAAATTTTTCTCTTCTGAAACTCAAACATCCGTTTCCACCAGAGCCAGCTATTAATTGAATAGCAGCTTCGTCAATGAAGCTCATTATTTAATCTGCGGGAGTGATATTTATGAATTGTCTAAGATTTCTACCTTTTTTGCTGAAAGATACAGTGCCGTCAATTTTTGCAAAAAGTGTATGATCTTTTCCAATTCCAACATTTGTGCCAGGATGAAACTTTGTGCCCCTTTGCCTGACTAGAATAGAGCCAGCAGATACCAGTTGGCCGCCGTACCTTTTAACGCCCAGTCTTTTAGATTCAGAATCTCTTCCGTTTCTACTGCTACCACCTGCTTTTTTATGTGCCATATTTAAACCGAAATTTGCTCTATTTGAATTTCACTATAATTTTGACGATGACCTTGCTTTTTCCTGTAGTCCTTCCTTCTTTTCATCTTGATAATAGTTACTTTATCTTCTTTTCCGTGTCGAAGAATTTTTGCAGTTACTTTCGCCCCTTCAATAAAAGGAGAGCCAAGAGTAACTTCGCCATCTTTCTCAATTAATAGCACATCAGTAATATCAACAGGTTCTCCTTCAGAAGCTTTAAGTTTTTCAACTTTAAGGATTTCGCCTTCAGCAACTTTATGCTGTTTACCACCTGTTTTGATTACCGCGTACATTTTTATATCAAAATTGAGGTCGAATGATATCTAAATAAGTTCTTTGTCGCAATAGATTCAATAAATCAACTATGATAATTTGTACTTGAGAGATTGATGAAATTTACAGAAAAGAATTCTTTCACCAAAGAAGAACTTCAACTTTGCTCGAACGGAAAGCTATTTCATGAAAATGATGGAAAGCTTCCAGCAATGTGGCAAATTTTAGGGTTTTATTTACTTTGGTCTGGGAATCATGGAATAGGAAGAGCTCTTGGTGCCGGGCAGGTAAAATTTTATGGTCAAGTGCTTCCTCATGCTAAAACGGTTAAATATGAGATTCATGTAAAAAGAATGCTCTCAACAAAAACTGTTCTTGGAGTTGCAGACGGATTAATGTACGTTGATGGGAAGGAAATTTATTCAGCGAAGAACTTAAAAGTTGGGCTTTTTGAGAACCCTGGTAATTTTTGATGAGTACTTTAAAAAGAGCAGTAATAACAGGAATTGGTGCCATATCTTGCATAGGTAACAATATTTCTGAAATAACGAAATCTCTTAAATCGGGTACATCAGGGATACGTTTCAATGAATCATACAAAGAACTGGGTATGCGAAGTCATATTTCTGGCTCCATTAATTTAAATCTAAAGGATCTCATTGATAGAAAACATTTGAGATTTATGGGAGAAGCAGCAAGCTATGCCTATTTAAGTGCTGCAGAGGCTATAAAAGACTCAGGCTTGGATCTATCAAGGTTTTCTTCACAAGACGTTGGGGTCATTGCAGGTTCCGGTGGAGCATCTTCTAGAAGCCAGGTTGAAGCAGCAGATATAGTTAAGAGCAAAGGAGTTAAAAGAATAGGACCTTATAGAGTTACTCAAACAATGGGAAACACCGTTTCAGCAGCTCTTGCAACTTTTTTTGGCATCAAAGGGGTGAATTTCTCTATTTCCTCTGCATGCTCAACAAGCGCACATTGTATTGGATCAGCTCTGGAACAGATTCAATTGGGAAAACAAAAAATAATATTAGCTGGTGGCGCTGAAGATGAGCATTGGACAATGTCTAGTATGTTTGATGCCATGGGAGCGCTGTCTTCTTCATATAATGAGAGTCCTGAGAAAGCATCAAGGCCTTTTGATAAAGACAGAGATGGTTTTGTTATAGCCGGAGGAGCGGGCATGCTCGTAGTTGAAGAATTAGATCATGCTCTAGAAAGAAACGCTGATATTTATGCTGAAATTACTGGATATGGAGCAACTTCTGATGGAGATGATATGGTCCATCCATCCGGAGAAGGAGCAACTAATTGCATGCTAAAGGCTGTTGAAATGCATGGAAAAGATAATATTGATTATATTAATGCTCATGGAACTTCAACACCTGCTGGAGATCCTGTCGAGTTAGAATCTATAAAAAAGGTTTTCATAGATAAAATTCCTCCCATAAGCTCAACAAAATCTCAAACTGGACATACCCTCGGTGCCGCTGGGGCTTTGGAAAGTATTTTTTCACTATTAATGCTAAAAAACAGTTTTATATCAAAAACCCTTAATCTTTCTAGCTCGATTGATGAAGGTGAGGGTTTAGACTTAGTTTCAGAAGTCAGAGATCAGGATTTGGATGCTGTAATGAATAATAGCTTTGGCTTTGGAGGAACTAACGTTAGTTTAGTTTTTGAAAAGTTAAAATCCTAAAAAGGAATTTCATCGTCTATGAGCCCCTCCTCAGGTTGAGGACTAGAGCTATTCATCTGAGGGCTCTGATCCATATTATCTTCAGATCTTCGTCCTCCTAACATTTGCATTTCTCTCCCAATAATCTCTGTTGTATATCTCTTATTTCCTTGATCGTCTTCCCAATCTCTTGTTCTTAATGATCCCTCAATATAGACAGAAGAACCTTTTTTTAAATACTCCCCACAAACTTCTGCAATTCTTCTAAAAAAAACAACTCTATGCCACTCAGTTTTTTCCTTTTTTTCTCCAGTTTGATTATCATTCCAGCTTTCAGATGTAGCGATACTCAAATTTGCAACTGCATCTCCTCCCGCCGTATACCTCATGTCAGGATCTTTCCCGAGATTACCAACTAATATAACCTTATTTATTCCGCTTCGAGCCATAATGCACCTTATTTTTAATGTAAATTCATTATAATCCATCTGAAAGACTATTTATAAATAAATGAAAAATATCGAAGTCAAAGGTGCTAAACAGCACAATCTTAAAAACATCGATGTAATAATTCCTCGAGATAAACTTACCGTCATTACAGGACTTTCTGGATCAGGAAAGTCTTCTTTAGCATTTGATACTTTATATGCTGAAGGTCAAAGAAGGTATGTTGAATCATTGTCTTCTTATGCAAGACAATTTTTGTCAGTTATGGATAAGCCCGATGTTGATCATATAAATGGTTTGTCCCCCGCTATTTCAATAGAGCAAAAATCCACATCTCATAATCCAAGGTCTACAGTTGGGACTGTTACTGAAATATATGACTATTTGAGGCTGCTTTATGCAAGGGTCGGCACGCCTTTTTGTCCAGATCATGGAATCTCCCTTGAATCTCAAAGCATCGATCAGATAGTAGATAAACTTTTTAAAGATGAGGAAAATGAGAGAGCTATTATCTTATGCCCTATAGTAAGCCAACAAAAAGGTGAGCACTTAATCCTACTTAACGACCTTAAGGTGAGAGGATTTATTAGGGCAAAAATTAATGGAGAAATCATTGATCTGGATAATCTCCCTCAACTTAATAAAAATAAAAAACATGATATTGATATTGTCATTGATAGGCTATCTATTTCGAAGAAAAATAAATCAAGAATATCTGAATCAATAGAAACTGCGTTGAGAGAGTCAGATGGAATAGTAACTGTCTCTTTCCTTGATGAATCTAAAAAAGACATAACATTTTCAACAAAAATGGCCTGCACCGAGTGTGGTTTCAGTATTGCTTCATTAGAACCTAGACTATTTTCTTTCAATAGCCCTTCTGGAGCTTGCGATGATTGCGATGGATTAGGTCAGAAGTCCCAAGTTGATAGAAGAAAAGTTATTGTGAGACCTGAATTAAGCTTAAATCAAGGGGCAATTGAGGGATGGGATTCAAGTCAGATGTATCATCACTATCTTCTCAACAGGGTAGCAAAACACTATGGCATTTCCTTGGACGAACCCTTCGAGGATTTGTCTGAAAATATAAAAGAAAAAATACTGAATGGCAGTTCAGGGGAAATTATAGATTTTAGTTATGTTTCTAAAAGAGGGAATCTCAGAGAATCATTTAAACCTTTCGAAGGTGTGCTTAATAATATTGATAGAAGATTTAGAGAGAGTGAATCAGCTTTTTCTAGAGAGTATTTATCCAAATATATGACCAATACTGTTTGTATGTCATGTGAAGGCTCGAGATTAAATAAAGAGGCAAGATCTGTGAAGATAGCTGGTAAAGAGCTTTGGGATATAACAAACATGACCATTGATGATTGCCTTGATTTTTTTAATAACTTGAATTTAAAGGGCAAAAAGGGAGCAATTGCAGAGAAGGTAGTAAAAGAGCTGAAAGAAAGATTAAAATTTTTATCTGATGTCGGGCTTAATTATCTAACATTATCAAGAAGCGCCGAAACTTTGAGTGGAGGAGAAGCACAAAGAATAAGACTTGCCAGTCAAATTGGTGCTGGGCTCGTTGGAGTTACATACATTCTTGATGAACCATCAATTGGCCTTCACCAAAGAGATAATAAGAGACTTTTATCTACTTTGTTTAGATTAAAAGATTTAGGAAATACGGTTATCGTCGTTGAGCATGATAAAGAGACAATAGAATGTGCTGATCATATTATTGATATCGGTCCAGGGGCAGGTATTCATGGAGGGTTTGTCAGTTTTGCAGGCAATTATAAAGAAATCCTTAAGCAAGAAAGTTCCTTAACCGGACAATATTTATCTGGGAAAAAAGATATTAAGATTGATAAATTTGAGAAATCTGAAAAAGGTTCTCTTTGTATTAAGGGTTGTAATGGGAACAATCTCAAGAATGTTAATTTAAATTTACCTTTGGGAAAAATTATCAGCATTACTGGAGTTTCGGGTTCTGGAAAATCTACTCTGATTAATCAAACTTTATATCCTGCTTTGGCAAATAAGATTCAAAAATCTAACTATGACTGTCAAGAATTTGAAAATATTTCAGGCGAAAAAAAATTAGATAAAATTATTGAGATTAGTCAGTCCCCAATAGGAAGGACTCCAAGATCAAATCCTGTTACTTACACAGGAATATTCACGCCTATCAGAGAGCTGTTTTCAGAAACGGAAGAGGCAAGAGCTCGAGGCTATAAGCCAGGAAGGTTCAGCTTCAATGTTAAAGGTGGCAGATGTGAAACTTGTCAAGGAGATGGTTTAATTAAGGTAGAAATGCATTTTCTGCCTGACGTCTATGTTAAATGTGATGTTTGTGATGGAAAAAGATATAACAAAGAAACGCTTGAGGTGAAATTCAAGGGGAAAAACATCTTTGAGGTTCTTGATATGAACGTTGAAGAATCCTTGAAATTTTTTGATTCGATTCCAACCATCAAAAGAAAATTACAAACTCTTTATGATGTGGGATTGAGTTATATAAAAATTGAGGCAATACTGTTGTCATTATCGAACATAACTTAGATGTGATTGTTAATTCTGATTGGATAATAGATCTTGGCCCAGAAGGCGGATCGGGTGGCGGAGAAATTATTGGAGAAGGAACTCCAGAAGAAATTTCAAAAATTAAAAAGTCTCATACTGGGAGATTTCTGAAGGAAATGTTGAATTAATCTTCTTGAGAGATCTCTTCAGAAGAATCCTCAGACTTATCGGTAAGCTCTACAAAAGCCATTGGGGCTGCGTCACCGGGTCTTGGTCCCATCTTAATGATTCTGAGATATCCGCCAGGTCTGTCTTTAAATCTAGGTCCTAGGTCTGAAAAAAGTTTTCCAACCGCAGAATCATTTCTCAGTTTTGAAAAAGCTCTTCTTCTGTTGGCAACAGAATCTACTTTAGCCAATGTAACTAATGGCTCAAAGACACCTCTAAGTTCTTTTGCCTTTGTAACAGTGGTTTTTATAGATTCAGTCTCAATCAAAGAAATAACCATGTTTTTAAACATAGCTTTTCTCTGATCGCTTGTGCGACCAAATTTTCTTCCTGTTTTTTGGTGTCTCATCTATTAACCTTCAACATTTGACGGGGGCCAATTTTCGAGCTCTAAACCTAAAGATAATCCTCTAGCTGCCAGAACTTCTTTGATTTCATTAAGTGACTTTCTACCTAGATTAGGAGTTCTTAAAAGATCAGATTCCTTTCGGGTTACTAAGTCTCCAATATAATGGATCTTTTCTACTTTTAAACAATTGGCTGATCTCACTGTTAATTCAAGTTCATCTACAGGCCTCAGCATAATTGGATCAACAGGAGGAGTTTCATCTTCCTCTGGTTCTTCGGTTTCGAACCCTAATTCAGCAAAAGCCATTAATTGTCTTTGTAAAATAGTCGCTGCTAACCTCACAATCTCTTCAGGATCGATTGTTCCATTGGTTTCAACTTCAAGAATAAGCTTGTCTAGGTCAGTTCTATTTTCTACCCTTGCATTTTCAACTGAATAAGAAACTTTTTTAATTGGACTGTATGAAGCATCAATCTTTAGTGAACCAACCTCAGTATCTTCGCTCTCGGCCAAAGCTATGATATCTACAGGAACATAACCCCTTCCCTTGGTAACTTTTGCCGTCATCTCGAGGGAGCCTTTGTCAGCTAGAGTAGCAACTACATGATCAGGATTTACAATCTCAACTCCAGCAGGAAGTTCAAAATCACTACCTTTGATCTCTCCCGATCCTGACTTATTCACTGATATTTCGACTTCTTCTTGATCTGAAAGTCTCACAGAAAGACCTTTTAAATTTAAAAGGATATTAATGACATCCTCTTTAACTCCATCAATAGAGCCAAACTCGTGGAGAACCCCATTAATTTTTGCTTCTGAAACCGCTGCACCAGGGATTGAAGATAAGATTATCCTTCTAAGAGCATTTCCCAAGGTATGTCCAAAGCCTCTTTCAAGAGGTTCTAGTACTATTTTTGAATTGTTTGAATCAACTTCTTCTACCAAAATTTCTTTGGGAGTTAAGAAGTCTTTGATCATATCGAAATTATCTGTCATAGAATATCCTCTTTAAAATTATCTTGAATAGAGCTCAACAATAAAACTTTCATTAATTTCACTGCTAAGCAAATCTCTGTCTGGAGTATTTTTGTAAATGCCTGAAAAGTTATCGTGGTTAACCTCAATCCATTCACAAGGCTCTCTTGTTTTAAAAATCTCAAAAGATTGAGAAATTCTTTTTTGATTTCTTGATTTCTCAGAAATACTTATCTCATCGCCTTCCGCTACTTGATAAGAAGGAATGTTTACTTTTTTTCCATTAACCAAAACTGACTTATGATTAACCAATTGTCTTGCTTCGGCACGAGTAGCAGCAAATCCCATTCTATAGACCACGTTATCCAACCTAGCCTCCAAAAATTGAAGGAGATTTGTTCCAGTCTCACCTCTACTACTAGCTGCAGCCTTATAGTAATTTCTAAATTGTCTTTCTAAAACTCCATACATTCTTTTTACTTTTTGCTTTTCTCTCAACTGCAAACCATAGTCTGAAGTTCTTATTCTTTTTGCTCCATGGTGTCCAGGAGGATTTTCAGATCTGATTTTGGATTCGTATGACCTATACCCACTTGTTAAAAGCAGATCAGTCCCTTCCCTACGAGATAATTTATTTCTTGGTCCTCTATATCTTGCCACTTTACACCCTTCTCTTTTTTGGAGGACGACACCCATTGTGAGGAATAGGAGTTACATCCGAAATTTTTGTAATCTTAAAACCGCAACCATTCAAAGCTCTTACCGCTGATTCTCGACCTGCTCCAGGTCCGGAAACTTCAATTTCCAAATTGCTTATTCCGAAGTTTTTAGCAGCATCTCCAGTTTTAGAAGCTGCTACCTGAGCCGCAAAAGGAGTACTTTTCCTTGATCCTTTAAAACCTGATCCACCAGCACTTGCCCAAGTTAAAGTATTTCCCTGTTTGTCCGTAATATTGATGATGGTGTTATTAAATGTAGCGTATATATGCGCAACAGCATCGTTGTATGTTCGGCTATTTTTTTTAGATTTTGTCCCTTGTTTTGCCATATTTATCTTCTAATAGGTTTTCTAGGCCCTTTTCTGGTTCTAGCGTTAGTTTTTGTTCTTTGTCCTCTAACAGGTAAATGTTTCCTGTGCCTCATTCCTCTCAAAGTTCCTAAATCCATAAGTCTTTTTATATTGGTACTTATTTCTCTTCTTAAATCTCCTTCTACAAGAAACTCATTTACAGCTTTTCGAAGTTTTTCTAGATCTTCCTCGCTTAAACTTCCGATCAAAGAAGTTTTTTCAATGCCCAGTTGATCACAAATAGACAACGCTCTCGTTCTGCCGATACCAAAAATATGAGTTAAAGAAACCCAAGCTTGTTTTTTATCTGGAATATTTACACCTGCTACCCTAGCCATATTTATTACCCCTGCCTCTGTTTGTGTCTTGGTTCATTGCTGCAGATAACAAAAACGGTGCCGTGTCTTTTGATTATTTTGCAATCCTTACACATTTTTTTTACTGAAGCTCTTACTTTCATAATTACCTTCTATAATTTTTTAAATTAGCTTTTTTCATTAAAGACTCATATTGACTAGATAAAAGGTGCGATTGTACCTGAGCCATGAAGTCCATGACTACTACCACAGCAATTAAAAGTGATGTTCCCCCAAGATAAAAAGGTACATTTGCAGAAACAATTAAGAATTGAGGAAGTAAACATACTGCAATCATGTATATTGATCCCCATACTGTTAATCTAGACATAACGCTGTCAATATAGCCTTCTGTCTGATCGCCAGGCCTTATTCCAGGTAAGAATCCTCCAGATCTTTTGAGATTATCTGAAATATCTTTTGCCGGAAATTGAATGGCGGTATAGAAGAAACAGAAATAAGCGATCAAAACCGCAAAAACTATTACATACAAGGGTTGTCCAGGACTTAAAGCCAATGATATTT
>LUMQ01000340.1_pt1 | contig 12867 bp, 11 predicted proteins | sample 729621 | NCBI WGS metagenome assembly LUMQ01 (sample SAMN03860259, study PRJNA289734) | marine metagenome | biome: seawater column; feature: ocean; material: water; isolation source: Red Sea water column Station 12 - depth 25m | place: Saudi Arabia: Red Sea | collected 2011-10-15 | depth 25 m | reverse complement strand
CCAAAGGTGCTGACTCAGGTCTGAGGAATGAAAATCCAAGTATGTAGATTACATAAAGTGCGGCAAGCATTAACCCTGGTATAAAGGCACCCATGAATAAATCACCAGCTGGAAGATTAAGTTGGTCTGCCATAAAAACCAGCATAATTGATGGTGGTATGATGATCCCAAGACAGCCGGACGCGGCAACTGTTCCCGTTGCGAGCTCTTTAGAATAGCCTTGTTTGATCATTATTGGAAGGCTTAATACACCTAGTAGAACCACCGACGCTCCAACAATTCCAGTACTTGCAGCCAGTAATGTTCCTATCAAAGCCACCGTGATGGCCATTCCGCCCCTGACATTGCCAAACAATTCTTGAGTGGACGTAAGCAGACGCTCAGCTATTCCAGATTTCTCAAGCATAAAGCCCATAAAAATAAATAGGGTCCCCGCTATTAGGATCCAATTGGTCATAACGGCATAAATTCGTTTAACAACAATCCCAAAATAATAGAAATCTAGCCCAGTGGCTGTATCAAAATATTGATCAGAGATCATTGCCACTAAAGTAAATAGAATTGAAACGCCAAAGAGGGTGTAGGAAATATGAAAACCCACAAGAAGCATTGCGCAAAAGGTTACAAAAAGAGCTGTCAGCAGAATGGTTTCAACGAACATTAGTTGGCATCTCCCGTTACTTTTCTGAGTTTCGCAATAATGGCGATTGATCTAGCCACCGTTGCAATTCCAAATAATACAAATGACAGTACTAAAACTGATTTTATAATCCATCGGTGTGGTAAACCGCCGGGGTCAATCGAACCCTCTGCTGTTACATAAGCTCTCATCATGAAAAACCATGAGTGATATATAATGACGATAATAAATGGTAATAGTACAACAACGTGACTGACGAGATCTATCCAAAGCTTTGTTTTTTCTGAAAACTTACTGTAAAAAAGATCGTTGCGAACATGTGTTTCCATAGATGTACAATATGAAAACCCCATCATAAATCCAAAAGAGTATATGTGCCATTGCAATTCATCAAATCCTAAACTGGACAAGCCGAGTACATATCGGAGAAAAACTGATAAACACACAATGGCAACGAGAAACAGTGCAAGCCAGCTGATAGCGTGGCCCAAGGCTATAATTTGTCTTTCTATATTTTGAACAAAATTCACTTTGAGATTTACCTGTTGTAATGGAGTTTATTAAGTTGTTTTAGCAATGCAAGTTGTTGCTTGCATTGCTAGTTGGTTATAGCAGAACTACTAGTCCCACAAACTATTGCGACCAATGGAGCCGATGTTCTCCCAGGCCTTATAGTCTTCCATGAACGCTGTAAGATCGTCCATCAACATTTTGACCTCAGGGTCTGTTGCCATCAGCTCATCCATTGTTTCATTGAATGCCGCTCTCATTGCTTTGAGCATTTCGTCATCAAACTTAACAATTTCGACACCTTTTTCTTCTTGAAGTGTCTTAAGTGCAGCATTTTGGATAGCATTTGAGTGTGTCATTGACCAAACATTTGCTTGTCTTACTGATGCTTCCCATTGCGCTTGTTGAGCTTCACTCATACCGTTCCACACATCCATATTCATCACGATTTCGATGATTGTGTAAGGCTGGTGCCAACTTGGCATATGATAGTACTTAGCAACTTTATGTAATCCAGCTTCTAAATCATTTGCTGGAAGACCCATTTCAGCAGCGTCAATCACGCCTTTTTCAAGTCCTGGGAAAATTTCGCCAAAAGGAATAAGTGTCGGAACAGCGCCTAATTTGGTTACGGTACCGCCTGCAAAGCCACCAATTCGGATTTTGGTTCCTTTCCAATCTTCAACTTTTTCAATTCTCTTGGTAAACCAACCTGCGCCTTCGTTTGCATAGATCGCAAGAGGCCATACTTTTACGTTGTATCCAGCGTCATTATAAAACTTTTCCCAAAGTTTTGTGCCGTTGCCTTCGTATAACCAGCCTAACATTACGTGAGGTTCTGGTCCAAATGGCATTGTACAGTATGGAATAGCTTCTTTCAAAGAACCACCTAGATAAGCACCGCAAGTGTAACCTGCCTGTACTTGTCCGTCTGAAACGGCTTGGTGGATATCAAATGCTGGCATAAGTTCCCCTGGCTCAAACATTTTGATTTTCATGTTTCCGCCAGAAACTTTTTCTAGAACATCAGCAAAATAAACAGAAGTAGAACCTGTTATAGGTAAGTTTGTTCCAAAAGCTGAAGGGGTTTTAAAAGTAATTTTTTTATCAGCCATAGCAGTTCCAGCTAAGCCGAAGAATGTTAACATAACCACGGAAGCTTTAACTGCTTTCATAGCTTGTTTGGTTAAGTAGTGTCTCATCGAGATGTCCTCCCTACATCACTAATCAAGTTTCATAAAAATCGCACCAAACTGATTGATACAACTAGCTTTATGTAGGGTAACGGTAACAGTTTTATGAATTATAGCAATGAAATGTTCCATGTAGAACAATATAAAAAATTTATACTATCATATATATTTTTTATATTTATGGCAGATGTATAAATAAAAGCTAAGCTTTATAGATTTCATCTATTTTAAGTGACCGTTTCGCTGCCAAAAACCTTTTGAGACTATTGCATTATAAACGGATTTGAGCTCGTTGTCTGCTGAGCAATCCAAACGGACTTTACTTGCATAAATTCTTTAATTGATTCCTGACCGCTTTCTCTTCCTTGACCTGATCTTTTATAGCCGCCGAATGGCGTCATAAAACTAACCGCTCGATATGTGTTTACCCAAACAGTGCCAGCTTTAAGCTTTTCGGACATTCTGAAAGCTCGACCTAAATCAGAAGTCCATACACCTGCTGCAAGACCAAACACGATATCGTTTCCAATGCGGATGGCGTCTTCTTCTGTATCAAAGGGAATGACTGATAAAATAGGCCCGAACACCTCTTCTTGGGCAATTCGCATATCGTTTGTCACACCTGTGAAGATTGTTGGCTCAACAAATCGATCACCTTGAATGCCATCACCGGTATGAGGCTTACCTCCTAGAACACAGGTTGCACCATCTTCTTTTGCAACTTCTATGTATTGAAGAATTTTTTCGTATTGAGGAGCGGTAGTGACGGGTCCTACATGTGTTTCCACTGACATTGGATCTCCAATTTTAGCTTCACTTGCAACTTCAACTAAGCGTTTAACAAACTTATCATGAATGGTTCTTTGGACCAGCAACCGTGAGCCCGCTATGCAGGTCTGGCCAGTTGCTGCAAATATGCCTGATATTGCACCCATGACCGCAGCTTCAAAATCAGCATCTTCAAAAACAATATTAGGTGACTTCCCGCCTAATTCTAAAGTAACGGGCATAATTTTTTTTGCAGCCGTCTCGTAGATTTTCTGACCTGCAAAATCAGACCCCGTAAAGGCAATTTTGGCGACATCTGGATGCTCTACCATAGCAGCACCTACTTCCAAGCCGTATCCAGTAATGCAGTTTACAACCCCTGCAGGAAAACCCGCTTCGTTTACAAGTTCCATGAATTCTAAGGATGAAGCAGACGTAAATTCAGAGGGTTTAATTACGGCGGTATTTCCGGCAGCCAAAGCAGGGGCTAGCTTCCAGGCTAATAATAACAGAGGAGAATTCCAGGCTGTAATCATTCCAATTACACCCAATGGTTCATATCGCGTATAATTAAATATACCTGGGCGATCAGCTGGTAGCACGGCCCCTTCTATTTTATCAGCAAGGCCTCCAAAATAGCGGTACCATTCTGCCAAATATTTAGTCTGAGCACTCATTTCTGTGATAAGTTTACCATTGTCACGGACTTCTATATTGGCCAATCTTTCAGATTCACGTTCAATTATTTCAGCAAGTCGCACTAAAAGCTTGCCCCTTTGCGTTGGTCGCATATCCCCCCAGGAACCAGTATCGAAAGCGGCTTTTGCGGCTTTAACTGCCAGATCCGCATCTTTTGCGCAACCACGGGCAACCTTTGCCCAAACCTCACCAGTAAAAGGATTTTCAGTATCAAAATATTCATTTTTGGTTGGCTCAATCCATTTGCCATCAATGAAGTGATTATATAATTTCATTATTTTCTGAGCCTCCCTTAATCCTTTTCATCAGGCTGAAATACAATTCGACCGGTGACATTACCGCTTTCAAGATCATGAATGGCTTGATTAATCTTGGAAAGTGGTCGTCTATCTATCGGCATTTGCTTGATCTTGCCTTGACGGACCATGTCGATAATTTTGCGCAATTGTGGTGAGTTTCCAACATGGCTGCCACGGACGGTCATTGCTTTTTGTGGCAGCCAAACCTGAGGCATTTGAAAGTCTCCGCCGGCCTGGCCCACTAACAGATAACGTCCTGCTTTTGAGAGGGCCCGCACTGCTATACGTCCAGTTTCGGCTCCTCCAAAGGTGTCCAGCACTCCCATAAGCCGCCCCTCTGCCAGCTTTTGTAGCTCGCTAACGGCATCATCATTCTTACTGTTCAGTACTTTGGTCGCACCCATTTCAAGAGCTGCTTCCAACTTACCGTTGTCAATATCCACTGCGATAATGTTATTAAAACTCATGGCTCTGGCAATAGAGATGGCGTTCAAGCCCAGTCCACCGCAGCCCATTATGGCCATCCATTCGTCAGAACGGAGAGCCCCCATTTTTTCAAGGGCATTAAAAACTGTAATTCCGGAACACGCATGTGGCACAACATCAGCTGCATCCAAGCCATCAATATCTACGAGGAACTTATCGTGTTCCACTAAACAGTGTGTTGCAAAACCGCCCTTTTGTTTCAATCCTATGATGCGCATTGTGGCACAGTCGCTCTCACGGTCTTCGTTGCAAGCGTCGCACTCACCGCAGCCAATCCAGGGGAAAACTAAAACCTGCTGACCAGGTTTGACTGAATTTACTTCTGGCCCAACAGCTTGAACGATACCAGCCACTTCGTGTCCAAAAGTCATTGGCAGTACGGCGCCACGTTCGGCGAAAGTTAATTTACCTTCCTGTCCCAGATCCATGAAACCTTTCTGCACATGAAGATCTGAATGACAAAGGCCCGCTGCTGTCACCCGCACCAGCACCTCGGGGCCTGTTGGCTCAGGCAATGCATTTTGTCTTTTCTCAAACGGTTTGCCCCATTCGATGAGATCGTAGCTTGTGTAATGTGTCATCTATAAATGTTACCTTATTATTAATCTACATCCCAAACTCTTTAAAAACTTTAGAAGTATGCTCTCCCAATTTGGGTGGTGATGGTAAACTTTTGACCGTATCTATAGTCCTGTTAATTGGTGGTGCTGCCATCGTTACATCGTCACCTTTAGTAGTTTTTACATTAACCAAGTTAAGCCCAAGATGGTCAGATAATGCGCTGACTGAATTCACCGAACCAAATGCAATATCAGCTTGTTTAAGTAAGCTAGTAAATTCGCTGGCCGATAATTGATTGGAAGTATTATTGATCGTCTCATGCAGAGCCTCTATGTTTTTAACCCTTGCGTTATTACTGTTAAAAAGAGGATCGGTAGCAAGTTCAGGTTTTTTTAGAACTTGGGAGCAAAATCGTGCCCACTCCCGTTCATTTTGGATCGCAATTATGACTTTAGACCCGTCTTTAACAGAGAAGGCTGCATAAGGTTGAATAGAGGGATGCATTAACCCAACCCTTCTAGGGCTCTTACCACCGTATTTATATTGTAATAGAGGCACATTCATCCAATCTGATGCTACACCAAATAAAGACACGTTAACGCCATAACCTTCACCCGTGCGTTCTCTGTAAAATAGAGCTTCAACAATTGCCGCATGCGCAGTCATTCCAGCACCAATATCACATATTGATACTCCAATACGTCCAAGTTCATTTGGTCCACCAGAAATATCCACAAGTCCACTTTCTGCTTGGACTAAAAAATCATAAGCTTTTAAGTCACTCGCAGGCCCGGTTTCGCCATATCCAGAAATATCACACGTTATGAGTCTGGAATTTTTCTTTCGCATGTCCTCTGACCCAAAGCCCAACCTTTTCATTACTCCCGGAGCCAGATTTTGAACGAAAACGTCTGCTTTTTTAAGGAGTTGCTTCATAAGATTGATATCTTTTTTGGATTTCAAATCCAAAACCACGGATTCTTTACCATGGTTGGTCCACAAAAAATATGAACTATCACCATTTGCCGCCGCATCATAACCTCGCGCAAAATCTCCCTCGGTTCGTTCTATTTTTATAACCCTTGCACCCATATCAACTAATCTTGATGTGCATAGAGGCGCTGCAAGAGCTTGTTCAACGGAAACTACAAGCAAGTCGGAAAACGGGTTGCTCAATTTCTTATCCTCTTTGTTAACTAATGCTTATCGTAGAATTTGAGTAATTTCATCTAGGTCTTGGATTTCTTGCAAGTTATTTATTTTGCTAGTAACCTGGGTTACTTTTTCTTTTCCTAGAATGGGCACGCTTAGTTTGCGAAATTTATCCTCAATTTCTATTGCTGTCATCCGATTGTTTGGGTCTCCTTTTGCGAAGATTTGCTTTCCAGAGAAACTTCTGCCATCTCGAGTTTTTATATCAACTATCGATGCAACGGTGTTCGGATGTTCTTCTGCCAGCTCAGTGCTAGAGTCAATTTTGATGCGTGACATTATTTCATTAATTTCTGGATCAGCGAGTGTGTCTTCGGTAAATCTTTCAAGAGATACTCCGCCGTCTTGAAGACCTAACGATACTGCAAAGGGTGTGCTTAAGCGGGCTGCCAAAGGACTTTGTGGAGTGTAATTCATGCCTTGGCCAGGCATAGTCTCAGACTGAACAATACTTACCTCTGCTATATCATCTTTATGAAGTCCATTTTCTTGAACCAATTCTAACGTTTTTGAAATAGCAGTATGGCTGCATTGGATCGTTGGGTAGGATTTTAGCCCACCAACACTTATTTCGTAATATTCACCTAGCCTATCAAGTAATGGCTCAAAGTTTGGTTCCTCAGAAAAGGCATTAAAAAAACCTGAGGAATATTCGAGAATTCCTAAAGGGCCGGTCGCTCCATTGTTTATTAATTGGGCGAATAGCACTGCTTTCATTGCTGCCATGGCTGGATGTAAGCTTTTGGAAAAATCCCCATTGTCTACACCATAACGAAGTCCTCCCGCTGCATCGGCAGCAAGGCCTATGGTCATCTCGATTTGCTTACTATCTAGCTTCAGGAGTTTCGCGCCAGCGACTGCAGCACCGATACCACCAAAAGTAGCCGTCGGGTGCCAATATTTATAGTGGCTGGGCATGGCGCATCTTCCTACACGACCTGCCACATCAAAACCAAGTACGAATGCTTCAATTATATCTTTACCATTCGAATTTAATTCTTCACCGAGGGCAAATGTTGTCGCGACTAATGATGATCCGAGGTGAGTAATGGAAGGCATATGCGTATCGTCAAAATCAATAGTGTGCGCAATTGCACCATTAGCCAAAGCTGCTGTTGCAGCGCTGGTTCTTTCTTTTTCGCCAAAAATAGTCGAGTTACCTTTAGAGTTTTGAGAGCCAGCAAACATTGTTATCCAAGATACTTCCTCTTTGGCTTGGGTCCTACCTCCAAGAGCACAGCCAAGTGTATCGAGTATGAATAGCTTTGCTTGTTCCGTAACTTCAGACGGCAAATCGTCATAACTGAAATCGAAGGCAAACTCCGATAGTTTTTTTGTTAACTTTTCGTTCTGGTGATGCCCCAAAAGATCCTCCGTTTTTTAATTCAGTTTAAATTGTGTTAATGTTTTAAATTTTTCTGGATCGCCTAAAGATATTACGTCCCATATTTGACAAGCAGTATTTTCACCAAGCAAAGCAGAAGCTTTGTGCATTAGTTTTTCTTTTTTAATTTTATAAGGTTGGGGCTGATTTATATCAAAATTGGCATTTAAAATTTTATCTTCGCTTGTCTGTACCTGGACAAATGCCTCAGTCTCGCTGAGTTTAGGATCTGGTGAAACACTCACTTGATCTCTCAATGCGATCAGTTCTTCATTATCGCAAGCTTCATCTGAAAAAGTGGACAGTACTGCTGTGTCACGCCTGGCAAGAACCATTGCAGCAGATAGACGGAAACTAAACTTGGCTTCTAATCCAGTCTTAGGTGCCATAATATTACAAATTTTGAGATATCTGGGAGCTACTGCGATTGATATGTTTTTGATGTTTTCGGCATTTAGATTGTTTTGTTCTCTCACTTTTATAAGTGCCTCAATTGCTGCGTGTAACCCATGACAACAGGCATGGTATTTATGCAAAACCTCTTCAAACATCCAATATTCGCCCAAATGATTTAAAGCTATATTTGTATTAAGGTTCTGAACCATATGCGTATCGGCAAATCCATGCTCTGCTTCAAGTGCGTCTGGATTTGAAACTAGTCCTGCTTGAGCAAGAAGGGCAGCTTCAACACCGTTGGCTGCCGCCATTCCCGCATGCAAAGGTTTTGCCATTGTACCAAATTGCGCTCTCACACCCGATGCCATAGAAGAAACTAAGCCAACAGCGAAACTAGTAGTTCTTTCGTCTAACTCCAGTAATTTAGATGCCGCTATTGTTGCGCCAAAAGCACCTGCTGTGGCTGTTGAATGGTAACCAGCTAAATGATGATCTCTCCCTAACCAGGCTCCTATTCGAGTCGCTGTCTCCAACCCCAAAATCACAGCATTTAAAAATCCTTCGGGCGTAGGTTTAGTTTTTTCTCCAATGGCGAGCACTGCAGGTAATACAGCGACACTCGGGTGTCCCAAATAAGCAAAATGTGTATCATCATAGTCTAAAGCATGACTAATGGTTCCGTTTGCAAGAGCAGAGGCCCGCGCTGGGTAACGATGTTTGCTCCCAAACACACTACAGTTTTTGGCACCATGTTCGGTTTCTATTAGACCTCTAACTATCTGGCTTACGGGTTCGCCCTGACCTGCAATTGACACTACAAACCAATCAAATAGCGAAAGTTTGGCACTTCGACTTAATTCATTTGAGGTTAGCGCAGGGTTATAATCAACCGAGAACTTCACCAATGATGAAGAGAGACTTTTGGTTTCAAATTGGTCAGATTTTTTATGTTTCATTTAGTAGAAGCAACTTCTATCTGAGGGTAATTACAAGTTAATTATATTCCATTGACATACTATAACAAAAAGTAAAAGTTGGTATAGGTTCGATAACAAGTTTCGAAGGCTTGCTCGCTTGGATATAAAACAATTAAAAACTTTTATCTGTGTTGCTGAGACAGGTTCGCTAAGTGCTGCATCTGATCGATTAAGGTTGGCACAACCAGCTCTATCCCGGCAAATTAAGCTCTTGGAGCACAAAACGGGTGCTCAATTATTTCATCGGACAGTTAAAGGCATGACACTCACCGAAAGTGGTGAAAAGCTTCTCTCTAGAGTTTCAGGAATTATTCGTCAACTTGAGCAAGCACTAGATGAGGTTCGTTCAAGCTCAGAGAGTATTAATGGCAATGTTGCGATAGGATTAATGCCAAGCATAAACTCTGTTTTAGCGGTGCGTTTGATTGAAAAAGTAAAAAGTGAGCTTCCTCAGGTAACATTAAGAATAGTTGAAGGATATTCTGGACATTTAATCGAATGGTTGCATCGGGGTGATTTGGACATCTCGTTTCTTTATGGTCCTGCCCATGACTTACACTTGCGATGCACAGGGCTTCTTTATGAAAATATAGCGTTAATTAGCGCGCCGGGAAAATTAAATAATTTGGGAAAAGAGATACAGCTTAGTGATATTGCGCATTTGCCAATTGTTTTGCCCAGTCGCCCACATGGGATAAGAATCCTTGTTGATAATGCTGTTGCCAAAGCAGGGGTGAAACTTAATGTTGAAATAAGTGGAGATGCTTTTGAGGTACTAAAATCACTTGTTAAAACTGGAAATTATCACGCGTTTATTCCCCTTTCTGCTGTGAACGAAGATATACGCGAAGGCACACTAGAGGCCAGAACATTTATTTCTCCAACCATAAAAAGGCAACTAGTTCTAGCGATGGCACCTGATAGAAAAAATACAAGAGCGGCTCAGGCTACATTGAAAATTATTACCACTGAAATAGAAAAAATGGTGGGTGAGGGAATTTGGAGCGCAGAATTAGATGCGGGTTAAATTACTTTTTGGCTTTTTGTAATTAGATTTTCAAATCAAGGCGTGGTTTCCAAAATGGCCTAAAAAGCTCAATTTTAGGGCAACGGTTCATAACAACTTTGAGACCAGCTTCTTCTGCTAGTTTTGCAGCCTTATCGTCAAAAACGCCTATCTGACCCCATAATACTTTTGCACCAACAGATATTGCTTGTTCAGCGATGGCATAAAGCTCTTCTTTTGGACGGAAAACATCTACCATATCTATTGGTTTTTCTATCTCTTCGAGTGAGTGATAGACTTTTAAGCCTCGTATCTCTTTTACATTTGGGTTTGGGTTTACAGGCAAAATATCATAGCCAATTTCATTTAGTTGACGAAGCACGCCATAACTAAACTTTGTTTTATCACCACTTGCACCAACCATTGCTATGGTCTTCACTGATTTTAATATATCAGCAAGATATTTGGGGTCATAATCGTAAAGGCGGTCAATATCAGCTTCAGGCATTAAACTTCCTCCGACGTGGCAATATCTGCTTTCAATTCATGTGGCTTCAGTGGATCCAAGAAAGGATTACGGTACAGCTTGTCGTGACTTTCTACGCCGATCTCTAATGTAATATCTGATGTCGCGCGCGCCACACATAATATAACATATCCATTCTCTATCTGTCTGTTATTAAGAGCGACCTGGCGACGCTGATCAATATCGCCCTTCACGAGCTTTGCAGCACAGGTGATACAACCACCATATTCACAGCCATAGGGAAGATCGACGCCTTGATCTCTTAGTTGTTCTAGTAACGGACGCCTTCCATTAACAGTATATATTGCACCATCTCTGTTAGAAAGGGTTACTTTATGCTCGGTCATAGCCAGATATCACTCGTACAATCGCCACCAGGATAGCGCGCTTCGTGGCAGCGGCTTGGACCATTCGGTTCCTCACCAAAATTTACCATAAAGTCTGGGTTAATCTTCATTCCACCGTTGATTGGGTCGCAATCAATTTGGACCATTACGCCACCTTTTTCTCTTATTTCTGGATAGAATTGATTATCCCAAGTCGAAAAAAGTGAAGTCGTTACATAAAGTCGCTTCCCGTCAAGACTTAATTGAAACATTTGTGGGCCCCCTGCAACTTCAACACCATTGACCTTTGGCGCCTTACCGAGCAGACCACCCATGAAAACCTGGCCAGTCAGAACTGGCTTATGAGGATCAGAAATATCATACTGACGCATATCACCATGCAACCAATTGTTAAGGTAAAGATACTTATCGTCCATTGAAATAAGAATTGCGGACATTACTCCTGGAAGCGGGATGGGCCAGTCGGGATGCATTTCATTTTCTACGTCAATAACCTTTTCCCATTTCCACTGACCATTATCGTCTTTCCACCAGTGTATCACGTTTGTTGACAGTGCAGCTCCACAAAATCCATGGGTACTGTCTGGGTTATGATGAAATTTTACCTCTAGAGGAAGAAGACCGTCTTCGCCGAGATAGAAACTTTCAATTGGTTTTTTCTTTTCAAAATCCCAAAAATGTAATTCACGACCGTATTTAAGGTGTCCAACTTCTTCCAGATCGAAGCCAGGCATAAATGTATTAGGTGCTGCCCACTCAGAACTAACCATGATGTTATGCCTAGGTTGATACCAAAAATCATAACCAAACTTGATGTCACCCATAGAGTTTTCCCATCGGCCCACAATATTAAAGTCCTTGTCGAGCTGTAGATACCCTCCTGGGGCCTCACCTTTGGCATCGCCCAGAAAAGAGATAATAATTTCCGAACCTAAACAATGAACAGTATGGGGACCGGATAAATTGGCTTTTGCCTTGATGTCTGCTCCATCTATTATTTTGTGAAGTCGAGGAGCCCGCGGATCAGTTGCCGTATCAACAATGTGTAGTTTGTTTGATCGAACACCAGGAAGAATAAGAAACTTACGCGACATTGAGCTATCATCGTGACAGCTTGAGCATGCATTCCATCCCATGTGGTGTAGCTCATCACCTATACCAGGCATTTCAAGTCTGTGAATAACTTGGCTATACGTAGGACTTCCAAACATTCCATAAATTATTCTCCCAAGCGATCTGCGATTGAAATAATCCGGTACATTTCTCGCATGACTGGTTTCTCTATTAATTTTCCATCGATGACAATAAGTCCTGTATTTGCAGCTTCAAATTCATTAATGATTCTGCGTGCACGGGTAATTTGTTCTTTCGATGGGGTGAAGACCTCGTTCAGTGTGGCGATCTGCTTGGGATGGATAGAGCCTTTTCCAGTAAATCCTAGATCTCGAACTTGTTGCGCTTCTTTGCGCATTCCATCTGGATCGTCCAAGTCAAGATAAGGCACATCTAAAACATCAAGCTCAGCTAATGCGGCTGCATGGGCCACTCGTGAACGGGCGTAAAATAATGTCTCAAATGTGTTTGGACAACGTAGTTCCGCAGCCATATCAACACCTCCAAAAAACAGAGCGTCTATTCTGTCTGAGCACTTTGCTATATCATAAGCAGCCTCAAGTCCCTCATTAGTTTCGATAATGACGTGAAGTCGTGAACTGTGCCCAGCTTCAGTAAGCAATTGATCCAGTATTACTACCTCATCGGGAGTTCGTACTTTTGGCATCATCAAAGCAGGAGGTGGTGTTTTTGTTGCAAGGATAGCATTGACATCTTCAATACCAAAACGCTCTCGCATGGAATTAATTC
>LUMQ01000427.1_pt2 | contig 12882 bp, 14 predicted proteins | sample 729621 | NCBI WGS metagenome assembly LUMQ01 (sample SAMN03860259, study PRJNA289734) | marine metagenome | biome: seawater column; feature: ocean; material: water; isolation source: Red Sea water column Station 12 - depth 25m | place: Saudi Arabia: Red Sea | collected 2011-10-15 | depth 25 m | reverse complement strand
CTATTAAATCACTGCTCAAAGATCTGAGCACATTTATACCTATCTTCAGTGATTCAATAATCATCAATACGTTTGAATTTTTATCATAGACTTCTATGTTTTTTACAGAATAAGTTGGTTTAAGCAGATTTTTATTTGAATCTATTTCTTCAAAATTAATTTTATAGTCTGTTAGTCCGAGTTTATTTGAAGTATTTAAAGCTAAATCGGGTTTAAATATAAAAATAGAGTAGGTCAAAATAAAAATAAAAAATATCATTATCAAGATAAATAAAAAAAACTTGGATACTCTTAATAACAAGTTCATTCTTTATATTTTTCTATTTGTTAAAGAGGGGAAATATACGGACAAAATTGCAATCGAGATACAAAAAAGAATATTAAATAATGTGCTTGCAAATAAAGTTAAGTATGAAAAATTATATAAATTAATAATGATCTGAGTGAAGCCTACATAAGCAGAAGCTGAAACCCCAAAAAAAATACAAACCTGAAGATATGAAAATAATTTAAATGCATTTGCATATGTATTAATTAAGTAAGAAGCAAAACAAAAGAGAACAGCATTATGACCAAAAAATGTATTAGAAATCAAATCAATAAACAGTCCAGTGCAAAATGCTTCTACAGGACCAATATTATTTTTTGATCTATAAATATAATATGAATAGGCTAAAAAAGTTAGAGGAAGAACAATATTTAACTTGATTAATCCAGGGGCGAGAATATATTCCACATAACATATAAAAATTATTAAAAATAGTTTTTTTAATATGCTATACATCATAGCTTAATGACTCCAAATAGATTTGAATGTAGAGGATTAGAAATTAATTTTATTGTTAGTAAGGTCGTTGATGTATCTACAATTTTTATTGATTCCAAATTTCCAATTTCAATACCTTTTGGATAAATACCTCCCAATCCAGATGAAAAGAATTTTTCTCCTAATTCATGGTTATCTAACCAAACTAATTGACTATATGAGCATGTAATATAATCAGATGCTCCACTTCCTGAAGCATTACAATAGAAATCCCCCTTTGAATTTGTCAAAGGTATGCTTGATTTAGTATCTGTTAACAGCATCACTTCATAAAAAGATTTATTATTGACGACTTGTCCAATTATTCCAGTTTCATTAAAAACCGCTCCTTCTTTAATATCTTTATTGGTATTTTGAATAATTTCAATATACATTCTGTGCTTATCACAACAATTAAAAATATTAGGATTAAAGCTCTTTAATTTAGCTAGAGAATAAGATTCAATGAATTTATTTCCATTAATTATTTTATTTAAAGAACTATGGTCATAAAAAAAACTTTTTTCCCTTGAAATAACAAAATTATTTAGATAGCTCTGGTCTAACTGTTCTTTAAGTATTTTGTTCTCTCTAGAAAGATGGTCTTTAGATTTCAATAGTCTGCTAAGTTCAGTAATTTGATCAATAGAATATTTTTTTAAAAGATATGATGATGAAATTTTAAAGGAAGAGAAACCATTTTTGATACCATTGAATGTATTAGTATTTATATCTAAATATAAGAGAAATACTCCCAAAAGAATTACTAAAAAATAGCTTATTTTCTGACCAGGAGTTGGCGTGTTCCTAGCCATTCTTTTTACTCAGATGATAGAAGATCTATGTTGTACTTATCCATTATCTCTAGCGCTTGGCCTCCTCCTCTTGCTACACATGTGAGTGGATCCTCAGCAACAATAACTGGAATACCTGTCGAGCTTGAGATCAATTTGTCAAGATCTCTCATAAGTGCTCCTCCACCAGTTAATACAATTCCTCTCTCAGCAATATCAGCTGCAAGTTCAGGGGGAGACAACTCTAAGGCATTTCTTATAGCCCTAACCATACCAAATAATGGATCTTTCATTGCTTCAAAAATTTGCTCGCTGTTTATGGCAAATGTTTCAGGTATTCCCTCAGCAAGATTACGACCAGTAATAGACATTTCAAGTTTTTCAGACTCTGCGGTAGCACAACCAATTGTGTATTTTATTTTCTCAGCATGTAATAGCTTCATCCATTTTATCTCCGCCAATTTTGACAGATTCTGAATAAACAACCCCATTTAAAGACAAGATTGCAATTTCTGAGGTACCACCACCTATGTCAACAACCATGTTACCACTTGCCTCTTCAACAGGAAGCCCTGCTCCAATGGCTGCAGCCATTGGTTCTTCAATCAATTTTACATCTCTTGCACCAGCACCTAGGACCGACTCTCTAATAGCCCTTCTTTCAACTTGAGTCGATCTGCATGGAACACATACTAGAACTCTTGGACTAGGTTTTATAAAAAGCTTTTCGTGAACTTTTGCAATAAAATGCTGAAGCATTTTTTCCGTAACTTGGAAATCTGCTATAACCCCCTCAGATAAAGGTCTTGTAGCCTTGATATTACCAGGAGTTCTGCCAAGCATTTTTTTTGCTTCTGTTCCAACAGCAACAACTGTTTTTTGCCCTCTGGATTCTCTTATAGCAACCACTGAGGGTTCATTCAAAACAATTCCAACATCTTTCGTATATATCAAGGTGTTTGCAGTACCTAAATCAATTGATAAATCGTTGGAAAAATATCCACCGACCATTTTAAACAAGTTAAATTTCACGTGATTTCCTGTTATAAAGTAATTTAATTAATAATCTAGTTAGGTTAATATTCTCCCACTAAACTATAATAATATCCTATATATGGACAAGAAAACAGTTACAACTATATCTTATCTCTCAAGACTAAAGATTGACGATGAAAAAGAAGAAAAAATAATTGAGGATTTAGATAATATTATTAAATTTGTTGATCAATTGAATATTATTGATACTTCAGACGTAGCTCCTCTAACAAATCCTTTAGAAAAAACTGCAAAAACAAGAAAAGATATTGTGACTGCAAAAAATCTAAAAAAAGATTTACTTGAAGTTGCTCCATCATCAAATGATGACTATTTTTTAGTGCCCAGGGTTGTTGAGTGACAATTAAATATAAATCAGTAAAAGAATTCAAAGAAATGATTTCTCAAAAAGAGATTTCAAATAAAGAAATCATTCAAGAAGTATTTAATCTTATAGATGATAACAAGGGCTTAAATGCCTTTATTACCTTAAATGAAGAAAACTCTATAAAAAAGGCTGAATACTTTGATAATAATCCTTCAGAACTATCACTTGCGGGAATACCTATTGCGCAAAAAGACTTATTTTGTACAAAAGGTCTTCGAACAACATGTGCTTCAAATATTCTTAATAATTTTGTACCGCCGTATACTGCTACTGTAATAGAAAATTTAGAAAATGCAGGCTGCATTTCAGTTGGCAAAACAAATATGGATGAATTTGCCATGGGCTCTTCAAACGAAACAAGTTTTTTTGGAAATGTTCATAACCCGTGGGGTGAAAATTTGGTACCTGGAGGGAGTTCTGGTGGCGCAGCAGCTGCTGTTGCAGCTGGGATAGTCCCAGCAGCATCTGGAACAGACACAGGAGGCTCAATAAGGCAACCTGCCTCTCTATGTGGTATCACAGGCATTAAACCAACATACGGTAGAATTTCTAGATGGGGAATGATTGCCTTTGCTTCAAGTCTTGACCAAGCAGGTCCGATGGCAAGGACAGCAGAAGATTGTGCTATTTTATTGAATGAAATGTGCTCGCATGATGAAAAAGACACAACATCATTAGACGAAACTGTCCCTAATTTTCAGGAAAACTTAAATAAACCATTAAAAGGAAAAAAAATTGGTATTGTAAAAGATCTCGATTTATCGAATCTTGATAATGATGTTGTAGAAGTATTTGAAAATTCACTCAAAGAATTTCAATCATTAGGAGCAGATTTGGTAGATATATCCCTACCCAACTTAGCTTTATCTGTTCCAACTTATTATGTTGTAGCTCCAGCAGAATGCTCTTCAAACTTGTCTAGATTTGATGGTGTAAAATTCGGTCGTCGATCTGAGCATACAAAAGATTTAGAAGAATTATATGTAAATACTCGCAGTGAAGGTTTTGGTGATGAGGTTAAAAGAAGAATTTTAATTGGGTCTTATGTTTTATCGGCCGGTTATTACGATGCATATTACAAGAAAGCGCAACAAGTAAGAAGGCTTATTAAAAATGATTTTGAGAATGCTTTTTCTAATGTTGATGTAATTATGACTCCTACCACCCGAGGGCCTGCATTTGAAATTGGCTCAAAGGGAAATGATCCTATTCAAATGTATTTGGAAGATTTATTTACAATCTCTGCAAATCTTGCAGGATTACCAGCTTTATCATTGCCTAATGGTTTTATTGATAACAAACCAATTGGTCTGCAGATAATTGGTAACTTTTTAGATGAAAGCTCAATTTTGAATTTTGCTCATATGTATCAAAGTGAAACTAATTGGCATATGCATACACCAGAGGGAATTAAGTAATGAGCTGGGAAACTGTAATTGGTCTAGAAATTCATGTACAACTTTCAACAAAGTCTAAACTTTTCTCAGGTGGATCAACAGAATTTGGTGCTGAAGCTAATACTCATGTTGATTTAATAGATATGGGATTGCCTGGAGTCCTTCCAGTTGCCAATAAAGAAGCTTTCTATAAAGCTATAAGGTTCGGACTTGCTACTAAAGCAAAAATAAATCAGACGTCGTCTTTTGATAGAAAAAATTATTTTTATCCAGATCTTCCTAAAGGCTATCAAATAACTCAAATGACTAAACCAATTGTTGAAAAAGGCTCTATTAAAATATATTTAGACGGGTCTGAAAAAGTTATTAATATTACTAGAGCTCATCTTGAGGAAGATGCTGGTAAATCAATTCATGATCTATTCGATGGAGAAACTGGTGTTGACTTAAACAGAGCAGGCACACCTCTGCTTGAAATCGTGTCTGAGCCAGAGATATCAAATGCGAAAGAAGCTGTTGCATACTTTAAAGCAATTAGACAACTGGTTACTTTTTTAGACATATGTGATGGAAACATGGCTGAAGGATCAATGCGATGCGATGTTAATGTTTCAATTAAAAAAAATGATTCAAGTGAGCTAGGTACAAGAGCTGAGCTAAAAAATATTAATTCATTTAAATTTATTGAGAAGGCAATAAACTTTGAAATAGATAGGCAAACTAAACTTCTCGAAAACGGTGAATCAGTAGTTCAGGAAACTCGACTTTATGATAGTGAAAAAAATGAGACTAGGTCAATGCGTTCAAAGGAAGAAGCAAATGATTATAGATATTTCCCCTGTCCAGATCTTCTGCCAGTTGTAATTTCTGATAAAGAGTTAATAGAAATTAAAGAAAATCTACCTGAACTCCCAGAAGAGAAAGAAAAAAGATATGTTGAAGATATTGGTCTTGATAAGTCTGAAGCAGTAATTATTTCCTCATCAAAAGCTATGGCGAATATGTTTGAGGAAGCTTCTGCCAAAACAAACGATGCAAAATTAGTTGCTAAATGGCTTGTAGGCGATGTAAGTGCGCTTCTCAACAAAGATAATATCGAAATTGACGAATCTAAATTATCTGCTGAAAACTTTGGTAAATTAATTGAAAGGATTACTGATAATACAATATCTGGAAAAATTGCTAAATCAGTTCTTGAGGATATATGGGAAAATGGTTCAGATGTTGATAAGGTGATTGAAACAAAGGGACTTGTTCAAATTCAAGATGAATCAATTCTTGAAGATATCGCTCAAAAAGTAATTCAGTCAAATCCTGATCAAGTTTCAGCATATTTAAATGGAAAAGATAAACTATTCGGATTTTTTGTTGGGCAGATAATGAAAGAGACTCAAGGGAAAGCAAATCCAAAGAGTGTGAATGATATTTTAAGAAGATTGCTTAAATAGATTTATAAAACAAACATGCTTAAAGTTTCTGCAACAAAAGCAGGTTTTTCAATACCTTTTATTTCCATTGTAACTTCTGTTTTTGCAAGGTACTGACCAGGATTTTTCTCAGAAATATCAATGCATTTCATGCGTATTCTTACTTCAGAATCTACTGGGACAGGACTTAGAAACCTTACCTTGTCTAGTCCATAATTTAGTCCCATCTTGGTGCCCTCTAAAACCAAACCAATTTCTTGATCAAAAGGAATACCTGCAACTAGTGACAAAGACAAAAAACCATGCGCAATCGTTGATCCAAATACAGGTGTAGCTTGTTCTGGATCAACATGAATAAATTGATGATCCATTGTTGCATCTGCAAACTTATTGATTCTATCTTGATCTATCAAAATCCAGTCAGATACACCTACTTCGGTACCTATGACTGAATCTATCTCAGATGGATTTATAACTTTCATCATATTACTGCTCCATATAATAATTATTATATTCTTCTCTTAATTCAAACTTTTGTAGTTTACCTGTAGCACCGTGAGGTAATTCTTTTAAGAAAACTATTTCATCTGGGAGCCACCATTTAGCAACTTTATCAGTCAAAAATTCAATAATGCTGTCTTTTTCAATTGGATCACCTGAATTTGTTACAACAAATAGCATTGGTCCTTCATCCCATTTTGGATGAGGAATACCCACAACACATGCTTCAGCTATTTCTGGATGGCCGAAAGCAGCATTTTCTAAATCAATAGAACTTATCCATTCTCCACCTGATTTAATTACATCTTTCGCTCTGTCCTTTATAGTCATGTAACCGTCTTCATCAAGCACAGAAATATCACCCGTATCAAACCAACCGTCAGCATCAACTGCATCTTTTTCAGCTTTGAAATACTTTTGTAAAATCCATGGGCCCCTAACCATTAAATGCCCTTGAGATTTTCCATCTTTTGGAAGCTCATTTCCTTGGTCGTCAACAACTTTTAGCTCTACACCATATATAGGCCTTCCTTGTTTTAATTGAATTGCATATTTTTCTTCTTTTGGCATGTTTTTCATTTCTTGTGTAGGAACGTTAGTTGTACCTAATGGACTCATTTCAGTCATACCCCACGCATGAATAACATTTACATCATGAACTTCATCAAATTCTTGAAGAGTGGCTAAAGATAAAGCAGACCCTCCAATAATGGTATTTCTAACTGAGGTTAGAATTTTGTTATTTTCCCTACAATAAGCTAATAGACCCATCCAAATTGTAGGAACACCAAAAGCAAGCGTCACATCTTCTTGGTCAATTAATTCGTACAAAGGCTCTCCTTCCATTTGCATACCAGGCATGACCAGCTTTAATCCGTTCATGGCACCAAAATAAGGAATTCCCCAGGCTAAGACATGAAATAAAGGAACAACCATTAAAATTGAATCATCTGATTGAATTGTCAAAGCAGTCAACGAAGCTTGTGCATGAATAATATTAGATTTATGGCTATACAATACTCCTTTTGGATTACCAGTAGTGCCTGATGTATAACACAAAGCACATGCAGCATCATCAGCTAGATCGGGCCATTTATAATTTTCATCACCGTCTTCTATATACTCTTCATACGATATTACATTTTTTAGGGATGTTTTAGGCATCTCCTCTACTTCACAAAGAACAACATATTTCTCTACTGTTTTAAGATTATCTTGAAGTGCTTCAAGAATTGGAACAAATGGTAGCTCAACAAAAATCATTTTGTCCTCTGCATGATTAATTATGTAAACAGCTTGCTCTGGATGTAACCTGAAGTTTAAGGTATGAGTAACAGCACCCATCCCAGATATTCCGTAATACATTTCTAAGTGTCTATATGTATTTAGAGCTAATGTTGCAACAACATCTCCATTCTGAATTCCATCTTTTTCAAGAGCAGATGCTAGCTTTCTGGCTCTAATACAAACATTTTCGTAATTTGATCGATGGATCTCTCCAGATACAAGCCTACTAATAATCTCCGTTTTTGGATGAATTTCTCTTGCGTGTTCAATAATACCCGCAACGTTTGGTGTCCATGTTTGCATATCTCCAATCATTTGAATTGCTCCCTTAAGATGTTTGATATAAATTATATAAGAACCTACATTATTTGATAACTAAATTATGAATATTAAAGAAGGCATTGAAAAAAGATTCTCAGTTAGAGCTTTTACCGACCAAGTTCCTAGCATTGAATTAATAAAAGAAATATTAAAAACTGCAGGATCTGCTCCATCAGGAGGAAATATCCAACCTTGGAAGGTGTATGTGTTAAATGAAAATGCAAAAAAGTCATTATCTGAAAAAACCTTACATAATTTTGATAATGGAGTTCAGGAGGAGATTGAATATGAAATTTATCCAAAACCTTTAGCAGATGAATATAAAAAAAGACGATACGAATGTGGTGCTGATATGTACAATGCACTTTCAATAAAAGAGGATGATTTAGATTCACGATTCAAACAAATTAGAGAAAATTATAAATTTTTTGGAGCTCCAATCGGAATGATAGTTACCATAGATAGATCATTTGGAAAAAATGGATGGGGACATGTTGGTATGTTTCTTGAGAATCTTTGGTTATCTGCAATTCATCACGGACTAGGTATTTGTCTTCAAGAATCATGGTCTATTTATCCAAAGACAGTTAAGGAATTTACGAAACATCCAGATAATGAAATTGTTTGGTGTGGCGTTGCAATTGGTTTCGAAGACTCTTCTCATCCTATAAATCAATATCGTACTAAAAGAGAAGAACTAAGCTCCTTTGTTAAATTTATTGATTGAGTTTAAAAATGAAATCTCTTAACAAAATTGATTTTGAAAATACCTATGCAAATGAACTAAGCGGAATATGTGAAAGGTGCTCACCTACTAGTTTTAATAAATCTGAAATTCTTCTTAGAAACTATTCTTTAGCTACTGAACTTGGGATAGATGAATCATTTTTGGATTCTAAGGAATGTTTGAATATATTTTCTGGACGCATTGTTTTAGAAAATTCTATACCAATTGCTCAAGCATACTCAGGTCATCAATATGGTAATTTCAATCCTCAAATGGGTGATGGAAGAGCAATATTACTTGGCGAGATAAATCAAAAAGATATCCAATTAAAAGGAAGTGGTCAAACTCCTTTTTCAAAGAGAGGTGATGGCAAATCTGCTTTAGGTCCAGTGCTGAGGGAGTATGTAATTAGTGAATTTATGAATTCAGTAAATATTCCTACCACAAGGTCACTAATGGCGATTAAGTCTAATGAAAACGTTTTTAGAGATGAAGAAACACCAGGAGGTATATTGGCAAGAGTTGCAAATAGCCACATTAGAATTGGTACTTTTGAGTACGTATCATATTTTAAACCCAATAGTTTAGAGACGCTTGCAGATTATGTAATTAAAAGACATTATCCGGAGCTTGCTGATGCCGATAATAAGTATATAAGCTTATTTGCTGCTATTTGTGACAAACAATCATTTTTGATTTCAAAATGGATGGGAGTTGGTTTTGTTCATGGGGTAATGAATACAGATAATATGTTAGTCTCAGGTGAGACTATTGATTATGGGCCATGCGCTTTCATGGATGAATATAATCCAAACATCTACTTCAGCTCAATTGATAAACATGGAAGGTACTCATATAAAAATCAACCTGCAATAATGATTTGGAACTTATCCAAGCTTGCAGAGGCGTTTATCCCATTGGTTGATAAAAATAAAGAAAAGGCTGTTATAGAGTTGTCCGAGGTTCTCAATTTAGCAATGCCTACCTATCAAGAATATTTTTACATAGAAATGAGTAAAAAATTTGGTTTAAAAAATGTTGATCAAGAAGTGATGAATTTAATAAATAATTATCTAAAAATTTTAATGGACAGTAGTGTTGACTTTGTATTGTCTTTTAGAGATTTAGGAAAATTATTATCTGATTATAAAAAAGTTGATGATACAGTTTTCAAAAATGTAAAAAATTTCAACAACTGGTATTGTGAATTTTTAAATTTATTATCATTAAAAAAACTAACAAAATTAAAAGTTTCAAAAACAATGGATTCTTATAATCCATGCTATATTCCAAGAAATCACTTAATTGAAGACGCTATCATAAATGCTGTTGCTGGAGACATGAAAAAAATTAATTTGATTGCAGAGTTATTAAAAGAGCCTTTTACAGAAAAAGATGGATATGAGAGTTACACAAAACCTTCATCTTCAGATAAGCGATATGTTACTTATTGTGGTACTTAAGATAATTTAGAAAGTTCCTAAAGTAATCCTTGGAAGCTCCTGAAAGTCTTTTAAATTTGAAACATTTGAAAAGTGATTTTTTTTAAAAATATTCTCAACTTCTTCTTGTTGCTGATATCCATGTTCCAACATCAACAAGCCTCCCCTCTTCAGAACTTCAGTTGACTGTTCAATAATTAATCTTATATCTTGGAGTCCATTATCCTTTGCTACTAATGCCTTATTGGGTTCATGTTGAAGATTTTCTAAGTGAGGATCTTGATCTGCGATGTATGGAGGATTAGTTACTATCAAATCAAAAGATGCTTTTTTAAAAGATGAAAGCCAGTCTGCATGAACAAGAGAAAAATTATTCACATTAAGGTTATTCTTGTTAATCAAAGCTACATTTAAAGCGTCCACTGAATGATCTGAACCATAAACATTTGAACTTGGATTTTTTAGAGCAATTGAAATTCCAATACATCCAGACCCAGTACCAGCATCTAACACTTTAATTGGAGATGAAAAATGATTATTTACATAATCAACCAAAATTTCTGTTTCTGGTCTTGGGATTAATACCCTTTCATCAACATAAAATTTATTTTCGTAAAAATCCGTTGAGTTTAATATGTAATCTAATGGAACTCCTTGCTTCTTTTGTTCTAGGAATTGTTCAATCAGATTTTGTTGATGTTTTGTAAGAATTCTCTCATTATTTATAAGGGTATCTTGATCATTGAATTTTAATTTTTCTTTTAAAAAAAAGTTTAGTTCCTCATGAATATTCAATCCATCAAATAAAATTTTGTATTGCCCTAATGTTTTACTCAATTACTCAGATTCAAGTTGCGAAAGCATAGCTAATTGATTTTCAGCTAACAATGCATCACATATTGATTTTATGTCGCCATCCATAATTTGATCTAAATTATGTTGCGTTAACTTTATCCTATGATCTGTCATTCTGCCTTGAGGGAAGTTATAAGTCCTTATTTTTTCACTTCTATCTCCAGTACCAACTAAAATCTTTCTTTCGCTTGCAATACTCTCCTGCTGATCATCAATTTCTTGCTGTTTTAACTTGGCTGCTAAAAGGGACATAGCTTTTTCTTTGTTTTTATGTTGTGATCTTCCATCCTGGCACTCAACAACTAAACCAGATGGAATATGAGTAAGACGAACAGCCGAATCTGTCTTATTAACGTGTTGTCCTCCAGCACCTGACGCCCTAAAAGTATCTACTCTTAGATCATTTTTATCGATACTTATATCCTGCACTTCCTCTACTTCTGGTAAAACCGCCACAGTGCAGGTTGATGTATGAATTCTTCCTTGTGATTCAGTTTCAGGAACTCTCTGAACTCTATGAACTCCTGACTCAAATTTAAGAACCTTAAAAACACTTTTTCCATTTAATTTTGCAACAACTTCTTTTAGACCGCCTTGCTCAGAAGGTTTTATATCCATTATTTCAAGATTCCAGCCCTCTCTTTCAGATAGCCTGGTATACATGCGAAATAAATCACCAGCAAAAATTCCAGCTTCATCACCGCCAGCACCAGCTCTTATTTCAAGATAAGCAGAGCCATCATCAGCAGAGTCTTTTGGAAGAAGCATAAATTTTAATTCTTGCTCCAAAGCTTCAGGTTTATCTATATTAATTCTTAAATCATCCTCAGCTAACAATTTGAGATCTTCATCACCAGATTTGATTATTTCATTAGCATCATCAATGCTTTTAATAATTTTTTTATATTCATCAAACTTAGCAACTATTGGCTTTAACTCAGAGAATTCTTTGTTTAGTTGAGTATATTTTTCAATATCTTTAACTGTTTCAGAGTCTACTAAAAGAGTTTCGATCTCAGCTATTCTATTTTTTAACTGATCAAGCTTATTGAGCATTGAATCATGCATTATTAAAATAATTTTTTATCATCGATTCAATTATATGATCATCAAAATTCTTTATCTCTTGGAAATTGTTTAAGTTTACATTATCGACATCCATAGTTTTGATAGCTTTTACAAGTTCTGAATAATCATTTGATTGTTTAAACTGAACAATCTCATTATCTGACAGGCAATTTAGAAAAGATTCAAGCTGATTATTTACATTATCTTTCGATATTTTTTGATAATGTCCGTCAAGTGCAGATTGAGCCTCTAAGGCTATTATATTTAATGCTTTCTCTGCTTCTATTGTCCGCTGCCCAATATTTTCTTGAGTTATTTTTTCAATGTCATCAATTGAGAAAAGGTAAGCTTGCTCTATATTTTTGATTTCCTCCTCAATATTTCTTGGTACACCAAGATCGATAAGCAACATGGGTTTATTTTTTCTTGTTCTAAGGGCATTTTCAACAGCTCCTTTGCCGATTATTGGTAATTCTGTTGTAGAGGATGCTATTACAATATCAGTATGCTCTAACTCATTATGCAAAGATTCAAGTGAGCCAGAAAATATTTCATAACTATCATTTAATTTAATCTTCTTTATTGAACGATTTATTGATTTAATTTTATCAATGCCTTTTTCGTATAGTCTTTTAATAACGTTTTGTGCTAGTGAACCAGCACCGACTACAAGAACATTTTGATCCTGAGGATTCTCAAAAATATTATTTACTAATTTTAATGCAAGTCCGCTTACTGATAATGAATTTAGTCCTATCTTTGTTTGTGTTCTTGCTTTTTTGGAAATTTCAATTACTTTTTCAGATAAGTAAATAAGCTCCCTCCCTACGATGCC
>LUMQ01000464.1_pt1 | contig 12917 bp, 10 predicted proteins | sample 729621 | NCBI WGS metagenome assembly LUMQ01 (sample SAMN03860259, study PRJNA289734) | marine metagenome | biome: seawater column; feature: ocean; material: water; isolation source: Red Sea water column Station 12 - depth 25m | place: Saudi Arabia: Red Sea | collected 2011-10-15 | depth 25 m | reverse complement strand
GAATTACACCTTGGGTTTTGATTGAGTCCGAGAGCTCTTTAATGCTTTCTGGCGGGATGTTTTTTCTTGCTTGGAACCTGCTTGGTTTAATGCTACTAATTTCAGCTTGAGTAATGCCAAGGCTGGGCTTGTTGGGTGCCTCTGTTTTTTTTGCCGGCAAGGGTTCTTCAGAGCCCACAAAAGCGCCCATGCCTCTGTTTTTTTTCTTTTCTTGCTCAGGCGACAAAAAAGCTGAAAGCCCTCTTTTCTTTTTTTCAGGCGACATTTTTATCCTCAAACTTCATTATTATCTCGCCAGCAAGCGCAAAATAGGCCAAAGTTCCTTTGGCGTCTGGATCAATGTACATGATTGGCTTTCCTTCTGAAGGGGCCTCGGCAAGCAAGTCGCATCTAGGGATAATGGTACTGAATACCTGGTGAGGAAGAGACTTTTCCAGCTTTTCAGATATTTCTCTTGCTCTTTCTTTTTCTTGATCAAACATAGTTCTTAAGATTCCATCAATCTTTAGGTTGCTCCCTGTAGCTTCATTTATCTCGATTATTGTCCTTTGCATTGCAGCCAGGCCCTCAATTGAAAAATGCTCACATTGCAACGGTATGATTATTTTGTCCGCTGCTCTCAAAGCGCTAACAGACAGCATGCCTAATGAAGGCGGGCTGTCTATCAAGCAATAATCATATTTGTGCGCCAATAGGTTTAGCTTTCCTTTCAAAATTGAAGTTGGATCGGGAACCCTTGCCATTTCTAACTCTGCGGATATCAGATCTGGGCTGCCTGGAATTACGTCAAAATTAAAATCAGGCTTTCTTTGAATTAAGCTCTCTAATGAAGCATCGTCAAGCAGCACATCTGTGATGGTAGTTTCTTCATATGTCTTCTTTCCACCAAGTCCAGTGGTTAGGTTGGCCTGTGAGTCAATATCCAACAAAAGAATTTTTCTTCCCGCGGCCGCCAAGCTTGCAGCAAGATTTAAAGTTGTAGTGGTTTTTCCTACGCCCCCTTTTTGGTTTGCCACAACAAGAATTTTCACAAGCTTACTATAGCAGTTTTAGGACATTTGAATTTCCAAGAAACCTCTTTTTTTTCCAAGAATTTTAGATGCCTCTGACTCTTTGTAGGCGATATCAAAACCTTGAGCAGAAAGGGGTTCCTTCTCAGAAACCATTAAAATTATTTTGTTTTTCTTCGTGATTTTGTTTTCCAAACTTTTTAACAAGGCATCTGGTTCTTTGAATGCCCTGCAAACAATATTTGTTTCATTTATTTGTTCAATTTCCTCCGCCCTTGAATTCTTTATTGAGACTGAATTCAACCCGAGCTCGTTTTTAATGTGTATTAAAAAGGAAGTTTTTTTTCTGTTTGAATCCACCAGGGTTAGCTCTCTATTAGGATCTATAATCCCCAGGCAAATTCCTGGAAAACCTGATCCCGTTCCTAGATCAATTACCGATCCAGGCATAAGATGTTTTTGCAAAACGGCACAGTCCAGAAAATGCTCTGCTAAACTTGAATGTCAGTTAGATTCAGGCTTGAAGCAGCAATCAGTTCTTTAAGATCCAATTTTTTCTTTGAGCAGGCTTTGTTCTTTTTTGATGTGAACTAATAAAAGAGATATGGCAGCAGGCGTAATCCCCGGGATTCTCTGAGCGTGAGCTATAGTTTTAGGCAAAACCTTTTCCAGCTTTTGCTTTACCTCATTAGACAGTCCTGTTATTTCAGAAAAAATAATTTCTCTTGGAATTTTTGCGTTTTCGTATTTCTTTATTTTTTTTATTTCTTTGTTTTGTCTTTCAATATAACCAGCATATTTTTTTGTTGTCTCTATATCTAAAAGCACGCCTTTTTCTGGAAGCGGTCTTTTTATTAAGTTGTAAATATCCACCAGCTTTGCTTCTGGCCTTTTCAAAACGGAAAGAACAGGTTGTTTTGATTTGTTTTTTCCTCCAAATGAAGAAGGGTCAATTTTTATTTTTTCAAGCGCTTTTGTTTCGGCGTCTATTTTCGCCATTTTCTTTTGAAAAGTTTCCCACCTATCCTTGCTTATAATTCCCAAGGAATGTGCATAAGGGGTCATTCTTTGATCTGCGTTATCTTCTCTGAGAAGCAACCTGTGCTCTGCTCTGCTTGTAAACATCCTGTAAGGCTCTTTCGTGCCCAGAGTTATTAAATCGTCTATCAAAACTCCTATGTAACTATTACCTCTTGACTCTATCCAAGGATCTTTGTCGTCTAAACTCAGCGCGGCGTTTACTCCTGCCACCAACCCTTGCGCTGCTGCCTCTTCATAACCTGTAGTGCCGTTTATTTGCCCAGCAAAGTAAAGGTTTTCTATTCTCTTTGTCTCTAAAGTTTGAGAAAGGTTTCTCGGATCGAAAAAATCATATTCAACCGCGTATCCAAATTGACTGATCTTAGCCTTTTCAAATCCTAAGATACTTTTAACCATTTTTTCTTGAATATCTTTCGGCATGCTTGTTGATATGCCATTTGGATAAACTTCCTCAATATCAGGCGAGCCAATGAAAGACATACATGGTCTTGGCGAATCTCCAGGTTGAACTTCTAATACTGAAAAGTCTATTGACGATGTGAGTATCCTAGGAGGGGTTCCTGTTTTTAATCTTGCATCCCCTAAGTCTAAAGACCTCAAACAGTTTGCAAGTATCTTTGATGATTTTGACCTTTTTCTTCCTCCTTCTTCTTCCTCTTCTCCAGTAAACAACTTTCCATTTAAAAAAGTTCCTGCGGTTAAAATAATTTTTTTTGCGCTTATTATTTCTCCGTTTTTTAGCTTTACCCCAGTGGCCTTACCATTATTTACTTCTATATCAACCACCTCATCAGATACAGATGTTAGTAAGTCCTTACTATCAATTAAAGACTTGACTGCATTACTATACAAAACCCTATCTGACTGAGATCTGGTGGCCCTAACAGCTGGTCCTTTAGAGGCATTCAAGACCTTGAAGTGAATACCTGCTTTGTCAGCACAAACTCCCATCAGCCCACCCATAGCATCTATTTCTCGAACAAGATGGCTTTTGCCTAAGCCCCCAATGGCAGGATTACAAGACATCTGTCCTATTGTTGAAACATCGTGAGTAACAAGCAAAACTTTCTTTTTAAATCTAGAGGCGGCATAGGCAGCTTCACATCCGGCATGTCCTCCTCCGATTACAATGATATCCACACTCATAAATAAATATTATATAAATTATTTATATTAATTAGTTTATATTGTTATTGTTATAGGGCAGCGCATATTCTGTTGATAACCTACCTATGTTTTGAGTTGAAAGTATTGGAGCTAATGATATCTTCTTAAATAGTCTGTATATATTTTGAGAACAAAACTGTATTACTTGTGAGTAAAGACAAACTTTAAAATTAGCTTCAAAACTTTTAACAATTTATACATTCTTATCAACAGCATTATTTACCAATGCAAAATTTATTAAATATCTTTCCTAGCATATCGTCAGAAGAGATAGGATCATATATCTCTCCTAAAAGCTCATCGCAGTTTCTTAAATTTTCAGCCACCAGTTCTAAATTAGAACTAACCAAGCCAGGGGAAATTAAAGCTATATTCTTGTATGCTTTTTTTATTAAATCTAAATGTCTAATATTTACTGACAAGAGCTCTTCTTGGTTAAGTTTCAAAAAATTATGAGCAAGGGCCTTTTTAAGTGACTTAAGGTTTTTTTTCGTTTTTGCAGAAATCGCAAACCCTCCAACAGGAGCCTTCTTATTAGTAAGATCAATCTTGTTCAAAACAAAAATATTTTTTTTATTCTTTACAATTGGCAATTTATCAAAATCATTTACCTTATCAGCTAAGTAAATAACAATGTCAGCGCTTTTAAGTGCTTTTTTGGATAATTCGATGCCTTCTTTTTCGATTTTGTCTAAAGTTTTTCTAATTCCAGCAGTATCGCTGAAAACAAACCTGATTCCATCAATTAAGCAAGAAGAAGTAACTACATCTCTGGTAGTTCCTTGTTTTTCGTTAACAATAGATACTTTTTTGCCGACTATAGCGTTAATTAGTGTGGATTTCCCTGAATTTGGCGGGCCAATAACAACAACTTTTACATCGTTAGAAATTGAACTATATGCCTTCATATCCTCATTAAATGAAGCGAAAAACTGTTTAAATTCATTAATTTTGCTCGTAACCTCTTCGATATAAACATTTACATCTTCATCCGTAAAGTCAATTAAAGTTTCAACTAGAACCCGTGTCTCTCTTAATTTATCTTGAATGGCCGATATTTTTACTTTTAGCCCGCCTTCAAGGCTGTTCTGTGCGGCTTTCAAAGAAGCTTTTGAATTGGCATTTATAATTTCTATTACAGCCTCAGACTGATCTAGAGAAAGCTTATTATTCAAAAAAGCTCTTAAAGTAAATTCGCCTGGCTTAGCTATTTTTGCCCCTGAATTCAAGCATTTCTTTATTACTTCTTCCACAATATAAGGATTCCCATGGGTTGAAATTTCTACAATATCTTCCCCTGTGTAAGAATTTGGAGCCTTAAAGATAGTAAGTACACACTTCTCAATTAAACCAGTATTTAAAGGAAACTTAACCACAGATATCTGTTTTTTAAGCTTGTTTTTTGTTATTTTTTGAATAATAGAAAAGGCCTTATCTCCCGAAAGCCTTATTACAGAAATAGCACCTCTTCCAGGCGGAGATGAACAAGCTACTATAGTATCTTTTTCACTAAGCACTTCTAGGAGAATGCATGAGCATTTGTATTGCAGACACCAAAGAGTTAATGAGCCAATACAGAACTAAGCCCGCAGGGAAGAAAGCAAACATTACACCAAATATTAACGGCATAAACTTAAATATCTTTGCTTGCATTGGGTCTATCCCAGCAGGTTGTGGCTGAAGCATTTGCATAGCCCACATGGCCCCAATATTGAGAATAGGCAATATAAATAGAGGGTCTCTTGATGATAAATCTGTGATCCATATCATAAAAGGAGCATATCTTAGCTCAACGGTTTCAATTAAAACCCAATAAAAAGCAAGAAAAAAAGGCATTTGAAGCAACATAGGCAGACACCCAAGGGCCGGATTAACTTTCTCATCCTTATAAAGCTTCATCATTGCTTGTGACATCGCCTGACGGTCTCCAGAATGTCTTTCCTGAAGATCTTTGAGTTGAGGCTGAATTTGTCTCATTTTGCCCATAGACTTGTATGAAACGTAAGATAAAGGCCATAAAATTACTTTAATTAGCAAAGTAACTAAAACAATAGCCCACCCCCAATTTCCGACCATATCATAGAAAAATTGCATAGCCAGAAACATTGGCTGCCCTATCCAGTATAAAAACCCATAATCTACAGCCAAAGGAAGGTCTTGGTTTGCCTTGGATAACTCTGACTGAACTTTTGGACCAAAATACAGTGAATAACTAAAAGAAGTCTCTTCAAATGGCTGAATTTTTATTGGCCTTCCGACGACTCCAACCGAAAACTTCTCGTTTGTCTTGTTTTTTTTCCCAACGAAAACATTTATGTTTTCTTGGTCAGGAATAATAGCAGTTAAGAAATAGTGTTCTAAGAAAGCAGTCCAGCCTTTTATAGAATTTTCTTTAAAATCGTTTTCCTCTAGCTCTCCCAGATTAACTTTTTGATAATTATCAGATTCAGTAGAAAAAACCGGACCAAGGTAAGCAAAGTTTGCTGGGTCTCCAAAAAATGCGCCTTCAGTCCCAGGAGGCTTAAGGGAGTTTCTTTCTATTTTTGAATAAGACGAAGAATTTATAACCTCTGAAGATAAGTTTCTAATGATGTGCTTAACTTCTACAAAATAATTTTCAGGTTGAAAAGATATAATCTTTGATTCTTTAACAGAAGCAGACTCTCTCACAAACGTGTAGCTATTTGTGTCTGAACTCCTCTTTATGTCTTCAATCTTGAAAGAAGAAAAATCTTGGTTAACATTGTTTCCAAATACGAATCCAGATAATTGCGAGTATTCGTTTCTACCACAAGCATCAAACATTAGTTTGTTGTTATTTGAGCCAATTTCGTCTGGATAATTTTTTAATTCAGCTTTTTTTAAGGAACCGTCTATTAAGTCGACAGAAATTTTCCAATTATTGGAATCTATTTCGTAGTCTCCGCCTGAGGCACAGGCTGTTGATACGGAATTTGTAATTAATTCTTCAGGCTCATTTTTTATGCTTTCATCAATAAAGCCAAAGTCTTCTGTTTGTGAGTAAGTACTTACTTCGGTTTTAACTTCTTGTTTTATTGGTGTATCAGATGGTGGATCCCATCTAATAATTAGGAAATAACTCATAATGAATACACAAGCTATAAGAAAATATCTTTGAAAATTTTCCATTACTCTTCCTTTTTAGGAACCGGATCATATCCTTTGGGCCCCAAAGGATGACACTTAGAAATCCTTTTAAATCCTAGACTTAACCCTTTTAAAACACCATGAAGATTTATTGCCTCTATCATGTATTGACTGCATGTCGGCTGAAATCTGCAATTTGAACCTAACAAGGGGCTTAATGTAATTTGATAAAATTTAATTAAATATATAATTATTTTTTTCATTCAATTTCTTAGTTAAATTCAAAAACAGAGTCTTTATTTCTCTTCTTAATTTTTCTTTTTTGAAATCTAAAATTCTTTTTTTTGAAACCACAATCAATGATACTTTAGATTCCGCAAAGATATCGATAGATAAATTCCTAATAATTCTCTTTAAATAATTTCTGTGAACCGCAAGTTTAATATTTTTTTTAGGAAGAATCATGCCCAGCTTAAAATTGTCGTTTGTAATTAGTATCAAAGCTCTAAAATTTTCTGAACTTATATTTTGGCTGGAATTATTGAAGACTTCATCGAAGTCATCCTTTCCCACTAAAGGCTTATAAGACAACTTAAACTGTGAGAGACTTTCTTCCCTTACTTCTTCTACTTTTTAAAACCTGTTTTCCTGAAACGCTAGAATTTCTCGCCCTGAAACCATGAGTTCTTTTTCTTTTTATCTTGCTGGGTTGATACGTTCTTTTCATTTTTTAAGATTTGATTGAGCAAAAGAATAATATAGATTGAAAAGATAAAAGCAAGAAAAAATAAATAGAAATAAATAAAAAAAACTAAGAACTAACAGGTTATCCACAGAAAATTAATAGCATATCCTGTGGATAACTTTGTGCATAAGGTATATTATCTTTTTATCTGTCATGATGATCAAATCTTGGAAAAAATGTAAAAAAGCTCTTCAGAAGGAAATGTCTCAGGAAGAATTTAATGCCTGGATTAATCCTTTAGAGTTTTCCGTAAATAAGTCTCCTTCAGGAAGCAAGGATCTTTTTATACTTGCTCCCAACGCTTTCATTAAAGAACATGTGAGAGAAAATTACGATGAAATCATTAGAAAACACTTACTAAAAGAAGATTTATCTGATATGCCGCTTGTATATGAGCTCATTTCTGTGCGTAAGCCATTGATTAGTAAGGAAAATAATAAAAATTTAAGTCTTTTTCTTAACAAAGAGAACACTCTTAATGATGATTACACTTTCGAAACATTTGTAGAGGGCAAATCTAATAACATAGCACTTGCAGCTGCTAAACAGGTTTCAGAGTCTAAAAATGCAGCTTATAACCCACTTTTTATATATGGGGGGGTTGGACTGGGAAAGACCCATCTAATGCACGCTGTCGGGAATAAGCTAAAAGAGCAGGACAAGTCTAAAAATATTGTCTATGTGCATTCAGAAAGGTTTGTAAGCGACATGGTGAAGTGTTTGCAGCTAGGATCAATAAACGATTTTAAAAATTTTTATAGGTCTGTTGACGCTCTTCTAATTGATGATATTCAATTTTTTGCTGGCAAAGAACAATCTCAGGAAGAGCTTTTTCACACTTTTAACACTTTATTAGAAGGCGGCCAACAAATGATTCTAACTTGTGATAAATATCCTAAAGAAATAGACGGTTTAGAAGAAAGGCTCAAATCAAGGCTAGGATGGGGCCTTCCAGTTAGCATAGAGCCGCCTGAATTAGAAACAAGAGTTGCAATTTTGTTAACTAAAGCCTCAGAAATGGAATTAAACCTGTCAGAAGACTCAGCTTTTTATATTGCAGAAAAAATTAGATCTAATGTTAGAGAGCTTGAAGGGGCATTAAGAAGAGTAGGTGCTAACGCGAAATTTACGAATAGAGAAATTGATGTAAATTTGATTAAAGAGTCGCTAAAAGACTTACTTGCTATTCAACAAAGACAAATAAGCATAGAAAACATACAAAAAACCGTCTCTGATTACTACAACATAAGGGTTTCTGATCTTTTATCAAGCAAAAGAACGCGCTCTTTAGCAAGGCCCAGACAAGTCTCAATGTGTTTATCAAAAGAATTAACTAATCACAGTTTGCCAGAAATAGGAGATTCTTTTGGCGGCAGGGATCATACGACTGTATTGCACGCATGTAGACGAATTACAGCCCTTAGAGAAGAAGATGCTGACATAGCAGAAGATTACACTAAATTAATAAGAACATTGACAGCATGAAATTTTCAGCAAAAAAAGAGGCTTTAGCGGATAAACTTTCATTATGTTCGTCAATTGCTGAGAAAAGACAAACAATTCCTATACTTTCTAACGTTTTATTGAAGGCAAATAATGGAAATTTAACGATTGTTGCTACTGATTTAGAAAGACAGTTATCTCTTATTGTTTCAGATTGCTCGATATCGGATGATGGAGAAACAACTGTATCAGCTAGAAAACTATTTGAACTCATAAGGTCTGTTCCAGATGATACAGAGTTAAATTTCGAAGTTATTGAAAACCAACTTGAAATTTCAGCATTAAGCTTTCAAGCAGACTTGGCAGTTTTACCTGTTCAGGATTTTCCATTCGTGGATCTAGAGGATCATAATTTTAATATTACTTTGGATGGCAGCAAGTTTGGCAAGGTCTTAGAAAGCACCAGTTTTGCTATGGCATCAGCAGACGTAAGATATTATCTAAATGGATTGTTATTTGAGACTGCTCAAAAGAAAATAAATATGGTTGCTACTGATGGTCACAGACTTGCCTGGGGATCTTATTCACATTCTGAAGATTTGGAAGATAAAAAATTAATCATTCCCAGATCTACTGCACTAGAGTTACAAAGAATTTTAAATTTATTTCCTGAGGAAATTTCTTTCTCTTCAAACAACTCTCAATTAAAAATTGAATCTGATAATTTTACTTTTATAAGCAAATTAATTGAAGGAGCTTATCCAGATTATAAAAAAGTCTTTCCTTCGGGGGAGGAACAATCTCTTGCAACTTCTAAGTCTCCCATTCTTACCGCGCTGTCGCGATCAGCAGTTCTTTCTAATGAAAAATTTAGAGGCGTTAAATTTGAACTTAGCAAAGACAAATTAAAAATCCTTGCTAATAATCCAAACAAAGAAAGTGCAGAAGAAGAGTTGGATGTAGATTATTCTGGACAAGATTTGGAAATAGGCTTCAATATAAATTACGTTCAAGAATCTTTAAATTATCTTCCGGGCGATGATATTGAATTTGTTTTTTTTGGTTCGGAAAATTCTTGCTTAGTTAAAAATTCTTCCAGTGATGATTTAGTACACGTAATCATGCCGATGAGGTTATGATGAAATGCCGCTATCAAAAATCAATTTAAACAATTTCAGATCTTTTAAAAACTCTTCTTTTGACCTTTCAAAAAAGAATTTAATTCTTGGAAAAAATGGGGCAGGGAAGTCTTCTTTTTTAGAGGCGATTTTTTTCATTCTATCTAAAAAGTCTTTCAGAACATCTTCTGCAAATGCAATGATTAATTTTGGATCAAATTTTTTTAAAGTCGATGCGATCTTAAATGGAGAAAAATTTTCTTTAACAAAGGAATTATCATCCTCAGTAAAATCTAAATCAGTAAATATTCAAAACGACTTTCTGCCTCTGGTGCTAAATAATTTTTCTTTGAGTCTTTTGGAAGCACCAAAGGAGAACAGAAGGTCATTTATAGATTACCTAATGTTTCACGTGGAACACGATTACAAAATAGATCACTTGAAGTTTAAAAAAGCCCTTGCCCAAAGAAATAGGGCACTGAAAAAAAGCTCTTCTTCTGAGCTTAAATCTTGGACAAAAGTCTTCATTGATTTGTCTCAGAAATTAACCAAAAAGAAGCTTCAGTTTATAGACTCTTTCTTAAAAAGCTTTCCGTCCTTTGTAGATTCCTTGTCTATACCTGAAAACCTAAAAGATAAGTTTAAGGAGATCTCAATTACTTACGATAAAGGATGGAAAGATAACTTATTAGAGGAGTTAAGGGAGTCTTTTGTTAAGGATCAGTCAAGGGGATTTACCTCTTTAGGGCCGCAAACTTCTGACTTAAGCGTTAAAATAAATAAACAAGATTCTGGAAATATTTTATCAAGAGGCGAACAAAAGCTATTGATTTTATTGATTTATTTATTTTTTATAAAAGCTTACAACGATCTTAGACCAAACAAAACAATTTTCTTGCTTGACGACTTGCCTTCTGAGCTTGATGACAAAAATTTGGACTTAGCACTAAGTCTTCTTCAAGATGCTGATTGTCAATTATTTATAACTTCTTTGGAAAACTTAGAAAAATATAAGTTTGATTTTGTAATTGATTTATAATACTTGATGCCTAAAAAAGCTCCTAAAAAAGAAGTTTATGACTCTTCGAACATTAAAGTTCTGAAGGGGCTAGAAGCCGTCAAAAAAAGACCAGGAATGTACATTGGAGATACCGATGACGGTACTGGTTTACACCACATGATCTTCGAAATTGTAGACAACTCTATAGATGAAGCGTTAGCGGGTTTTTGTGATGAAATTAAAGTTGTTATTCATTCCGATGCAAAAGTTAGTGTCAGTGACAATGGCAGAGGTATACCAGTAGACATTCATAAAGATGAAGGCATTTCTGCAGCTGAAGTGATAATGACAAAGTTACATGCCGGCGGAAAGTTTGACGATAATTCCTACAAAGTTTCTGGGGGACTTCATGGCGTTGGCGTTTCAGTGGTAAATGCTTTATCAGAAACTCTAGAGCTGGAAATCAAAAGAGAAGGAAATGTTTACAAGCAATCCTACAAGGATGGCGTTCCAAAAAATAAGATTAAAAAAAGTGGATCTACAAAAGATCAAGGCACGTCTTTAACGATCGTTCCTTCAGAATCTACTTTTGGCAAGAACAGGGTATTTGATTACGAGATCGTTCAAAAAAAATTAAGAGAGTTGTCTTTTTTAAATTCAGGAGTGCAAATAGAACTCATTGATGAGAGATCTTCAAAAAGTAACGTTTTCAAATCTACTGGCGGCCTAGAAGAATTTGTTTCTTATAAAAATAAAAATAAAACCGCGCTAAACAAAATCTTTTCTTTCAGCAAAGAAGCAGGCAAGGGTATCTCTATAGAAATTGCTTTACAGTGGAATGATTCTTATCAGGAAAACATTCAATGTTTCACCAATAACATCCCTCAACGCGATGGAGGAAGTCATTTGGTAGGTTTTAGAACTGCCCTAACTAGAACTCTAAATAATTTCATGGAGAAAGAAGGGTATTTAAAAAATGAAACATCTCCGCCAAGCGGTGAGGATGCCCGTGAAGGACTCACTGCAATTATTTCAACCAAGCTTCCTGATCCCAAATTTTCATCTCAAACAAAAGACAAGTTGGTCTCTTCAGAAATAAAACCGGTTGTTGAGCAAGAAACCTATAAACACCTTTCTGATTATTTATTAGAAAATCCAAACGAGGCAAAAATAATTGTCTCAAAAATATTGGAAGCTTCAAGAGCGAGAGAAGCTGCCAGAAAGGCGAGGGAAATGACTCGTAAACAAGGTAGATTGGATGGATCTGGATTGCCTGGAAAACTTGCAGACTGTCAGGAAAAGAAACCGGAATTAAGTGAAATTTATCTCGTTGAGGGAGAATCAGCTGGCGGTTCAGCCAAACAGGGCAGAAACAGACAAAACCAAGCAATTTTGCCATTAAAAGGAAAAATCTTAAATGTAGAGAAAGCAAGACTGGACAAAGTATTAAGCAGTCAGGAAATAGTCATCTTGATTACCGCTCTTGGCTGTGGAATTAGAGACGAATTTACTCTAGAAAAACTTAGATACCACTCAATTGTTATCATGACCGATGCTGATGTAGATGGCTCTCACATCAGAACTCTTCTTTTAACTTTCTTTTACAGACAAATGCCTGAGTTAATAGAAGCTGGCCATATCTTTATTGCCCAACCTCCCCTTTATAAAGTAAAGAAAGGCAAAAAAGATATTTATTTAAAAGATGAAGAAGCTCTCCAAGAATTTTTGGTGGACAAAGCAGTGGATGAAACTGAACTGTTTGCAACAGCATCTAAAAAAATAGAAGCTGGAAAATTCAAAGAATTATTAAAACTCTTCAATAGTTTTCAATCTACTATTGCAAACCCATCGGTTTCTTTAGACCAAGATATTCTCATCTCAATGTTGAATGCAGATGAGTTTCCTTCTTCTCCATCTGCTGAAAATGTAAAAAAATGGATAAAAGTCTTTCTAAAAAACATCGAACAGAAAAAAGGTGTCGCATGGAAGGCTTCTATTGATGAGAAAAATAAGCAGTCTATTTTGGTTGAAAGGTCTGAACACGGGCACTCTTCTTTTTCTATAATTCCTTTTTCATTTTTTAAATCTAATCAGACAACTCCATATAAGATTATTAAGGCTTACAAAAAAGCACTTAAAGATCTCAAATTAAAAACAAGTTATCTTGTAATTTCTGAAGAAAAAATAAAAATAGAAGATTTTCTTAAACCATTCAATAAATTAATGGACTCTACAAGAAAAGGGTTGTCTCTGCAGAGATACAAAGGCTTAGGCGAAATGAAGCC
>LUMQ01000629.1_pt1 | contig 12923 bp, 15 predicted proteins | sample 729621 | NCBI WGS metagenome assembly LUMQ01 (sample SAMN03860259, study PRJNA289734) | marine metagenome | biome: seawater column; feature: ocean; material: water; isolation source: Red Sea water column Station 12 - depth 25m | place: Saudi Arabia: Red Sea | collected 2011-10-15 | depth 25 m | reverse complement strand
GGTTGGAGCAGTTGTAAAGACTTCAGAAATCGGACAAGCGGTTAGTTCCGGTGTAGTAGATATGGGTCACTGGGTGACTGCATATTGGTATGGTAAAAACCCTGCTGCATCATTATTTGGAACTGGTCCTTCATATGGAATGTCATCTCAAGAAGTTATGGGATGGATGGAATATGGTGGAGGAAGAAAATTATATGACGAAACACTTGCAAAAGTTGGTTTCGATTATGTTGGTTTTTTCCATATGCCTATGCCAGCTCAGCCTTTTGGTTGGTTCAAAAAGAACGTAACTAAAGTGTCTGATGTTAAAGGTATGAAGTACAGAACTGTTGGTTTAGCGACTAACGTTTTAACTGCAATGGGAATGGTAGTTAGACAATTACCAGGTGGTGAAATTCAGCCAGCGATGAAAACTGGTTTGATTGAAGCTGCTGAGTTTAACAACCCTACTTCAGACTCTCAGTTTGGTATGCAAGATGTTTCTAAGCACTATCACTTAGGAAGCTTCCACCAATCTCAAGAGATGTTTGAGATACCAGTTAACAAAAAAACATATAATAGTTTATCACCTGCACACCAAGCAATATTGAAAAATGCTGCTTATGCTGCAAATAGTGATAACTACTTTAAAGCTTTAGTAAGATACTCAGCTGACTTAGCTAAGTTAATGAATGAGCATAAAGTAAATGTTTACCAAACTTCTGATGAAATCTTAGCTCAACAATTAAAAGGTTGGGATAAGGTAATCGGTGATTTCAATAAGAAAGATCCTTTCTTTAAGAAAATCGTAGATTCTCAGAAAGCGTATGCGAAGAGAGTAATGAAATACTTGCTGATGAATCAGCCGAATTACAAACTTGCGTATGAAAATGAGTTTGGTCCAATAGCAAAAGTTAAGTTATAATTAACTTTTCATAAATTTTAATGAGGGGGCCTCGGCCCCCTTTTTATTTGATTAATTCAAAACAATTCAATAAGAGTCTATATCTATGATGAGATCTTATATAAAATTTGCCGACCGATTAAGCGTCTCAATGGGTAAAGCATTTTCCTGGTGTATTGTAATTTTAATGGGTGGAACGTGCTATGAAGTTTTTATGGCATATGCTTTAAATGCACCAACTTTATGGAATTTCGATTTTAGCCTCCAAATGTATGGTGCAATTTTTATGATGGCTGGTGCATATACTTTGTGTACCGAGGCACATGTAAGAGGAGACGTCATTTACAGATTATTTTCTCAAAGAGTAAAAGCTTGGATAGATATAGTTTTATATTTTATTTTCTTTTTCCCTGGTGTAATTGCATTAGCCTTTTATGGTTACGAGTATGCTGCGCTAGCTTGGAAAATAAAAGAAACAAGTTGGAATAGTCCAGCTCAAATTCAAATTTATATGGCGAAATCTTTAATACCTTTATCTGGAAGTCTGTTAACCCTTCAGGGAATAAGTGAAGTGTTCAGATGTATTATATGTATTAAAACTGGTAGTTGGCCAGAAAGAGGAACAGAGCGTGATGCCGAAGAAACTGAAAAAGTATTAATGAGAACTTCACAAGAAGGAAATAAAGAAGATGTTATTTAGTCTAACAAATCCTGAAGTGGCAATTATGATGATGGGTATATTTTTATTTGCCGTACTATTAGGTTTTCCGATTGCCTTTACTTTAATGGCGATGGGACTAGGTTTTGGATATTATGCTTACTTTGATCCAACTAAGATGGAACATCTTTTTGATAATAGGATATTCCAACTTTTTGTTCAAAATACCTACACTGTTATGGATAATAATGTCCTTACTGCTGTCCCGCTCTTTTTATTCATGGGATATTTAGTTGAAAGAGCAGGTATTGTAGCAAAACTATTTTTTGCAATTAGATTAGCATCTCATAAGCTTCCTGCATCAATGGCAGTTGCAGCACTGATTACTTGTGCCCTATTTTCAACAGCAACAGGTATTATAGGTGCAGTTGTTACTTTAATGGGATTACTAGCATGGCCTGCTATGATTAAAGCTGGTTATGATAAAAAATTTGCATCTGGAATAATTTGTTCAGGTGGATGTTTAGGAATTTTAATTCCACCTAGTATTATGTTGATCGTTTACTCTGTAATTGCTCAACTATCACCACTAAGGTTATTTGCAGCTGCTATTTTTCCAGGACTTATGTTAGCGGGACTTTACATTGCATACGCAGTGTTCAGAGCTTGGTTAAATCCATCAATAGCGCCAAAACCTGCAGCTGAGGAAATACCTCCTACTGCAGTAATTCTTAAAGAAGTTCTTGTCTCCTTCTTACCTTTATTTTCATTGATAATTTTAGTTCTAGGTACAATTTTAGCTGGAATAGCAACACCTGCTGAAGCTGCAGCCGTCGGTGCATTTGGATCGTTGGTGCTTTCATATTTTTATAAAACCCTTAAGTGGAAAAATTTTAAAGAGTCTGTCTTTTTGACAGCTAAAACAACTGCAATGATCATGTGGCTTTTCATAGGATCGTGGACATTTGCTTCTGTATTTTCTTATCTTGGAGGCCACGAGGTTTTCGAACATTTCTTTAAATCTCTAAATTTACAGCCTTGGCAATTTTTAGTAATTACACAATTGATTATATTTTTATTAGGTTGGCCATTGGAGTGGACGGAGATATTAATTATTTTTGTACCAATATTTTTACCATTAGTCGAATTTTTTGGAGTAAATCCGTATTTCTTTGCAATGTTGATTGCTCTAAATTTACAAACCTCATTTTTGACACCCCCCATGGCAATGTCTGCTTACTACCTAAAGGGAGTTCAATCAAAGAATGTTGAATTGATGCAGATCTTTGGAGGAATAATGCCATTTTTAGGTATTGTGATTTTAGCTATGGTTCTAATGTATTTATTTCCAGGTATAGCACTTTGGTTACCAGAGACATTATTTGCAAATTAATTTTAGATGACAGATATATTTTCTTTAAGTCTTGAAGAACTTGCTGCAAAGATTAAAGATGCTCAACTCACCTCTGTTGATGTTTGTGAAAAGTATATCGAGAGAATCAATAAATTTGACAAAGATATAAAGGCTTGGGCCCATTTTGACAAAAAAGTTTTATTAGAAAAAGCTGCAGAAGCTGACGATCATAGAAGATCTGGTAAACCAATTGGTCCACTTCATGGAGTGCCTATTGCGGTTAAAGACATTATTGGGACAGTTGATATGCCAACCGAATGTGGAACAGTTATTAGAAAAGGTAAATCATATTCACAAAATGCTGAAATAATTGATCTGCTTCATGCATCCGGAGCGATTGTAATGGGTAAAACAGCAACCTCAGAACTTGCTTATTTAGGACCCCCGGCAACCACAAATCCACATGATAAAACAAGAACACCAGGTGGTTCTTCAAGCGGATCAGCTGCTTCAGTGGCTTCGTTTATGGCACCTGCATCAATTGGATCACAAACTGGAGGATCCATTATTAGACCAGCATCCTATTGTGGAGTTGTGGGTTATAAACCTAGTTATGGTTTGATATCTAGAAATGGTGTTTTAAGAACTTCTTACAATCTAGATCATATAGGAATCTTTGGCCGAAAAGTTGAGGATGTGGCTATGTTGGCAAAAGTATTGATAAAAAAAGATAAATTTGATCCAGCAACTATACATTACTCAACGGAAAATATTTTATCTGAGACAAAAAAAGGACCTTTATTTGATCCTAAATTTATTTTTTATAAAACTGAACATTGGAAATTAATAGATAAAAAGTCTAGAGAGTCATTTGAATATTTTATTAATTCATTCAAAAAAAATATCGAGATTTTTGATACACCTTCTTATTTTAAGGATATTCACAAGTATCACCAAATTATTCATGAGACTGATTTAGCCAATAATTTTTCAGTGTATTTTAAAAAATTTAAAAAGAAATTATCGAAGTATATGCAAGATGCAATTACAAAAGGCAATAAACATTCCGCGAAAGAATACGCAGAAGCAATTGATTTTATGAAAAGAGGCTATGAGTCTTACGAGGAAGTTTTTGAGGATTATCATGGAGTTTTGTCACCAGCTAGCCCGGGTGTTGCACCAAAGGGTTTAAAAAGTACAGGAACAGCAGAATTTAATAAAGTTTGGTCTTATCTTGGCACACCATGTATTTCGTTACCTTTACTTGAAGGAGAAAATAATTTACCATTAGGCGTTCAATTAATTGGCAATAAATATGATGATCATAGATTTCTAGGAGTTGCTAATTGGTTAGAAAAAGAATGTCAGGAATAAAATGAATAAAATTACTACAATCATAGGATTATCTTTTGCAGTTTTCTTTTTAATTGGTTTAGCTACAACTTTGACAAGATCAATGATGATAGGCTTCTTGGATGTTATTCCAGTTTATCTCTTAATGGGTGCAGCTATCATCATGATGATATACGAAGCCTTTTTTGATAAAGATTAATATCAATTAAATTGAAAAATATTAAGACAGATATATTTCCATTATCATTACTATTTATACAACCAATCTTTATGGCTAGTAACTTAGTTGTTGCTAGAGGTGGTGTTGAATTTGTCCCGCCTATTTCACTTGCATTTTGGCGTTGGACAGTGGTTTTTTTGATTTTATTACCATTTACTTATGTAACTTTAAAAAATAATTTTCATATAATTAAAAAGGAATATAAAAAATTATTTTTTTTGGGGTCAATGGGGTGTGGTGTATGTGGCGCTTTCCCTTTTTTAGCTGGTGAGACAACAACCGTAACTAATATGGGAATAATTTATACATCCTCTCCAGTTTTTATTATTTTGATTTCATATTTCTTTTTTCAAGAAAAAATAAATTTGACAAAGGTAATTGGTTTAATTGCTTGTTTGATTGGTGTTTTTGTCATTATTATTAAAGGTGATATTGATTTATTAATTAATCTTAGATTTACAATTGGTGATTTATGGATGTTAGCTGCTGCAGTTGGTTGGGCTTTATATTCTATTTATTTATTTTATTGGAAATCAAAATTAAAAATTTTCGATAGATTTGCTATGATTTCCTTTTTTGGTGCTTTAAGTTTGTTACCCTTTTATGTTGGTGAGGAATTATTTTATAAAGAGACTATTTTTGTAACAGAATTTTATTTATGGGTGATTTTTGCTGCTATATCGCCAGGGATAATTGCCTTTACACTTTATACTATAGCTCAAAAAAAATTAGGTGCATCTTTAACTGGCTTTACGCTTTATGTTTTTACAGTTTACGGTGCAATTTATGGATACTTTTTATTTGACGAAAAATTTGAAAACTACCATATTATTGGGACTATTCTGGTATTTTTTGGCGTATATTTAGCAAAGAAAAATAATGTTAAAAAGGTTTAGGAATAGTTTGTTATTATTTTTACAACTAACAATTTTAGTTTACCTATTTCTCTTAGTATTTCTTTATTTTTATCAAAGGAACTTAATGTATCATCCTGATGAAAATAATTATTTTGATGACAAACTCTCAGTTTATATTGAAAAAGTAAAAGTCCCAACCCAAGATGGATTAGATTTATTGGGTTGGTATCATGAAAAAGATATAAAAAAAAATAAAACGATTCTATTTTTTCATGGAAATGCTGGATCTTTAGAAAATAGAATTCATAAATTAAATCATTTTAGAGACATGAGTGTTAATTTTTTAATAATTGCTTGGAGAGGTTTTAGTGGTAACGAGGGCAAACCATCAGAGTCTGGGTTATATGAGGATGGTGAAAGTGCAATTAAATGGTTGGTAAAAAAAGGTGTAGATGAAAAAAATATAGTAATTTATGGAGAATCATTAGGAACAGGAGTTGCAACACATTTATCCCAGAACAAAGAGTTTGCAGGTGTTATTTTAGAAACTCCATTCACATCAATGATTGATGCGGCTAAAAAATTTTATCCATATATACCTGTTGGTCTTTTACTCAAAGATAAATTTGAAAATAAAAACAAAATTAAAAATATTAAATCTCCAATTTTGATAATGCATGGTGAAAAAGATCAAATTGTTCCTTTTGAGATGGGTAAAAAGATGTTTGAGATAGCTAATGAACCCAAATATTCGTATTTTACCAAATATGACAATCATATGATGGAGTATGACGAGAGTCTTGTAAAAGCACTAAACTCTTTTTTGATTAATTTAAATTAAGCCATATTCTAAACAAATATTTTTCAAGATTTAAGATTAAGTTTAAAAAGTGAAAAATGTTTTTATTATTATAATTTTATTCATAACTTTAAAAAGCTTTGCTTTTTCGAAAGATAATTCATTTTATCCTGATGATTTATTTCACATAGATCATATGGACTCTCACAACAAAAAATTTGCGCTATATTTTAAGGGGCGAGAGAAATCGATTTTAGCTAGAGGTGAAGAAAGTAATTATATAAATGATTATCCAAAAGATCTTTATATCTATAATTATTCAACAAAGTCTTCTTCACCATTGATCTCTTATGATTGGTTTCCCTCTCAAGCCAAGTTTCATTTAGAGGAATATGACTTTCCTGTATTTCCAGACGACTTTGCTTATTATCTTTTAAAAGATGATAAAACACTGGTGATGATTAGTGCAGTTAAAAGTTTAAACGCAAACTTTAAGTATGATATTTTTAATAAGAAACTTGAACTTTACCCCACTACAGGAAAATTTGATTTTATTATTTCGTCTTTTTCTAAGGATTGTGGGCATTATAAATTTAAAGATAATTATAAGTGTAGTATTTATAAACCTTTAATCTCGAGTAATTTAATCAATTAACCTGCGTAAAAGCTTCAGCAAATTTTTCTGCATTAAATAATTGTAAGTCGTCTTCTTTTTCGCCCAAGCCTAAAGCAATAATAGGTAATTGATATTTTTTTGCTATCGCCAATAGAATACCGCCTTTGGCAGTTCCATCTAATTTGGTCATGATTAAACCAGTTAATGGAATAATTTTGTTAAATTCTTCTACTTGATTAATTACATTCTGTCCCGATGTTGCGTCTAAAACTAAAATAATGTTGTGAGGGGCATCCTGGTCAATTTTTTTTGTGACATTGGCTATCTTTTTATATTCCTCCATTAAATTTTTTTTATTTTGTAGTCTTCCAGCAGTATCGATTAATACTTGGTGAAAATTATTTTTGATTGCTTCTTCAACTGCTTTATATGCGACTGATGCTGGATCAGAACCTTGAGATGATTTAGTTATTTTAACGTCAATTTTATTTGCCCAGTTTTCTAATTGTTCAATAGCTGCTGCTCGAAAAGTATCAGAAGCGGCAAACATAACTTTGTTCCCGTTAGTTTTTAAAATTTTACCTATTTTACCAATAGTTGTTGTTTTGCCAACACCATTCACACCTGAGATTAATGTTGCATTGAGTTTATCTTTTTTTTCGAAAAAAGAATTATTCTCTAAAGGTTTCATTAGATTAATAATATATTCTTTTAAAATAAGATTTATCTCGGTTGATAAATCTTTATTTGGATCGATTTTTTTACTTGAAATGATTTCCTTGATCTCAGACGCAGCCTCGACACCTACATCTGACTCAATTAAAAATTCTTCAATTTTATTTAAATTTTTATCGTCAATCTCTTTTTTTATAATTATTTCTTTTAGTCCAGATGTCAGTGCAGATGCACTTTTTTTAAAGCCTATCTTAAATTTATCAAAAATTCCCATTATAGTTTGAACTCAATTTCTTTTATTTCTGAAACGGGTCCTTTCATGTGGATTGAATTTTTATCATCTATAAGAATTGATAATTTACCTGTTTGAAATTCTATGTCTGTTTTATTTTCAGTAAGATCATTTAATTTACCAGCAAATGCTGTTGCACATGCAGCTGTTCCACATGCTTTGGTCAGCCCCGCTCCTCTCTCCCATACCTTCACTCTAATTAAATTTTTATTAATTATTGTAGCAATTGTAACATTACATTTTTCTGGAAAAATTTTATGATTTTCAATTTCGGGTCCAATTTTTTCAATATTAAAATTTTCAATTTCGTTTACAAAAAAAACAATATGTGGATTTCCAACATTAACTGCCGTACCACCTGAATGTTCTTTGTTATTTGAGTCAATAATCTTAATATTTAAATTTTTTGTATCTAGTTTTTCTGATAAAGGAATTTCGTTCCATTGTAATTTAGCTTTACCAATTTCAGTCGTAACAATGTTTTTATCTAATATTTTTGACTCTAAATTTCCATTTGAAGTTGACAAAATGATGTTTTCAGATTTTGTCTCCTCGGAGATTAATTTTGCAACACATCTAGTACCATTTCCACACGCACCAGACTCTCCTCCATCAGAATTAAAAAATTTTAAATTTGCATCACTTGATTTGCTAGATTCAATAAATATTAATTGATCACAGCCAATGTTTGTGGCAGTTTCCGCAAAAACGTTAAATTTGCGGTGTCTTTGGAAACAAAGAGATCGACACTAGTCAGCGAGGGTTCGCCCACTAGTGCGATTACTGCTGTGTGAAATAAATATGTTTGAAAATTTAACAAATAAATTTGAGGAAGTTTTTTCCTCTCTAAAAAAAGCCCCTTCGCTTGATGAGAGCCAAGTTGATGAAGGCCTTAGAGCTATTAGACAAGCCTTACTAGAGGCTGATGTATCACTTGAGGTCGCAAAAGATTTTATTGAAAAAGTTAAACCTAAAGCTTTAGGGCAAGAAATTATCAGATCTACATCTCCTGGTGATATGGTTGTAAAAATCGTTTATGACGAATTAGTTAATTTATTAGGTGAAAAAAACATTGATGTAAATTTAAACGCCGTTCCTCCCGTACCAATGATGTTAGTTGGTCTACAAGGTTCAGGTAAAACTACCACTACTGCAAAACTTGCAAGATATTTAGAAAATACAAAGAAAAAGAAGGTAATGATGGTCAGCTTAGATATTTATAGACCAGCTGCACAAGAACAATTGAAATCTTTAGGTGAGCAAAATGATATCTTAACTTTACCAATTATAGAGGGTCAACAACCAGCAGATATTTGTCAGAGAGCAATAAGCGCTGCAAATTTAAATGGTGCCGACATTATCTTATTTGATACAGCTGGCAGAACACAAATAGATCTTCAAATGATGAGTGAAATAAAGCAGATTGAAAATATAATCAATCCCGCTGAAACTTTCTTAGTTGCAGATTCTTTAACAGGTCAAGTAGCAGCATCAGTTGCAAAAGAATTTAAAAATACTGTAGGTTTATCAGGAATTATTTTAACAAGAGCTGATGGTGATGCCAGAGGTGGGGCCGCGGTAAGTATGAAATTTGTATCAGAGGTTCCAATTAAGTTTTTAGGGGTAGGAGAAAAAATTGAAAATTTTGAGGTGTTTCATCCTGATAGGATTGCTAACCGAATTCTTGGAATGGGAGATATTGTATCTCTAGTTGAAAAAGCAGCACAAGATTTAGGTGAAGAAAATATTAAAAAGACAGAAGAGAATTTAAAAAAGGGACAATTTTCAATGCAAGATTATTTAACTCAACTAAGACAGATGAAAAAAATGGGTGGAATAGAGGGAATTATGTCTTTTATGCCAGGTATTTCTAAAGTTAAATCACAAATGGATGCTGCTGGTATTGACGAGAGTGTTATCACTAAGAACGAGGCTATAATTTTATCGATGACAAAAAAAGAAAGAGAGAACCCAAAAATAATTGATGGTTCTAGAAAAAAAAGAATTGCTAATGGTTCTGGAACTGATCCAGCCACTATCAATAAATTGTTAAAACAATTTAAAATGATGTCTGAAATGATGAGAAAGATGTCTAAAGGAAATCTGAAAGGTATGTCTGACAAAGGAATACCACCAGAATTATTTAATCAATTAAAATAAAAAAGGAGAGTAAATGTTAAAACTTAGATTATCAAGAGGTGGAACAAAGAAAAGACCAGTTTACAAAGTTGTTGTAGCTGATAGTCGTTTTGCAAGAGATGGACGTTTCATAGAAAAAGTTGGTTTTTTTAATCCTCTATTACCTAAAGAAAAAAAAGAGAGAATAGGATTAGAGGCTGAAAGAATTAAATATTGGTTAGGCCAAGGTGCACAACCGACTACAAGAGTAGCAAGAATCTTAGGTGAAAATGAGTTAATGCCAATGCCTGCTAATGGTAATAATCCTCAAAAAGCTATTCCAAAAAAAGATAGAAAAAAAGAAGGGTCTGATGATGCTAAAAAGGAAGAGGCAGCAAAAGCAGACGCAGCACCGACAGATGCAGCAAAAAAAGAAGAAGCTCCAAAAGCAGAAGCTCCAAAAGCAGACGCTAAAAAAGAGGAAGCTCCAAAAGCAGAAGCTCCAAAAGAGGAAAAAAAGTAATTTAAGGTTTACTTATGTTAAAGACACAAGTGTTAACACTTTATCCAGAAATTTTCCCTGGTCCGTTAAACAAAGGATTATATGGAAAAGCAATGGGTAAAAAGATATGGAGTCTTAACGTAGTGAACATAAGAGATGCAGCAACAGATAAACACAAAACTGTTGATGATACTCCATATGGTGGTGGATCAGGTATGCTGTTAAAACCAGACATACTAGCAAAATCAATTGATAAAAATATCCAGAAGGGGGAAAGAATTTTTTATCTTTTATCCACAAGAAATATTGAGGAAATAAGTATAGGAGATTATGTGCTTTCTGGAGGGGAAACAGCTGCTCTTGTAGTTCTTGATAGTGTGTTAAGACTTTTGCCTGGAGTTTTAGGTAATGATAAATCATCTTCGGAGGAAACTTTTGAAAATGGTCTTTTAGAGTATCCTCAATATACAAAACCTCAAATTTGGGAGGAAAAATCAGTACCAGATGTCTTATTATCAGGGGATCATAGCAAAATTAAAGACTGGCGTTTATCTCAATCTGAGGCTATAACACGCGTCCGAAGACCAGATTTGTGGCAAAAATATAAGAAGGATTAACTTGATAAATATTGAAATGAAAACGATTGAAGAAATAAATCAACATAATGTAAAAAAAATTCTTTCGGAAAAAAAGATTCCAGAATTCTTTCCAGGTGATGTTGTAAAAGTTGGTGTAAGAATTACAGAGGGAAAAAAAGAGAGAATTCAGTATTTTGAAGGAGTATGTATTGCCAAAAAAAGCAGAGATTTAAATTCTTCTTTTACAGTTAGAAAGATTTCTTTTGGTGAAGGTGTTGAGAGAACATTCCCACTATTTGGTACAGTAATTGACTCAATTAAAGTTATTCGTTCAGGAAAAGTTAGAAGAGCTAAATTATATTACTTAAGAGATAGAACTGGTAAATCAGCTAGAATTGCCGAAAAAATAAGAAAGAAGATTGGTATTGATATAGATGTAAAACCAGAAACAGTAACTGAAGAAAATTTAGCTCCTGTTTCAACAGAAGCATCTGATAATAAAGAAGATGTAACTAAGGCAGAGGCTAAGAAAGAAGAAACTCCTAAGGAAGAGCCAAAAAAAGAAGAAACAGCCAAAGTTGAAACAAAACCTAAAACTGAAGAAAAACTTGAAACTTCTCCAGAAAAAAAATAATTTTTTTTTCAATGCCTAATACTCTTTACGACAAAATTTGGAAAGAACACTTAGTTGATCAGCAAGATGATGGAACAGCTTTATTATTTGTTGATAGGCATCTCGTTCATGAAGTGACCAGTCCACAAGCATTTGAAGGTTTACGAAATTCTAAAAGAAAAGTAAGACACCCAAAACTTACATTGGCCGTTGCAGATCACAACGTTCCAACCACTGATAGAACCAATGGTATTTCAGATAAAGAATCTAAAATTCAAGTTGATACATTAGAAAAGAATTGTAAGGAATTTGATATCCAACTCTTTGGAATGGAGGATAAGCGTCAAGGTATAGTTCATATAATTGGTCCTGAACAAGGATTTACACAACCTGGAACAGTTATAGTTTGTACTAGCAACACAAACTTTAGTGCAAAAAAAAGCAAAAAATTTCAGAATTAATGTTAATGGAAAACTTCCGTTAGGTGTTACTTCAAAAGATGTAATTTTACAAATAATTGGAAAAATAGGAACAGCAGGTGGAACAGGATGTGTTATTGAGTATGCTGGTGATTTAATCAGATCATTGAGTGTTGAGCAAAGAATGACCATATGCAACATGACTATAGAGGGTGGAGCAAGAGCAGGTTTGATTGCACCAGACGAAAAAATTTTCAAGTATTTGGAGGGAAAACCTATGTCACCCAAAGGTGAAAAATGGGATAAAGCTTTAGCGTACTGGAGAAGTTTAAAATCTGATGATGGTGCAAATTTTGATAAAGAAATAAGTCTTCAAGCTAATGAAATTTCACCGATGATTACCTGGGGAACTTCACCTCAAGATGTCATTACTATTGAGGATAAAGTACCAAACCCAGACAATGAAAAGGATGAGGATAGAAAAAATTCTATTGAAAGAGCTCTAAAATATATGGGTTTAAAACCTGATATGGCTGCTAAAGATATTAAGATAGATAAGGTTTTTATAGGTAGTTGCACAAATGGAAGAATTGAGGATTTACGAGAAGCAGCAAAGATTTTAAAAGATAAAAAAATTGCCTCTCATGTTCATGCAATGGTTGTTCCAGGATCTGGTTTAGTGAAAGAACAAGCAGAACAAGAAGGTTTAAATAAAATATTTGAAGAGTCTGGTTTTGAATGGAGAGAACCAGGATGTTCTATGTGTTTAGCAATGAATGCTGATAAATTAAAACCAGAGCAAAGATGTGCATCAACATCAAACAGAAACTTTGAGGGAAGACAAGGTAGAGGTGGAAGAACACACCTTGTGAGCCCAGGAATGGCAGCCGCAGCAGCAATTTCTGGAAATTTGGATGATGTAAGAAAGTATCAAAATTAATGCAAAAATTTTCTACATTAAAAAGTATTCCAGCATATTTACCAAT
>LUMQ01001077.1_pt1 | contig 13013 bp, 14 predicted proteins | sample 729621 | NCBI WGS metagenome assembly LUMQ01 (sample SAMN03860259, study PRJNA289734) | marine metagenome | biome: seawater column; feature: ocean; material: water; isolation source: Red Sea water column Station 12 - depth 25m | place: Saudi Arabia: Red Sea | collected 2011-10-15 | depth 25 m | reverse complement strand
ATAAGATGCTATATGAGAATTAATTAAGATCAACTCACCATCTTTTTCAATAGCATATGAATCTGCAATATTAACTTTTCCTTCTCTTATTGATTTAATCTCAGAACCTTTAAGGACAATCCCAGCTTCTAATAAATCCTCAAAAAAATAATTAAAACTAGCCTTTCTATTCAAACATATTATTTTTAAACCAGAATTGGTTTTTTTGTTCATTAAATTAATTTAGCTGTATGAAGAGCCTTTTTAACAATATCTTTAGTAGTGTCTGTTACTTTTACTAATGGTAATCTTACATCGTCATCACATAAATCTAATAATTTTGCAGCGTACTTAACTGGGCTAGGATTGCTTTCAACAAACATAGCGTGATGAACAGGCTGCAATATTTCATTTAATCTCTCAGCCTCTTTAATTTCATTATCATTATTAGACTTTGAAAATCTTTGGAAATCAGAACAAAGTTTTGGAGCAATGTTGGCTGTTACACTTATAGCACCTACTCCACCTTTTCTATTAAACTCTAAAGCGTTATCATCATTTCCTGTTAATTGTATAAAATCTTTGCCTAATTTTTTTAATGTTTTATCTACTCTTGTTAAATCTCCTGTTGCATCCTTAACACCAATAATATTTTTTAATTCAAATAATCTTGCCATTGTTTCAACTGACATATCAATCACTGATCTTCCAGGAATGTTATAAATAAGAATTGGAATTCCACATTTATCATTTATTGCTTTATAATGTTGATAAAGTCCCTCTTGGGTAGGCTTATTATAATAAGGAGTTACAATTAAAGCTCCATCTGCTCCCATTTTTTCAGCATGAGTAGTCAATGAAATAGCCTCCTCAGTAGAGTTTGACCCAGTACCAGCAAATACAGGTAATTTTCCATTACTTTCTTTGACACATAAATCAATTACCCTTTCATGCTCATTATGGCTTAAAGTTGGAGACTCACCAGTTGTTCCAGCTGGAACCAAACCATTTGTCCCATTTTCAATATGAAAATGGATTAACTTAATGTAAGTTTCATCATCAAGTTTATCATTTTTAAACGGAGTGACTAAAGCAACATTTGATCCTTTGAACATAAATACTTATAACATAGTTTGTGGATTCATATACTAAAAGATTATGCTAAAAAAATTCATATTTTTTATCAATTTATTTTTCTTCTCTACTATTACTATTTTGTTTTCTACTGAAATAATACCTTTAAAGAAACCGATCCAAACTAAAGCAGAAAAGGACCAGAAGTTATTAATTGATGTAATGAAGCCTCTGCCAAAACCAATTCCCAAAAAAATAGTAGAGGAAATTAAAAAAAAGCCTGAGGACGAGATAAAGTTAAAAGCTGAGAAAGACTTGGGTATTATTCTACCAAAAAAGAAACCTTTAATAGCTGGAACAAAAAAAACTGATACAGCAAAAAAATCTAAATATTATAACAAGAAAGATTTCGAAATTGCGAAAAAGGCTATTTCAGAAATGAAACAAGCAAAATGGCCTGCCGCATTGAAAACAGCAAAAAAAGCAAGAGATAAATCAGTCTATAATTTCATACAATGGAGACATCTACTAACTAAAGGAAACAAAGCATCATATTACGATTATAAAACTTTTATAGACAAAAATGAGGATTATCCACGATTGGGAAGATTAAAATATTTAGCAGAGCATAAACTTTCTACAGACACTATTTCACCCAAAAAAATTATCGATTGGTTCGGTTTCATATATTAAAGAAGGATGGATTACTGCCGAATTAAGCAAATCTGAATTAAGATTCTATAGAAAAAAATTCAAAAAGTATCTCAATGCGGATGATTATATTAAAAGAGCAGATTACTTAGCTTGGAATAATAAATACTGGGATTTAAAAAGATTATTAAGATATTTACCTAAAGATTATGAGTTGCTTTATACAGCACGTCAATTGTTAATGAGTAAATCGTATGGTGTAGATAATGCTATTTCTAAAGTTCCAGCAAAATTTAAAAACGATGCGGGTTTAAATTACGACAGATTAAAATGGAGAAGAAAAAGAGGAAGGGTTGATAGTTCTGTTGAAATTTTAGTAAAAATTAAAAATACCAAAGATTATTTAGTCAGACCAGATAAGTGGTGGTTTGAAAGAGAAATCATTTCAAGATCATTAATTTATAAAAAAAAATTTGCATTAGCCTATAAAATTGCAAGTAATCATGCTTTGACTGATGGACCCGAGTATGCAGCTGCAGAATGGATGAGCGGATGGATAGCATTAAGTTTCTTAGATGATCCTTTGTTAGCTAAGGATCATTTTGAAAATTTTTATAATAACGTTGGTTATCCAATAAGTACTTCTAGAGGAGCCTATTGGTTAGCTAAAACTTATCAGAAACTTGGTAAAAATGAATTAGCTAATGAATGGTTTGGTAAAGCATCTAATTTTCTAACTACATATTATGGTCAGTTAGCATTTATGGAGTTAAATCCCAATCAGCCTTTTGAACTATCTAGAGATATTGAAGTTTCAAAAGAATATAGAGACTACTTTTTTAAAAAAGAATTAGTCAAAACAGTTTATCTTCTTGATGAGCTGAACGAAGATAAATATACAAAACATATTTTAAGACATTTGGCTAATGATGATATAAATAATGGTAGTGAAGTTCTAGCAGCAGAATTAGCAACAAGCATTGATAGATTTGATTTTGCTATTCAAATAGCAAAAATTGCATCATATGAAAAAAGATTTCATAACAAATATAATTATCCAATTATAAGTACTCCAAATTATATAAATGGAAGAAAAATTCCTGATACTGCATTTATACTGTCAATAATAAGACAAGAAAGTGAATTTGATTTAAGTGCTAACAGTCACGCAGGAGCAAAAGGATTAATGCAGCTCATGCCTTACACGGCAAAAGTAGTTGCTAAACAAGCAAAACTTCCTTATTCAAAATCTAGATTAACAAGAGATGCAGAATATAATATCAATTTAGGTTCTCACTATATAGCTGGACTAATTTTAGAATATGATGGTGCTTATCCGTTTGCAATAGCGGCCTATAATGCCGGACCTAAAAGAGTCAGATATTGGAAAAAAATAAATAAAAATCCACAAAAGAACCAAATTGATTATGTAAACTGGATTGAATTAATCAAATTTAAAGAAACAAGAAATTATGTGCAAAGAGTACTGGAGAACTACAACGTCTATCGTTATATTTTAGCTCAAAAGCCAGTTACAATGATAAATTTCTTTAAGGATGATCCTTTATACTAAAAATGGCGGAAGAGGAGGGATTCGAACCCTCGGTACAAGTTTCCTCGCACGGTCATTTAGCAAACGACTGGTTTCAGCCTCTCACCCACTCTTCCAATAAATTTGTCACTTCTGATTGTATTGAATAATCAATATTTATAAAGTAATTATTCAATAATTATGAAAAATAAGTATTCAATATTTTCACTTATTAAAAACGCTTTTTCTTATCATGAAAATTGGGAGAAAGCTTGGAAAGATCCTGAGCCTAAAAAAGAATATGATGCAGTAATTGTTGGTGGTGGAGGACATGGTCTTGCAACTGCCTATTATCTAGCAAAAAAACATAACATGAAGAATATTGCTGTTGTGGAAAAAGGTTGGATAGGAGGAGGAAATACTGGTCGAAATACTACAATAATAAGATCTAATTATTTATGGGATGCAAGTGCGGGTTTATATGACCATGCTCTTAAAATTTGGGAAGGTTTATCTCAAGAATTGAATTATAATGTTATGTTTAGTCAAAGAGGAGTTATGAATCTTGCACATAATTTGCAAGATGTTAGAGATTTAAAAAGAAGAACTCACGCTAATAGATTGAATGGTATTGATGCAGTTTATTTAAATACTGAAGAAGTTAAAAAATTTTGTCCAATCATAAATACCTCGCAAGATATTCGTTATCCAGTTTTAGGTGGAACTCTTCAAAGAAGAGCCGGTACAGCTAGGCATGATGCTGTTGCTTGGGGATATGCAAGAGGTGCTGATGAAATGGGTGTTGATATAATTCAAAATTGTGAAGTAAAAGGTATAAAAAGAAATGGTGATACAGTTGAAGGAATTGAAACGACTAAAGGATTTATCAAAACAAAAAAAATTGGAGTAGTAGCAGCTGGTCACTCCAGTGTAATAGCGAATATGGCTGGATTGAAATTACCTTTGGAAAGTAAACCACTTCAAGCTTTAGTGTCTGAACCAGTAAAACCGATAATAGATACAGTTGTAATGTCTAACGCTGTTCATGCATATGTCAGCCAATCTGATAAGGGAGAATTAGTTATTGGAGCAGGAACTGATGATTATGTATCTTACTCTCAAAAAGGAAGTCATGATATTGTGGAAGGAACTTTAAATGCAATTTTAGAACTATATCCAATATTTAGTAGAATGAGAATGCTTCGTCAGTGGGGTGGAATAGTTGATATATGTCCTGATGCAAGTCCAATCATAAGTAAAACTTCAATTAAGGGTTTATACTTTAATTGTGGTTGGGGAACTGGAGGTTTTAAAGCTACACCTGGCTCAGGGGATTTATTTGCTCACACAATTGCAAATGACGAACCTCATAAATTAAATGCTGCGTTTAATATAAATAGATTTGTAAGTGGTGATCTAGTTGATGAACATGGTGCAGCCGCTGTTGCACACTAATGTTTTTAATTAATTGTCCTTTTTGCGGTGAGAGAGAACAAAGCGAATTTAAAGCTGGTGGTGAAGCACATATTGTAAGGCCAAAACAACCTACAGAACTAAGTGATGATGAATGGGCAGAATATTTGTTCATGAGAAAAAACATAAAAGGAGTTCAATTTGAAAGATGGAACCATGTTCATGGTTGTAGAAAATGGTTCAATATGGTTAGAGATACATCAAACGACCAAATAAAAGCTGTATACAAAATGGGTGAAAAACCACCAGTAAAATAGAATGTCTAAAAATTTAAGATTTAAAACAAGCAAATTTATCGATGAGACTTATCGAGTTTCTTTTAAATTTAATAACAAAACATATTTTGGTTTTAAAGGTGATACTCTAGCATCAGCTTTATTGGCAAATGGTATTCATCTTGTTGGACGAAGTTTCAAATATCATAGACCTCGAGGAATTATGACATCAGGTTCTGAAGAACCAAATGCAATTATTATTAATAATCTATTATCCCCTATCTTACCTGCAGGTTTTTATTATAAAACTTTTATGTGGCCTGCAAGTTTCTGGGAAAAGTATGAATACTTTATTAGAAAATCTGCGGGTTTAGGTAAATCACCTAAAGTAGCTGATCCAGACATATATGAACATAAATATATTCATTGTGATGTTTTAGTTATCGGAGCAGGTATTTCAGGAATAATGGCAGCTAAAATGGCAGCTAAAAATGGTTTTAAGACTCTTTTAGTTGATGAAAAATCTTATTTGGGGGGATCTTCTATTTATGATAACTCAGAATTTTCAAAGATTAATAATCAAATAACAAGTTCATGGTTAGAAAAAGAAATCAACGAAATATCTAAATTAGAAAATTTAGAAATAAAAATAAGAACTAGCGTTGCAGCATTTCATGGATACAACTTTTTATTAGCCCGTGAAAATCTCACTGATCATTTACCGATTAATCAAAGAGAAAATAAAGTAAGACAAAGATTATTAAAAATTCGAGCTAAAAAAGTAATCACAGCAACTGGTTCTATAGAAAGACCTTTAATATTTGATAATAATGATCGTCCAGGGATACTGTTATCTTCAGCAATTAAAAAATATATTGATTTATATGGTGTGGCTTGTGGTGAAAATAATATTCTTTTTACCAATAACGATACCGCATATGAAACAGCCATGAGCTTAATTCAAAGAGGAATTAAGATTAATGCAATAATTGATAATAGAGAGCAGATTGACTCTAAAATTTCATACGAAGTTGAGAAAAATAATATTAAAATTTATAAAGGTTATACTGTCGTTGATACTTACGGATATAGAAGAATTAATAAAATATCCATCATGAAACTTTCAAAAGATGGTCAAACAGTCATTGGTGACAAAACAAAGTTGAATTGTGATTGTTTAGGTGTATCTGGTGGTTGGACCCCAGCAGTACACTTGTTTACACAATCAGGAGGTAAATTAAAATTTAGAGAAGAAGATCAAGTATTTATACCTAATGTTTATCCCTCAGATCAAATAAGTATTGGATCTTGTAATGGAGACTTTGGTTTAGAGGAGATAATAAAGAATACCTTGTCTTCTATTAAAAAGTTTCTTGATATTGATAATTCTGAATACAAAACTGTTGAAACTATCTCAGGTTTAAATCAATCAAAGAGAAATATTTGGTTATTACCATCTGATAAATCCATAGGGAAAACTAAGTCTTTTGTTGATTATCAAAACGATGCAACTGCAAAAGATATTAAATTAGCTCTAAGAGAAGGGTTTAGATCTATAGAACATGTAAAAAGATACACTACTACTGGTATGGGAACTGATCAGGGTAAACTTGGTAATATGCATGCTCTTGGAATTATCTCAGAAACAGCGGGAACTAAAATGGGTGAACACGGAACTACAACTTTTAGACCTCCTTATACACCTCTTACTTTTGGAACTATTGTTGGAAGAAATGTAGGAGAATTTTTTGATGTCAATGGAAAAGAGCTTGGTACTATCCAAAGGATAATGAAAATATGCATCAAGCAGTACAAAGAGAAAGTAAAGCTGCAAGAGACTCAGCAGGTATTCTTGATGCATCTACATTAGGAAAAATTGATATTCAAGGTACTGATGCCTCAGAATTTTTAAATCGTGTTTATACTAATGCTTGGTCAAAACTAGCAGTGGGTAAATGTCGTTATGGTTTAATGTTAAATGAAGATGGAATGGTTTATGATGATGGCGTCACAACTAGACTAGGTGAAAATCATTACATTATGACCACTACTACTGGCGGTGCGGCTAACGTATTGGGAAAACTTGAAGACTATCTTCAGACAGAATGGCCTGAATTAGATGTCTATTTATCATCTGTAACTGATCATTATGCTACAATAAGTGTGTGTGGGCCTAACAGTAAAAAAATCGTTTCAAAAGTTATTCCTGATTTAGATCTTTCTGATGAAAAGTTTCCACATATGTCATTCAAAAATGCAAAAATAGATAATATTAAATGTAGAGTGATGAGGATCAGTTTCACTGGAGAACATAGTTATGAAATTAATATCCAAGCAAATTTTGGTAAATCTGTTTGGGAAAAATGTATGGAAGCAGGTAAAGATTTTAATATTACACCTTATGGAACTGAAACGATGCACTTATTAAGAGCAGAAAAAGGTTTTATAATAGTTGGTCAAGACACTGATGCAACACTAACACCAATTGATTTACAAATGGATTGGATAGTAAGCAAAAAGAAATATGATTTTATTGGAAAAAGATCATTATATAGATCTGATACTATTAGAGAAGATAGAAAACAATTAGTTGGTTTATTGACAGAAAATCCTGAGGAAGTTTTGGAAGAAGGCGCACAGATAGTTGCTGATATAAAAAAATCACCTATTGAAATGCTTGGCCATGTAACCTCAAGTTATTACAGCCCAAATTTAAAAAAGTCGATCGCATTAGGAGTTGTAAAAGGTGGAAAAAATATGTTGGGGCAAAAATTGATCATACCAATGGAAAATAAGAATATTAATGTAACTGTAGCTGATCCAGTTTTTTTAGATAAAGAAGGTGAAAGATTAAATGCTAAATTATAATCATACAATTAAAGAGGAAAAATCATATCAAGGTCTACAAATGAACGAGGTTAAACCTGTTATGAAATTGATAGTAAGAGGTAAAAAAAGAGAATTTTTATCAGCTGTTGGTAAATCTTTAAATATGGTTTTGCCTACAAAAGCAAATACTTCCACTCAAAGTGAAAAATTGACTGCTCTATGGTTGAGTCCTGATGAATGGATGATTTTTTCAAATGGCGTTGTTAAAGAAAATACAAATTCTTATGAAACTGAAACACTTTTGAATAAAAACATATCTAAATTAAATTTAGGAGCTGTGGTGGATGTCACAGATCAATTCGTGAGGATTAATCTCAAAGGGGATAAGATATATGATTTGTTTCAAACAGGCTCTCCTTTTAATTTTAATGATTTTAAAGGTAAAATTGGCTCAGTGACCCAAACAATTCTCGCAAAAATAGATGTAATCATTCATAATCAAAATAAAAATGAAGTTAATTTGTTTGTAAGACGCTCATTTTCTGAGCATTTATTCGCATGGATGAATGATAGTGCGTCAAGATTATAGTCACATTTAGATCTCAAATAAGTTAAAAAAAAACATGAAAAAATTATTTTTAGTAGCATTATTTGCTCTTTTACCCTTCTCACTAAACGCAGAATCTAATCTAGATAAAATTTTGTCTTCTGGAGTACTTAAAGTTGGTACTACTGGAGATTGGGATCCTATGACAGTCAAAGATCCTGCAACCAACAAATATAAAGGTTTCGATATCGATGTAATGAATCAATTAGCTAAAGATATGGGTGTAAAAATTGAGTTTGTACCTGCAGAATGGAAAACTATTGTTTCAGGAATAACATCTGCAAGATATGATATTTCAACTAGTGTTACAAAAACGCCAAAGAGAGCTGAAGTAGCTGGTTTTACCGATACATATTACAAATATGCTACTGTGCCACTTGTTCTCAAAAAGAACTTAAAAAAATTTCCAACTTGGGACTCGCTTAATAATTCAAATGTAACAATTGCAACTACTCTTGGTACTTCTCAAGAGGAAAAGGCTAAAGAATTTTTCCCAAAATCAAAATTAAACTCAATTGAAGCACCAGCAAGAGACTTCCAAGAAGTCTTAGCAGGTAGAGCTGATGGTAATATTACAAGTTCAACAGAGGCAAATAAATTAGTTATTAAATATCCTCAGTTAGCAATCGTTCCAGATGGTGGAAAAAATCCAGCATTTTTAGCAATGATGGTACCAAAAGGTGATACTAAGTGGAATGATTATGTCAATAAATGGATTAAAGACAAAAAATCTTCAGGCTTCTTCACCAAGTTATTAGCTAAATATAATCTAAAGAGCTTATAAAAAATTAGTAATTAATTTTTTATTCTTTATAAGTTAAGGAGTGAAAAATCTATTTTTATTAATTCTAATTTTTCCATTAACGTCGTGCGGTAAAAGTGAATTAAACTGGTTAATCTTGTCACCAAACAATATTGAGGGATTAACTAATCTAAAGTTTTTATTAAGTGGTTTAACAACTACTATCTATATTAGTATAGTCTCAATCATTATTTCTATTATTCTTGGCCTTTTAGTCGCTATTCCATCACTGGCTAAAAGTAAATTCTTAACCTACCTTAATATTGGCTATGTTGAGATTGTAAGAGCAATTCCTTTGCTAGTTTTAATTTTATGGATTTATTATGGTCTTCCAATCATGACGGGTATCAGTTTTAGCCCATTCGTTTCTGGTATCATAGCGCTGTCAATTAGCGAAAGTGCTTTCCAAGCAGAAATATTTAGAGCAGGAATTAATTCAATAAAAAAATCTCAATGGGAAGCTGGAAGCTCTTTAGGATTAAGTTTTTTTAGAAAATTAAGATTAGTAATTCTACCTCAAGCAATAAAGAATATTTTACCAGCTATTGGTAATCAATTTGTATATGTGCTTAAAATGTCCTCTCTTGTATCGATAATTGGTATTGGAGATCTGACTAGAAAAGCAAACGAATTGGTTGTGACAACTTATAGACCATTAGAAATATATACATTTCTAATTCTAGAATATTTAGTCTTGATATTAATTGTTTCTTATCTTGTAAGAAAATTAGAAAAAAAATTACAAAAAGATTAATTTTTTCTTCTATAGTCCCAAGGATATTCAAAAGTCATTGCCCACATACCTTTTTTATTTTTTTTGGCATAATCCTCATCTGGAATGTATTTGGTTGAATATTTCCTGTAAGCAAAAGCATAACCCTCTCGAACAAGATACTTAGATAGACTTTGATTATTTACAAAACATTCAGCTAAAATTCTCTTATATCTATCTACACCCTCCTTGACACATCTTACTTTGTTTTTACCTATCTTATTAATAAGTAATTGTTTTGCTTGAACTCCACATTTGATAACCTCACTATTCTTATTACAAATTTGTTTAATTTCAGGAGTATCAATGCCACTAAAACGAATTTTTTCGTTTTTTAAATGAATAGTATCTCCGTCTATAACCTTTATTTCACTAGATTTTACATCAAGGTATGTGACAAAGAAAAATATTAGACAAATACTAGTAAGTAAAAAGACTTTTATTTTGTTTGAAAACATTATTCAAAAAATACCCAATAAATATTAGAACTGCAATTCCCATAAACCAATTTGTTACTAAAATCGTATAAAAAATATCCTCATAATCCCCTCCTTTAATATTAATTACATACCATAAACTTAAAAATGGAAGAGCTGTTAATCTAAGAATACTTAGATAAAGACTGTACAATGGTTTTTTCACTGCTTGGAATACTGCAGTGGTTATAAAAAAAACAGGATAAATTGGGCCAATTAATGCAGCAACTTTTAGATATATCGCACCATGCTTTATTGCCTCTTGGTTATCAGTAAATAATGAAACTAAAAACTCTGCACCTAAAAATATTATTATTCCTGCACATATCATAAAAGATGATCCAAACATTAAAGCTTTTCTGTATAATTCTCTCAATCTATCATAATTTTTTGCACCAAAATTTTGTCCCCCAATTGATAATACCGCTGTATTTAATCCAATTACAGGAAGTAAAAAAACTTGTTCAATTCTTAAAGCAGCACCATAACCAGCAGTAGCTAAATCTCCAAATTGACCAATGAAGTAAAGGATGTTGAACAAACCAACACCAATCAACAACATGCTAAACATCACAGGAATCGTCTGATACAAGAGTTCCCCAAGAAGATCAAATTTTGGAATAAAACACTCAGGCTTAAGATATTTCTTTAATTCACAACAATAAACTTTATATGCTAAATACAAAAGACCAACAAATTGAGCCACTACAGTAGCTATTGCAAGTCCAGCTATACCAAATGCTGGAATAAAACCATAACCAAAAATAAATAATGGATTTAGAATAATATTTAAAAAGAAACTAAAAATTAAAACGTTTCTGTAACTTTTTGTATCCCCTTGCGCATTTAGTGTTCCATTTAAGGAAATTTGTATCAAAACAATTATAGTTCCATAAAAAATTACATCTAGATATTTTCTAGTTAATATAATTGCCTCTTGGTCTGATCCCATAAGAGAAAGTAAAAAATCTGAAACATTTAAACCAAAAAAAGTAACTAGTATGGATAAAAAGATTGCAAAAATAATTGATTGAGCAACAAATAATGACGCCTTCTTTTTATTATTAGCGCCAATATTATTTCCAATTAAAGTATTAGTTCCAGCAGTTAATCCAACACCTATTGCAATAATAGTAAAATAAATTGGAAAAGATTTTGCGATCGCTGCTATTGCTTCAGCAGATATTCTTCCTGCGAACCATGTGTCTACTAGATTGTAAAAGGTTTGAAATAATGAACCAACACTTGCTGGAATAGTAACTTTTCTCAATAAAAACCATATTGGATCTTTAGTTAATTTGAAAGATTGTGACAAATAAATCCTTAGTTAAATTCTTTTTGAAAATTATATTTTTTTCCTGATAGCTTTGCCTTGTATATCTGACTTTGTCTCATTCTAAAACGAGATTTTTGGTTTTTTGAGAGTTTATCAAAACAATTAGGACAAGTTACACCCTCCTCATATTTTTTAGATTTTTTATCTTTAATCGAGATTGGTTGTCTACATCCACCACAAATTGAATAGGTTCCTTGTACTAATCCGTGTTTTAAACTTACTCTGTTGTCGAATACAAAACACTCGCCTTTCCATAAACTTTTTGTTGGTTTGATTTTTTTTAAGTAATTCAAAATTCCACCCTTTAATTGATAAATATTTTTAAATCCTTTTTTTTCTAAGAATACAGAGGCTTTTTCACACCTAATTCCACCAGTGCAAAACATTGCTATTGGCTGATCTTTTTTTAACTTTTTTAAGTATTTCGGGAAATCTCTAAAGTTACTTATATTTGGATTTACTGATTTTTTAAAAGAACCAACTTTATGTTCAAAAGGTTTTCTTGCATCTAATAAAAGAGTTTCTTTTTTTTCAATTAATTTATTCCATTTTGTTGGATCAATATGAGTATTCTTTTTTGCGATCATATTCGAGATTTTAAGATCCATTGGAACAACTTCACTTTTAATTTTCACTTTAGGTTTATGAAAAGGTTTAAATTTACTTATTGAATTATTGACACTATCAAATTCTTTAATATTCAAAATTTTTTTTAATCTAATAATTGTGGTTTTAATATCTTTATTCATTCCAGAAATAGATCCATTTAAACCCTCTTTGGATATGATAATTGATCCATTAATATTTTTATTAGTTAAAAGATTACTCAATATTTTTTGATTTTTTTTTAAATCATTTATTTTTTGAAATTTATAAAAACCAAATACAGTGAACATTAAATCTTCCTACAAACAGTCATTCCATCACCAAAAGGTACCATGACCTTTTCAATTCTTGTATCCTTAGAGATAAAATCATTCAAATCTCTAATACTTTTTGTAATTTTATCATTTATATCTTTGTTAACAACTTCCCCATGCCATAATACATTATCAATTATCACTAAACCCTCTTTATTCAATAAATCTAAAGAAATTTCATAATATTTTTTATAATTCATTTTATCTGCATCAATAAAAACTAAGTCAAATTTTTCATTTCTTATACTCATTAAAGTTTCTAATGCTGGTTTAATCATTGTTTTAATCTTATGATCTTGATTGGCCTTTTTAAAAAAGCTTTGTGCAACTTTGGTTGTTTCCACATTT